>Ga0255058_10000140_pt1 | contig 43109 bp, 36 predicted proteins | sample Cases_109_9_MG_FD_188637 | JGI IMG/M metagenome (GOLD analysis project Ga0255058, IMG submission 188637) | Seawater microbial communities from Amundsen Gulf, Northwest Territories, Canada - Cases_109_9 | ecosystem: Environmental > Aquatic > Marine > Gulf | place: Canada: Northwest Territories...
CCTATCCCTACGCCAAGCTGGGCGTGATCGAGGAAGGCGCCTACGCCGACATCCTGCTCGTCGACGGCAATCCGCTCGAGGACCTTTCCGTGATCGGTGCGGTGGACAAGTGGTTCGATGCGCCGCCACGGGACGGGATCGAGACCATCCGCATCATCATGAAGGACGGCGTGATCTACAAGAACACCCTGTAGGTCCAGCGGGCCAAGCCGAGCCTAGCGAGCGGAGGTGACAACTCGCCGCGCGTCTATCGCCCTTTCGCTTCTCCTCGGGGCGCTGCTGACTGCCGCGCCTGCGGCACTGGCCCAAGAGCGAGACCAGGAGACGGACGAAGAGAAGGAGGCTAAGGCCGAGCAGGAGGCCGGCGAGGACCAGGAAGCCCCCGAGAGACCTCGGCGACCGCGGTTCGGGGGTCCCGATCAGGTGGAAAACCAGCTGGAAGAGGACGCGGCACCCAAGGAGCCGCTGATCCAGCTCGACTTCCTCCAACCCTACCTCGACTTCAAGGCACGTCTCACAGAGAGCTCGGGCTTCTCGTTCGGCGTCGATTACAGCGTCGTGTACCTGAAGGCGACGGAGAGCGTGGGTGAGGACGAGGCGGCGAGCGGCATGGTCCGCCTGTTCGGAGCGTGGGAGTTCGTCGGGCGCGGATCACCGAACACGGGCGCCCTCGTCTACAAGGTGGAGCACCGGCACAAGTACATGTCGATCGCTCCCGGCTCGCTCGGCTTCGAGCTCGGCTACGTCGGCCTGATCGAGCCCCCGTTCAGCGACGCGGGCTTCGTTCTGGGCAACTTCTACTGGCGCCAGAAGCTGGCCGGCGGGAAGGTCGGCTTCTACGCGGGTTGGGTTGACGTCACCGACTATGTGGACGTCTACGCGCTCGCCAGCCCGTGGCTCCACTTCATGAACTTCGTCTTCAGCACCGGGAGCGCCGCGATCCCGGTCCCCAATCAGGGTCTGGGCGTTGTGGCGGGGGTCTTGATCACGGATCAGATCTACGCGACCGCCGGACTGGGCGACAGCAATTCGGATCCGACCCGGCCCTGGGAGGGGTTCGACTCCTTCTTTAGCCAGGCCGAGTACTTCAAGCACGTCGAGGTGGGCTGGACGACGGCCCAGGACCGCATCTACCTGGACAACGTCCACGTGACCTTCTGGCACGCCGACGAGCGTGTCGAGGCGCTGGTGCCGAACGGTTGGGGGCTCAACTTCTCAGCCACCCACTACATCGACGACAAGTGGCTGCCGTTTCTGAGGGCGGGCTACGCGAAGGACGGGGGCAGCCTGCTCCAACGCTCGGTGAGCGTCGGGTTCGGTTATCAGTGGGTGCCCTTCCAGGATCTGGTTGGGTTCGGGTTCAACTGGGGGCAGCCGAACGAGACGACGTTCGAGCCGGGACTCGACGACCAGTACAGCTTGGAGGCGTTCTACCGGCTTCAGCTGGCCCGGCAACTGGCGCTGACGCCCGACGTGCAGCTGCTGTTCAACCCCGCGCTGAACCCGGACGCGAACTCAACGTGGGTGTTCGGCATTCGGGCCAGGCTGAACCTGTAAAGACGGGAGGGTCGAACCGCGCCATCAAAAATCATAGTACATGAGAAAGGACGCCCTGAACGTGCCGCTCGTCGTCGCATCCTTGTTCGTCCTCCCCGCATACTCGAGCTCTGCGGCGACCACAAGGCCGCGCAACACACCCGCGGCTCGATAGAACAGGTTGCCCAATACCTTGTAGCCACGATTGAAGGCGAGATTCTCCTCGAAGCTCTTGTTCTGCACGCCCAGGTACCCTCCGCCGAAGGTCGATGAGAAGATCTTCGACCAGTCGTGCTCGTACCCGAACGAGACTCCTCCGCCGTACACGTTCTCGAAGTCGCCGAGCGCCGGATTGTAGATCAGGTCGATGTCCGTCAACGCAAAATCGGCAAAGAAGCTCAAGATCCCACCGCCGCCATTGACGTTGACCTTCATCCGGTTGTCGTCGTCGAAGTCGAGCTTTGCCCCGACCATCAGGCCGCCGCCGAGTAGGTTCTGCGCCTCCTTGGTCTCTCCCGTGAACTGCACTCTGTTGGGCTTGAGCAACCCGGCAAGGCTCAGGAGAGCTGCCTCGTTCTCGAAGGTGATGCTGCCTGCCAGGGCCGGAGCGATCACCCGGCCCTCCGCATCGAGGAAGTCCGGCTTGACGAGGGTGGGTGTCTGGTATTCAAGGGACGCCTGGTACCTGAAGGCGCCGAAGGAATTGTAGTACCTCACTTGCGGAGGCCGAATCCCCGCGGCGCTGGCGGCCCCGTGGCCGTCGACGGTCAGTGGCAGAAAATCCAGTGTGTTGAAGGAGGACCAGCTCTTTCCGACGAGCCAGTGTGGCGTGCGCACGAAGGCGTGCCTTACGCGGAACTTCTCGTCCGTACCCTTGAAGTCTACCTCCACGCGCGCCAACAGTCCGCGGCCGTCTCCGATACTGACGAGCGCATCGACGCCGAACCTCGTCTCGAAGGGCGTCCACACCGCATTGAGATCGGGGAAGTCATCCTCACCCGTGGGCACCTGAGGGAGGTTCAGATCGAAAGCATGGAAGTTCCTTCTGTCGTCGAACACGGCGCGGAAGCGCAGCGAACCGTAGATCCTCAGGGCTTTCTGCCCATCGGCCGAGTAGATGAACAGGCCCGCGGAGTCGGGAATCGCCGTGGGCTTTCGCTCGGAGTAGCCCGTGGCAGCGTGATCGATTCTCGGCTGCGCTTGCAGAAATACCACGACCTCCGCGGCCACGCTCTCGGGCTCGGTTACCACGGGCACGTAACCCGCCCCGGCGAACGAAACCAGGGTGCATCGGTCACCGAGATCCCTCTTGAGCAGATCCCCGTTCCCCTCGGGCGTGGCCTTGTCGAGGCTTCCCTGCAGGACCAGGTAAGGCGCATCTCCGGGCGGTGCCCACCAATCATCGACGTCGACGCTCCGGGCCGCTTCCTGCTGGATCGGCAACGCCTCCGGCGCGAGGCTGGCCTTCAGGATGTCGCCGGCCATCTTCGTATCGGCCGGATCGCCAACCAAATACTCCACGGCGGAATGAAACTCGGCGTCGGGCGCCGCCGGATCCAAGATTACCTTCACGGCCGCAGCTGCATCCGGATTCGGCAGGATCTTGCCCTCGGCAGCGAAGAGCATCACCGTCTTCACCAGGTCGGGACGGTCGGCCGCCAGCATTCGCGCCACGCGAGCACCGAAGGCATGTCCTCCGACGTGAACCGGCCCCACGCCGAGCGATTCGATCACGCCCGCGACATCGGCGGCCAGGTCATGGAGCGTGACGCCCGCTGCGGCGCCCCGGCTGCGCCCCGCCCCTCGCGGGTTGATGCGCACGGCACGATACCCGTCTGCCGCCAATGCCGCCGCAAAACCCGCCAGATAGTTCACACTCAGGCCGGCACCGGGCAGCAGCACGACGACGTCGCCGGCTCCCTGGCTGAAGTACTCGATGTCCGAGTCCGCCAGCTTCACCATCCCGGATTCCGCACTTGCCTCGGGCTCCTGCGCGGCGACGGGAACCGGACGTGCAGCGGTCAGAAAGCCGGAGGTGAGCAGCACGAGCACGGATCGTCGTAGACCAGTGATCGATGAATGGATCATCGAGTGAAGCAGCGCCCTATCCTACCATGGCACAGGTGCCCGCGCTGGTATTGATGACGATCTGACCCGATCCCGCCGCGAGCATCGGCTTCAGCAGAGCCTGCAGGCATAGACGAGCGCCAGCCATTGCTGGACCGCTTGAATCATGATCGCTCCTGGGTCACCGCCCCTACAACCACTCAGAGGTGCCGTCCGCCGGTGAGCCCACGGGCGACGGGCAGGGCGATGACGAGCCCGGCACGCGTCCCAGACGGTCCCGCTAGTCGAAGCCCCGCGCGGCTCAGCTCCGGTCGAATCCGGCCACGGGAACATGTGCAAACTGCTACAGGCGATCTGAGTAAGAAAGCGGCACAGTCTCCCGCACAGATGAAGTGACCTTCTCGGCCGTGTCTCTTCGAAGTGCCATCGCGACAACATGGCGCTTACGAAGCCATCGCACGCTAAACTGCCAGCCTTGTGGGAGGTCCGATATTTCCGAGCCGCAGAAGATCTGAACGGCTTCTCCATCGATGGCGAAAGAAAACTGGGAGAGCGGCACGCTCAGCCCCAACCCCCTTGCTTTCGTGTACGCTTCCTTCAAAGTCCAGTATTCGAGAAATCTCTTGAGCCGATCCTCGTCTTGCGACGAATGCAACGCGGCGATCTCGCTTGGTGCAAAATATTTCTCGGCCAGGTCAAGCAGGTCCGGCATAGACCGCCAATGCTCGACATCTATTCCTATCTCCGGGCGTAGAGCCACAATACACGCTACAAGCCCTCGTCTCCCCTCGTCACCTGGAGAAAGTGCCGAAGGGGCTCTCGACGCAGGGCGGACGGCCTGACGCGACGAGCTGCTTGTACTCCCTCCCGATTCGGACCGCGAGAACGATCCAGACAAGGACGAGCGCGACGTTGACGATCGCGAAGTGGCTGGTCTGCATGGCCAGGAAGGTCGTGCCGACGAATATTACGCCGGCGGCGAGCATGTCTCCCGCTCGCCAGAAGAACGAATCGATAGCCTGCTTGGCCTTGTACTTCTGCTCCCGCGTGCACGGGAGGAAGATCATCTGCCGCATCGTGTTCTGCAGCGAGTAGTCGGTCGCGTTCTCCGCCGTCTTGGTCCAACGAACGATCGACAGCAACGGGTAGAAGGCTAGGAGCAGGTATCCTCCCAGGGCGATCAGTGGGAGAACGAGCAGCGAGACCTGCGCTCCGAAATACTTGATGATCCGGGAAACGAGAAACAGCTGGATGAACAGCCCTAGGCCGTTCACGACCGCGTAGAACCTGGAGTAAAAAATCCCGATCCACGCTCCCTCATCGAGCGCCCCGGCGGCCCCGCTCGCCACCGCATCGGCCGCTGTATCGGTGACAACGGCATCGAGGATGTACCCTCCGGTGGTGTTCACCCAGTTGAGCAACATGATGAGCAGCGCGATGAGGAGCAGGTAGCGGCACTTGAACACCAGCTTGAAGGGTCCTTCACCCTTCCCCGCGAACTGCCAGGTTTGCGTGAGGTCGGGACCCGGACTCCTCGGTGCGGGCCTCTCGGCTGTCTCGTCGTCGGGACCCTCCCCCTCTCCCCGAGCTTGCCGTTCGGCCTCGATCGCATCGTACTCCTCGATCGCCTGTCGGATATCGGCGATGCTGAACTGACTGCTCGCCGCCGGCTGCGTAGCCGTGGTGAGCACGCTCGGCATGCCCGCCTCCTTCCGGCGACGCTCGCGGGCATCCACCAGGTTCGTGACTAAGAGGCTGAGGATCAGGATACCGGCTGCCACTAAGAGGGGCAGAAATACTCCGAAACCGGAGATCACCTGGCCGGAGACCCAACTCCCGACCACCGCTCCGAAAGACGCCCCGAACGCCACGATCGGAAAGAGCCGCTCCCCTTCCTCGCTCGTGTAGAGATCGTTGGCGAACGACCAAAACTGGGCGATCACCATCACGCTGAAGATCCCGATCCACAGGAAGAAGGCGAATGCCAGGACAAGCGAGGAGCCGGCCGCCTGGCCGATCAGGTAAAAGCCGATCATGCACGCCGCGAAAAAGATCGTGACGACGTTGATCAGCCTCTTCCTCGGTAGGCGCCCGGCCAACGCCCCGTAGATCGGCACGATACCGAGAAGCAGAAGAGCCATCCCGGCCGACGTGTAAGCCTTAATCTCGGCACTCCCGCGCCCCAGGATCAGCGCTTCCCGGACCGGCTTGATGACGGAGTAGGCCATCAAGATGAGGAAGACGTTGAGCGCGAGGAGCAGAGCGGTGCCGCTCTCGCCCGCCCGAACATCGCTGAACAGGCGGAGAAGGCGATCCGGGACGCTCCGGCGAGCGTTGTTTGCCACGCTAGCCTACCTCAGTCGCTCTTCCTCGAGGATCTCGATCGACCGGACCTTCCAGACGCCGTCGTCCGGAAGGAGCTCGACGCGGGCGTCGTACCGGTTCTGGCGAAAGTGACGGTGGCCGAAGTGGGTGACGGTCCCCCCGACCTTCCAGCCGGCTTCCGCGGTGAAGCCACCGTCGGCGGCCGGCTCGACATCGCGCACCTCCAGGACCTCGACCGCCTCGACGCGCGCCCGCGCCCCCCCACGCTCCTCCATCTCGAGTGCTCGCCGATGCTCGAGGTAGACATCCGTCAGCGTCGGCCCCGTCACGCTGACGGCGAGACGGTCGTAGGCTGCCGCCTCGTCTCTCAGCTCGAAGGCCCGGTACACGTTCGGGAGGACTCCGGCCAGGATCCGCCTCGCCCGGGCCTCGGTAGGAACGGAACGTATGGACGAGGGCAGAGCGACCGCCACTTCGGCGACAGGCACGGCGATGACGGCGAGCGCGAGCGTGACCCGCGAAAGGGCGAACGAGGTCGCGGCGCGCCGGCCTCGAAGCGCCGCCACTCCGAAGGCCGCCGCCACCGCGAGCAGGGCCAACGACGCGAGCGGCAGCGGAAGCTGCGGCGGCTCGACCGCGAACCCGGCCACCGTCGGGATCGGATCTTCCGCAAGGGCGTTCTCCCACCGCAGCATCGGGGCGCCGGCGGTCAGCTCCGCCGTGCTCGAGGACTCAGGATCGGTCACCGTGACGGTGATGACACCCTCGGGGCCGTCGAACGTGGCCCAGGTCAGCGTCACGGCGCCCGGCATGCCCGGCGTCGGATAGGCGATCGTCACGCCCACTATCGCTTCGTTCACAGCCTCGGCCTCGGGGGCGGCCTTCGGCAGCACCCCTCGCGGACCCACGGTCATGAAAGCGAAGCGGTCGACGATCGGTTCCGCCGCGTCTCCATCGATCTCGACCGCCGTGTGCTCGACCACGAGATCGGCGATCCGCCGTCCGACCTCCTCCTGCGCCTCGATCTCGACGAACCCCTCCCCGGCGAGCCCGTCGCCCTCCAACCGAAGCCGGTCCGCCACATCGGCGAGGCGAACCAGGACCTCGTGCCGGACCTCGTAGGGCTCGATGGCCAGAAAGCTCTGGATCGGGGCGTCAGGAGCCTGTGGAGCCAGCCGCCGCGAGCCAGGCATCGAGGCGCCGCCCGTCCCCCCCGCCGCTCCCGGCAGCCGGGGCGAAAAGCGCGCTTCCGCCTCCGTCGCCGACCCCTTCCCGAGGCCGAGGTTTAGACCGACGGCCACCGCCAACCCGCCCAGTCCGTACGCCAGGGCTCGCCGGCGCGAGCCGGAAGGCCAGCGGCTCGTCCACAGGGTACCCACGGCGTTCAGCCCCAGAGCGAGGACGAGGAGCGCGGCGTCCATGCCCAGAACGACGAAGAGCAAGTAGAGCCACTCGGGCGCGGCGACGCCTCCCGCTCCCGACAGGGCGGCCGCCACGCCGAAACCGTGGAACAGCCCGGCTCCGGCAGCCAGAGCCGGAACCTGACGCCGCTGCTCCGGAGGCCGCAGCGCCTGGGCAGCCAGGAAGGCCACCGCGATCGCCACACAGATCTCTGCCACCCGGGGGTCGGGCCTGAGACCGAGGCCCGCCGCGAGCGCCACGGCGGCCAGCTGGCCGGCGGCGAAGGTGGTCGCTAGACGGATCAACAGGTTCCTTCCGAGCAGGCAGATAGCGACCAGGAAGAGCAGGTGCACCCAGTGGCCAAAGAGATGAGAGATACCGTCCAGGACGGCGCGCCGCGCGCCGCGCACCCAGGCGATCCCGTCCGCCCCCACCTCTGGCAAACGCCACGAGTCCTCCGTGGGGTTCAGGACGTGAGCGAACCGCTGGCCGCTCAGGAAATCGACGCGCACGAGCGTCGTCATGGCGGGGTTGAAGAGCGGATAGCGGATCTGGATGGTCTGGCCGGAGAGGGCCTCCGAGCAGCGGTAAAGCTGCCGGTTGAGCCACGCCGCCGGCAGCTCGATCACCGTCAGCTCGCCCTCGCTCCGGCAGCTCTCCGGCAATACGAGAGCCGGCATCGCCTCGATCGGGAGGGTCTTCGGAACCCGCCACTGGACGAGGAACGCCCCGGGCTCCTGCTCCTGGATCTGGACCTGAATCGGCTGACCTTCGTGCGCGGAGGCGGCGGGCAGCGCGACCGGAGATGCTGCGAGCGCCGACACGATCATCGCCCAGGCCGCCATCCAGGCCCCGAGCGTTTGGGCGCTCATGGATCTGGATCTTGCGCGCCGCACTCCACTCACCGCTGCAGCGACCGACTGAGGATCGACGCTTCGTCGATCTCCACTACGTAGCGCTCCATTAGACTGGCCAGAATCTCTTCCTGCGCGCGCTCGCGGACCTCCCGCTGGTAGTCCGTCAGCACCGGGCCGATGACGTCGTTGAGCTCAGGCATCGACGATCCCTCCACATCGGTCACCAGCACCAGGTGAAGCCCGTAGCCCGACGCCACGGGCCCCTGCCATTCGCCGGGCTCGAGCTCGAACAGGGCGTCGGCGAAACGCCCTCCGAACAAGCGCGAGGCCTCCTGTGGAGAGACCGCCCGATAGTGGCGTGCCAGCATGAAGGGATCGCCGAGCTCGCTCGCCTTGGCGCCGGCATCCGGTGAGGCCCTCAGATCAGCAAGGACGCTCTCGGCCTCAGCGAAAACCGCGTCGCCCCGCTCATCGACGTTGAAGTAGACGTGGGTGAAGGACCGGAGCTCGGGGTAGCGGTACCGCTCGCGGTTCTCCTCGAAGTACGTCTGCAGCGCCGCGTCCGGCGGCTGAAGCTGCCCCGCCAGATCCTCGGTGAGGAACTCGAACTTCTGCACCATCCGCCGCCGGATCACCTCGTCGCCGCGGTCGAGCCCGAGGGCCAGGGCCTCCCGGTAGAGCACCTCACGCCGAACGTGGTCATCGACGAGGCCCCGGAGCTGGTCCTCGGTCGGAGGACGATTCCACTGCCGGGTGAAGTAGTCGGTGAGCAGGCCGATCTCGGTCTCCGTCACCTCGATGCGTGAGGAGTCCCCGCCGGCGCCGCGTTCGCTCAGCAGAGCCTGAAGCCCGAACAACAGGGCCCCGATGACCAGGAAGGCCACCGCCGGAGAGGCGAGCCAGCGCTTGAGGTCCGCCCTCGGATCCTTGGACATCGACGCCTACAGGAACTCGTAGCTGTACGGGTCTCCGGTCGTCGCCCCTACTTCCAGGCGGACGACGCAGGCATACCGGAAGCCGACCGGCTCGCTCTTCCAAGCGGCCAGCTTGGCACGATCGACCTCGTCGGGGACGGGGCTGCTGCTCTTTCTGATCTCGAGCGCGAGGAGGTTCTCGTCGGTCTTGCGATGGTGGACGATGATGTCCGGGTAGACCGTGAGTCCGAAGGTATCCCTGGCGAGCGGCGTTCCCATGACGGCGATAGTCAGCGCGCGCTCCAACTCCGCGAGCCGCTTCGGGTCGGCCTCGAAGATGTCGTACTCGCAGTCCACGTCCCAGTTGTCGAAGTGCTTCTCGAGCTGGACCGCGAGCCGGTGTCTTAGCGCCCTCTCGTTCGCATCGTTGGTGAGCAGATGGCGGTCCAGAACGCTTAGCTGTCTGAGCGCGGTCTCCACACGGAGCCGGATCTCTCTGTCCTGTGCGCTGTCCTGTCTGCTACTCGACATCTAGGCCACCGGCAGGTTCTGGGAACGGACTCGCGGGGCGCGCGAACAATAGCGCCGATCCTCAATCACGTACACCCGGTCCCCGGACCCCACCGATCGACGAGCGTCTACCCGGCGAGGACGCTCTCCCGCGTCGTCAGATGGACGACCTGGGGCCCGACGAGACGCACGAAGTCATCGTAGGCCAGACGGCCGCGGGTCGGGCCCTCAATGGTGGACGTCGGAGGCATCGTGATGTTCCTCAGCCAGCGGTTCGGCCATAGAATCAACGGATGGCCGAACAGATTCCCCAAGAGATCCTCGAGGACCTCTACGAGTATCCGCTGAAGCGAAGATCCTTCGCGTACCTGCTCTGGGTGTTTCTCGGGGTGTTCGGGGCGCACCGCATCTACCTGAACCGCACGTGGACCGGCCTCGCCATGCTGCTCACCTTCGGCGGGGCCCTGATCTGGTGGGTGGTCGACTTCTTCCTGATCCCGCGAATGGTCTTCCGGCAGAACACGATCCAGGGCCAGCGGAGGGACTTGGGTCTACCCCCCACGGGCCTGGCCTTCCTACCCCCCTCCGACGGCTCGGAGCTCGCCGCTCCGCCGCGGTGGTACGACCCGGAGTCCCGCCGCGGCGCCCGTGGAATCAGGAAGGCGCTCGCCGATGCCATCGTGCTCATATTCGCAGGCTATTCGCTCGGTTCGGTCAGCCGAGCGACCGGCAATATCGAGGCGATCGCCGCGGTCGGCGCGCTGATCATCGTCCTCAACTTCGGCCGGCAACTGGCTCCCCTCCATCATGTGCCGCTCGTGGGCGACCTCGTCCGCTGGAGCTACCGGCTCCGGCTCTTCTACCACCACGTGAAGCCGGGAAGCGCTTTCGCCCGCCTCGTCCGGCCGATCGTGGGAATATTCTACGCGCCGTTTAGGAAGAAGAGCCGGGCGGAGGTGAGTCTCTATCTCCGGCTGGGAGGCGCCTTCGTCGTCCTCTTCCTCGTCGAAGATCTGGCGACGGAGGTCGTGCAGCCGTTCGTGGCGGAGGCGAGCCTGGCCGGCCTCACCGGCCTGTGGTTGGTCAAAGACGTGGTAGCCACTTTGGCCATTATTTTTGCCTTCACGGCCCCGATCGGCGCCACCCTGATGATCTACCTCCTCACCCGCCGCTCGCACCGCGCCCTCGTCCTCATGAGCGCACTGACGGTCGTGGCCGTGATGATGGGCGTGTTGTCGCCCTGAGAGCCGATTCGATCGGCGTTGCGGCGGCCTACAGCGTAGTCGGCTCCGGGATCCCACCGCCGCCCTCGATGACCGGAGACTCCGGCCCTGCCTTCGGCGCGCCGCCCCTGCTCGCCAGCCGCTCCGCGGTTCCCTGAACGGCGACGTAGAGCAGCGGGATGAAGAAGACGCCCGCCGCCGTGGCCAGCAGCATGCCCCCGAAGACGGCCGTGCCCAGCGACTGGCGGCTGGCGGCGCCGGCGCCCGAGGCGATCACCAGGGGGATGACGCCCAGGATGAAGGAGATCGCGGTCATCAGGATCGGGCGGAAGCGGAGGCGCGCCGCCTCGACGGCCGCCTCCAGGACAGGCTTGCCCTCCTCCTGAAGCTGCTTGGCGAACTCGACGATCAGGATGGCGGTCTTGGCGGAGAGGCCCACGAGCAGCACGAGGCCGATCTGCATGTAGATGTTGTTCTCCAGCCCGCGCAGCCCGGTGAGCACCGCGGCCCCCAGGATGGCTAGGGGCACGGAGAGAAGCACGGCGAGCGGGATGCTCCAGCTCTCGTACTGGGCCGCCAGGAAGAGAAACACGAAGATGATCGCGAGCCCGAAGATCAGCGGAGCCAGGTTGCCGGCGGCGATCTGCTGGAAGGTGACCCCCGACCACTGGTAGCCCATCTGCCGGGGCAGACGCTGGCCCGCGATCCGCTCCATCTCCGCCACGGCCTGTCCGGAGGAATAGCCGGAGGCGGGAACCCCGCTGAGCGTGGCGGTGCGAAACATGTTAAACCGGGTGATCACCTGCGGCCCGACCGTGTCCCTCACCTGGGCTAGCGTCCCGACGGGAATCATGTTGCCCTGGGCGTTCCGCACCTCCAACCGCTCGATGTCGGAGACCCTGGAACGGAAGTCCTGATCGGCCTGAACCATCACCTTCCAGGTACGACCGAACAGGTTGAAGTCGTTCACGTAGGCGGACCCGAGGTTGGCCTGAAGGGTGTTGAACACCGTCTGAAGTGGAACCTGGTAAGCCTTTGTACGATTGCGGTCTACGTCGACGAATATCTGCGGCACGCTGGCGCTGAAGTTCTGGTTCAGACGGGTGACGATCTCGCTCTGGTTACCGGCCGCGACCATGTCCTTGGCCAGGGTCTCCAGGGCCTGAAGCCCCACGCCGCCGCGGTCCTGCATCTCCATCGTGAAGCCCGAGGCCGCGCCCAGACCCGAGATCGGCGGCGGCCCGAAGGCGATCGCGATCCCCTCCTGAATGGAGAGCATGAAAGCCTGCAGATCCGAGATGAGCGCGGCGGCATGTGTCTCTTCGTCCCGCTCGGACCAGTTCTCGAGCGTCGCGATGATCGCCCCGTAGTTGGATCCCTGCACGCTGTTGAGGAAGGAGTAGCCGCCGATCGTAATGTAATGTTCGACGCCCGGCGTGCGGGCAAGGACCTCGTTGATGCGGTCGAGAACGTGGCCCGTCCGCTCCATCGAGGCCCCGTCCGGAAGCTGCACATTCGCGTAGAAGTAACCCTGGTCCTCGTCCGGGATGAAAGCCGACGGCAGCCGCGTGAGGCCGAACCATGTGGCCACGATGATGCCGGCGTAGATGAGCATCATCGTCCCAACCCTTCGGACCATCTTGTTGACGACGCCCAAATAGCGCCCGGTGCCCGTCTCCAGCAGCGCGTTGAACTTGGAGAAGATCACCCCCCGCTTCTCTGGCGACGGACGGAGCAGCATACCGGCCAGCGCGGGGCTCAGGGTGAGCGCGTTGACGGATGAGAAAACGGTCGCGATGGAGATCGTGATCGCGAACTGCTGGTAGAGCCGTCCCGTCAGCCCCGGCATCATGGCGGTCGGCACGAACACGGCCAACAGAACGGCGGTCGTGGCGATGATCGGACCGCCGACCTCCTCCATCGCCTTCGCCGTGGCCTCCTTGGCGGCCAATCCCTTCGTATCGATCAGGCGCATCGTATTCTCGACCACCACGATGGCGTCGTCCACCACGATCCCGATCGCCAGGACCAGGCCGAACAGGCTCAGGTTGTTGATGGACATGCCGGCCATGTTCATCACGGCAAACGTGCCGATCAGGGAAACGGGGATGGTTACCGCGGGGATGAGGGTCGTCCGCCAGTCCTGCAGGAAGATGTACACGGAGAAGATGACCAGCAGGATGGCGATGATCAGGGTCTCGATAACCTCCTGGATCGACGCTTCGATGTAGCGGGTCGAATCGTACGCAACCACCGCCTCGAGGCCTTCGGGGAAGTTCTCCTCGAGCTCCGCCACCGCTTCCCTGACGCCATCCGCCACGCCCAGGGCGTTGGAACCGGGAAGCTGGTAGACCGCCAGCCCGACGCTGGCGGCCCCATCCAGCTGCACGTACCAGGAGTAGTCCTGCGCTCCGAGCTCAACCCTGGCGACGTCCCGGACGCGGACGATCTCCCCCGCCCCACCCGTCTTCAGGATGATGTTCTCGAACTGGTCGGCCGTCTCCAGGCGACCGAGCGTCGTGATCGCGTACTCGAAGTTGAGGCCGGCGGGATTCGGCGGCTGGCCGATCTTTCCGGCTGCCACCTGCACGTTCTGCTCGCGCAACGACCCCACGACCTCATCCGTGGTCAGGCCGCGGGACTTGAGCTTCCCCGGATCGAGCCAGATCCGCATGCCGAAGTCCTTGGCCCCCATCGTCGTCACCTTCCCGACTCCCGTCACCCGGGCGAGCACATCCTTCACCTGCGTGGTGGCGTAGTTCGAGATGAAGACGTCGTCGTACCGCCCGTCGGGAGAGATCAGGTTCACCATCAGGGTGAGGCTGGTGGACTGCTTCTCCGTCTTCACCCCCTGCCGCTTCACGTCTTCCGGGAGCAGCGGCTCGGCGATCGCCACCCGGTTCTGGGTCAGCACGGCCGCCATGTCCACGTCGGTGCCGATCTCGAACGTCACGATCAGCTCCGCCTTCCCGGCGCTCGTGCTGCGGGAGAGCATGTAGATCATGTCCTCCACGCCGTTCACTTCCTGCTCGATCGGCGTGGTGACCGTCTGCTCGACCACCTCGGCGTTGGCTCCCGGGAAGGTCGTGCTCACCTGGACGGTGGGCGGGGTGATGTCGGGCATGCTCTCCACCGGGAGCGCCAGGATAGAGATCGCGCCGATGATCACGATCACGATGGAGATGACCATCGCGAAGATCGGCCGGTAGATGAAGAGGCGGCTGAGCATGGCTACTCCTCGCCCTCCTCACCCGCTTCGGAATCTTCGTTCCCTTCACGGTCGCTGGCGTCGACAGCCCCGCCGGTTTGCGCGGCCACCTCCGCCAGCCGGGCGGCCATCTCCTCCTCGGTGAGCGGCGTCACGGGGAACCCGGGCCGCGCCCGCAGCAGACCGTTGGACACGTACGTCTCGCCGGCATCCAGGCCGTCCGTCACGGCGATCATCCCGTCGTCCTGAAGTTGCCCGAGGGTCAGGTAGCGCTGCTCCACCAGGTTCCCCTCGCCGATCACCATCACGTACTTGCCGCCGAGATCCGTCCCGACCGCGGTCTCCCGTACGAGCACCGCATCCTTTCTCAGCCGTCCGGGGAGGCGTACGCGCACGAACAGGCCGGGGAAGAGGACGTCGTCGGAGTTCGGCAGAACCGCTCGCATCTCGATCGTGCCGGTCGTGGGATCAACCGTGTTGCCCACAAAGTCGATCTCGCCTTCGTGAGGGAACGCTTCGTCCGCGGCCGTTCCGACGTACGCTTTGCCGTACTCGGCCAATTCTTCCTCGCTGAACTGATCCCGGTTGCGCCCGAACTCGAGAAGCGCGAGAACCAACGACTCCGGCGCATCGAAGTAGACGAAGATCGGATCGATCTTGTTCACGGTCGTGAGGAGCGTGGGCTCCCCGTACCCGACGAGGTTGCCCGCATCCACTCGGTTGCGGCCGACCTGACCCGTGATCGGCGAGCGCACCTCCGTGTAGTCGAGGTCGAGCTGAGCTCGGCTCAAACGGCCGCGGGAACCCAGAACGGTGGCGATCGCCGCATCTCGTTCGGCCACCGCCCTATCCACATCCTGCTCGCTCACCGCCTCCGTCTGCGCGGCCTGAAGCACCCGCTCCAAGTTCGACTCCTTGAGCGCCGAGTCTGCGACGGCCGCCCTCATCGTCCCCAGCGCCTCATCCCTCGCCGCGCGGTACTGTTCCTGCTCGATCACGAACAGGAGTTGGCCCTCCTGGACGATCGTGGAGGGTTCGAAGGCAATGCGCTCGAGCAGACCGTCCACCCGCGCCCGGACCTCCGCCGATTCCACCGCCCGGGTGGTCCCGGTGAACTCGGAGGAGAACACGACGTCGCGAAGGACGGGCTTCGACACGGTAACCTCGGGCGCCGGCGGGCCTTGCTCGTCCTCTGAGCCGCAACCCGAGAGACCGATCGCAGCGGCAAGTCCGATCGCCGAGACGAGCGTCCACCGACCAACGGCGGCGTGCAGGGTTTCGCGCCTGTATTGTCTATTCACCATCGGCTCAGTCATCCTCTTCCTACTCCTCGCCTTCCCGGCTCGCCCGGGCCTGGAGGGCCGCGTCGCCGCTCACCTGCCATCCACCGCCCAGTGAGCGGTTCAACAGGATAAGGTTCTGCACGACCAGTCCCTCGCTCTCCGCCAGCAGGTCCTGCTGGTTGAAGAGCGAGCGCTGGCTGTCGAGCACGTTCTGGAAGTTGGTAAGGCCAGACAGGTACTGCGTCCGCACCAGATCGACGGCCCGCTGGGAGGCGTCGACCGCCTCGGTGAGCCGGTCCCGGCGGATCGTCTCCTGCGCGTACGCCACGATGGCGTCCTGCACCTCTTCGAGCGCCACGAGCACCGTCTGTTCGTAGAAGACGAGCGCCTGTTCCGTGCGGGCTTCCTCGACCCGGACTCGGTTCCGGATCTTGCCGGCGGTGAAGATCGGCCAGTTGAAGCTCGGGAAGATCGAGAAGAAGCCGGTGCCCGCCGATCCGAGGTCCGTGATGTCCAAAGCCTCCATTCCCACCGACCCTCCGATCGAGAAGCTCGGGTAGAGGTCGGCGGTGGCGACGCCGATGCGGGCCGTCTGGGCGGCCAGCTCTCGCTCGGCCCGGCGGATGTCGGGCCGTCGGCGCAGAAGGTCCGCGGGTATGCCGACGGCCACGGCCTCGGTGGGCTCTGGGATCGGCTGCGCGATGCCGAGCTCCTCGTGAAGCGACCCAGGCGTCTGGGCCAGCAGCACGGCCAGACGGTTGAGCGACGCCTCTAGACCGATCTCCAGCGTAGGAATCAGCGAGCGGGTCGTGGCCAGGTTCTGCTCCGCCTGCGCCACGTCCAGCACGGAGGTAAGGCCGGCGAGATAGCGGTCGCGGGTCAGTTCGAGGCTCTCTTCCTGGGCCTGCACGTTCTGGCGGGCGAAGGAGAGGCGCTGCTGGAAGGTCCGGACATCCACGTAGGCGGAGGCCGTTTCGGCATAGAGCGTGACCAGCACGTCCCGGTAGTCCTCCACCGAGGCCTGCAGGCTGGCGGTGGCCGACTCCACAGTGCGCCGCACACGGCCGAAGAGGTCGAGCTCCCAGGTCAGATCAAGCCCGAAAACCCAGGAGGAGAAGGGATCGGCAAGCGGAGAGGCCTCGTCACCGTCCCCTTCCCCGTCACCCCCTCCGCCAGCGATGCCCTGCACGCCCTTCTCGCCCACCTTCTGGTAGCTGTAGGCGCCGCCGAGAAAGATGTCGGGGTAGAATCCGCCCTTCGCGATCCCACGCCGAGCCCTGGCCTCGGCGACGCGCGATACCGCGGCCTGGAGGTTCAGGTTGGCGAGCTCCGCGCGCTGGATGAGGTCGGTGAGCACGGTGTCCTGAAGCTCCGTCCACCACATCTGGAGCGGAGCGTCCTCGTCCTCGAGCTCCTCCACCACGGCAGCGCGCCATTCGTCGGGCACCGAGTAGTCCGGCGCCTCGTAGTCCGGGCCGACGACGCAGCCGGCGAGCAGCAGCGCGATTCCGGGCAACAGTCCTTGCCTTGCCCCCATGTTACCTTCCTTCATCTTAGCCTACATCTTGGCCTGCGGAAGCCCGTCGTCAGGCGATTCCGAAACGAGACGACAGCATCAAGCGCCAGATAATGCGGCGATGTCGGAGCGGCCACCATGAGACAGACCAATCCCAAGTCCTTGCTGGAGTCGATCTCGATTCGCCTTCAGGCTCTCTTCGTCGCCCTCGTGCTTTTCGTGTGCGTTCCGTTCATCGTGCCGGAGCGTTACCAGGGACTCGCGTTTCCGGCCGTGTTCACGATCGTGACGCTGGCCGCTCTGGCCTCGACGGGGCAGCGACGCCGCGCGTTGATCATCGGATTCGTGCTCGCGATCCCAGCCGTCATCGCGGGCTGGCTGGAGCCCACGGATCCGACACTCGCAGTCGTCGGCGGGGGCTTCCAGGTGCTCTTCATGTCGTGGGTGGCTTTGAGTCTTCTACATCACGTTCTCGGCGCGAAGCGCGTGACAGCGGAAGCCCTCTTCGGCGTGGCCAGCGTCTATATCCTGCTCGCAGCGATCTGGGCGGTAGGCTACGGGATAGCCGACACTCTCGAGCCGGGAGCGATTATGCTGTCGGCCGACGCCGCGGGGGTCGCCGACCTCCATTCAGTCGACGGAGAGAAGATCCGGTCCTACTTCAGCTTCGTGACGCTGACGACGCTGGGATACGGCGACGTCCGGCCGGTCTCCGACGTGGCGCGCATCCTGGCCATGCTGGAGGCGACGCTAGGTCAGCTCTTTCTCGTCATCGTCGTCGCCCGTCTCGTCGGGATCCATACGGTGCAGGCAATGCGACGGGACGGAGAGACGGAGATCTCCGCGTAGGTGCGGCCGACGGCCTGTACGGCCGGTCCAGGCGACCGGAGCCCACGAAAGGTCAGGTCACCTAGCCGCCGCGGCGTCCTCATCGAAGTAGTCCAGCTTGTGCAGCGGCATCACGACGCTGGATAGAACGTTGAGGATGTGGCCGTTGATCCGCTTGTAGTACCGGGTCCCGAGCACGAGGGCCGCCGACGTGGCCGCATCGTAGGAGCTCTGCGCGATGACCTCGACGAGCCCGTCGCACCTGCGCCCGACGTTCTGGCCGTGGTGGATCAGGGTCATGGCCTGCTCGTGCTGGGCCTGGGCGAAAATTTCCGGGGTAGCGGCGAACGCTTCCTCCACCGAGGATCGGATCTCCTGCAGCTCCCCGACATGATCGTCCGTGGGGAGCGGACCCGCGAAGAAATCCCTCACCTCGCCGAGGTTCTTGGCGTAGTCTCCGATCCGCTCCACGTCCTTTACGAGGCTCATCAGCGCCAAGCAGTACGGCACGCTCTGGGTGTTCTCCGGAAACGACAGGTGGGCGACGACGGCTTTACGGATCTTGCGCTCCAGTTTGTTCACCTTCACGTCCTGCTTGTAAATGTAGCTGCGATCCTCCGAGCTCGCGGCGTTCGTGAAGTAGATCTGACCGGCGCGGACGATGATGTCGTATGTCTTCTGGAGCATTTCGGCGAAGTCCTCGCCCATCGCTTGAAGCGGCTTGTTGTCCCTGAAGACGCTCAGAAGCTGTCGAAACATTAAGACCTCCCGGTCAGCTAGCTCAGAAGCTGATCCAAAATAGCGAACAGAGCGGGCAACCCATAAAAGAGCCCGAGCACGTAGCCGAGTGCCCACCGCCTCGACCTCACGGCCGCGTCGGCCAGCCACCGGGCGGCCTTGAGCGGGATCTCCCGTATCGCCGGCACGGGATAGATAAGTAGCGTCGCGGTGACGTTGAAGAAGAGATGGACCAGAGCGATGGTGACCGCAGCCTGAGCGTGCGGTCCCGTGGCGGCCAGCGCAGCCAAGAAGGCCGTCACCGTCGTCCCGATATTGGCGCCGATCGTGATCGGGAACGCCTGATACAGGGTCAGGATGCCCGCTCCGGCCAGCGGCACCAACAGCGACGTCGTGATCGAGCTCGACTGGACCATGACCGTCACGATGACTCCGACCAGCATGGCCAACAGCGGGCTCACGTCCAACGCCTTCGAGACGAACAGCTCGACCCGGGTCTGCAGGGTCGAGCGCATCACCTTCACGAGCAGAATGAGTGCCGTGAAGATGAGGATGCCGCTGACGGCGATGAGCAGAACGGCCTCGAGCCGGGGATCCTCGAACAGGAAACCGATCACGCCCTTGATCGGCCTCAGGCCCGCCTTGAGCGTCCCCTTGAAGGGGCTCTCGTACGCGGCGCCGCCGAAGCCCGTGACGTACGAGGACAAAACCGTCGCCGAGCGCTGCAGAAAGCCGGTCGCCAGCTCGAGCGGAAGCAGCACGGCGACAGCCATGTAGTTGAAGAAGTCGTGGCACGTCGCCACCGAAAAGGCGCGCCGGAACTCGTCCGGCCTTCCCATGTGGGCCAGGGAAACGATGGAGTTGGTGACCGTCGTGCCGATGTTCGCGCCCATGATCATCGGCACGGCATTGGCGATCGGGAGCGGGTTCAGCGGCGCCGCCACCAGCCCGACGATGAGCGACGTCGTCACCGAGGAGCTCTGGACGAGCGTCGTCGCGAGAATACCCACCATCAACCCCGTGAAGGGGTTCGAGGTGGCCCGGAAGAAAGAGTCGAGGAAATCCTGGCCCAGCGACTTGAAGCCGTCGCCCAGCCCGTTCACTCCCAGGAGGAATACAAAGAGAAGCGCGAGTACGGCCAGCACTCGCACGAGGGGTCGCGGCGGTGCGGCTTCGCTGGGACGCTCGACTGCTGGGAGTGTCACGGACATTTAGCCGGCAAATTGACAGGCACACATTCGACCAAGCAAGTGTCGGGAAGCGGCGAAGACCCGGCGCTCTACCCGTAGCCGAACGCGAGCCGCCTTTGTCCGATGCCCAGCCGAGCCTGCCCGTTTCCGGAAGAAGACTGGATGGGCCGACCTCTCACGAAGTCGGCCCCATCCTACCGAAGCCGACTGGCTAGTCGAACAGCTTGTCGAGCTTCTCCGAGAGCTCGTTCCACTTGTCCTTCGCCCAGCCCGTCATCTCCAAGACCCCTTCTCGCAGACGCACCAGAGAGAGGTTGCCTGCCACAGCGTCCCAGTCGACCACGTTCCACCACTCGGCGACGTACTCGGGACGCCGGTTCTGGTAGTTCAGATAGTAGGCGTGCTCCCAGACGTCGAGGCCGAGGATCGGTATGCCAGCTCCGGTCGAGACCGGGTTGTCCTGGTTCGGGGTCGTCGTGAGGATCAAGCCGTCCTCGCCGACGCAAAGCCAGGCCCAGCCGCTGCCGAACACACCTCCGGCCGCTTTGGCGAAGGCGCCCTTGAACTCATCGAAGGAACCGAAGGACTCGTCGATCGCCTCGGCGAGCGCACCGTCCGGCTCTCCGCCCGCGCGGGGGCCCATCGCGGTCCAGAAGAAGGTATGGTTGACGTGGCCGCCGCCGTGGTTGCGCACCGCCGTGCGGATGTCGGCCGGGATCCCGTCCAAATCGAGAATCAACTCGAGGGCCGTTTTCTCCTGTAGCTCAGGATGACCCTCCAGCGCCTTGTTGAGGTTGGTGACGTACGCCTGATGATGCTTGCCGTGGTGGATCATCATCGTCTTGGAGTCGATGTACGGCTCCAGCGCGTCGTAGGGGTATGGGAGATCGGGAAGTCGGTGCGCCATGTTTATCCTCCTTGGATCGTGAAGTCAGCCCGCAGAGCTCGACAGACCGCTGAGTTCCAAGATTGAGAGTAAGGCGCCGCGGACCGCGCGACTACTCTCGACGAACAACATCTCGAGAAGCATCATACGGATGAGACCGGCCCGGCTCGGCCGGCGGATGGAGTGAAGCTCATAGCGGGACGCCGATGACATCGATCCAATGGTCCGACTTGCGGGGAGCGCTTACCGATTTCCGACGCACCTGGCCGCAGCTGGTGCTCACCGATTTCCTTGCGAGGACCCTCGCCGTAGTGGTGGTCACTCCAATAGTCGGCCTGCTGCTGAAGCTGTTCCTGATGACGGCGGATGACGGCGTCCTGGCCGACACGGACATCGCCGCCTTCGCGCTGCACCCGATCGGCCTGGCGGCGATCGTGATCGTGGGAGCCGTCTCGTTGGGGGTCTGGTTCGCCGAGCAGGGCGTCCTGATGACCATCGGGTTCGGCGCGGCCGAAGACCGCCGGGTGACGTGGCTAGACGGTGTGCGGTATGTATTCCGGCACGCGGCCCAGCTCGTGCGCCTGGCGGGACACATCATCGCGCGTTTGCTCATCATATCGGCTCCGTTCCTCGCCGCAGTGGGCGGCGTCTACGTCCTCTTGCTGGGCAAGTACGATATCAACTTCTACCTGGCCGACAAACCGCCCGAGTTCTTGTGGGCCGTCGGCCTCGCGGGCCTGCTGCTGGCCGGCTTCGGGATCATCGTGCTGAAGAAGGTCGCGAGCTGGATCCTGACGATCCCGTTGGTGCTGTTCGAAGCCCACAACGCGAGGCACGCGCTGCGCGAGAGCAGGCGGGCGACAGCTGCACGCGCATGGAAAATCGCCCTGTGGCTCGCTCTTTGGCTGGTGTCGATCGGCCTGCTTTCCTGGCTCGTGACCTTCGCCATCGGCCTGATCGGCGATCTCCTGGTTCCCGACGTCGGGGCCAGCCTGGTCCTGATGGCGATCGGCCTGGCGCTCACGCTGCTGGTCTCGTTCGCGGTCAACATGACGGTCTCGATCATCACCACAACGCTGCTGCCGCTGTTCGTCGTCCGCCTGTATAGGTCGGTCGAAGGTCCCGGCAGGCTCATGCCCGCGATCTCAGACCGAGGTACGCTGGGAGACCGGACCACCCTGACGGTCCCCGGCAAGAATTACCTCTGGGCCGGAGCTGCCGCGTTGGTCGTCGTCGGAATCGGCGGGTACATCGCCGCGAGGAGCGTCAGCCAAGACGAGGACGTTGCGGTCATCGCGCATCGAGGCGCCGCCGGAGCAGCTCCGGAGAACACGATGGCGGCGTTCGAGAAGGCGATCTCGGACCAGGCGGAATGGATCGAGCTCGATGTACAGGAGAACGCAGACGGTGTGGTCATCGTCCAGCACGACAGCGATTTCAAGCGCGTCGGGCGCGCCGACCTCAAGACCTGGAATGCCACGAACGAGGAGCTTCGGGATCTGGATGTCGGAAGCTGGTTCGGACCCGAGTTCTCGGATCAGCGCGTGCCGACGTTACGGCAGGTGCTCGAGCGGGCAAAGGGCGATGTGGACGTCTTGATCGAGCTCAAGTACTACGGTCACGACATGCAGCTCGAGTCCAAGGTCGTCGAGATCGTCGAGGAGACCGGGATGGAGCCGCACATCATGCTCATGTCCCTCAAGCGGGAGGGGCTCCGCAAGGCCGCCGCGTTACGGCCCGACTGGACGCGCGGTCTGCTCAACACCATCAGCGTCGGCGATCTGACCCGTCTCGACCTGAACTTCCTGGCGCTCAACGCCGCCGCTGCCTCCCGCTCTCAGATCCGCCGGGCACACGCACGGGGCATGAAGGTCTACGTATGGACGATCGACGACCCCGTGCAGCTGTCGGTGATGATGAGCCGCGGGGTCGACGGGGTCATCACGGACAGGCCCGATGTGGCCAGACAGGTGCTCGAGTTTCGGGAGCAGCTGAGCTCTGTGGGACGATTCCTGATCTGGATCGCCGGCGAAACCGGGCTTCTGCGCGGCGCGGACGAGGTCTCACCCGCCGAAGACGCGTAGGTCAGATCGCTTCCGGAACTCACTCGACGTTGGCTTCGACGCTCTACCGGGACTCCACCGCGTCGGACTCACCTGATCGGACTCACCGATCGACGGGTCCCCAGCGCTCCCATCGCCGGCCGGCAGCATCCAGAATCCGGGTCAGATCCTCGGCGAGGAGGTATCCCTCCGAGACCAACTCGCGGGCGGCAGTCTCGAGGTCCGCCAGATAAGCGTCTCTGGATGCATATAGAGACGAGATCGCCGGCCGGGGATCCGCGGTCCGGTTCTTCTCGGCCGGGCCACTGGGAAGCGGAATGGACGTGCCTCGGAAGTCGGCCAGCTCATCCTGAGGTCCCGGCAGGCCGGTCCGCAGGCTCCATGGGGCGTACGTGGCGAGCGGCACCCGGACTTCCACGTTTCGTAGGCCGCCGATCTCGTTCCCCAACTCGTCCACTTGCGAGACCAGCGAAGGAAACGCGCGGCTCAGTTCCGGCGGCTGTTTCGTGACGACACCCTCCGGCCAGCGGAGTCCGTAGTCCGCCCGGTACGCCACGTGAATGACCTCCGGGAAGGCGACGCCGGGAATGTCCGGAAAGCGCACCCGGTCGATCGGTACCAGGGTGCCATCAGCGATCCGCGGGTAGCGGCTCTCTGGAGGCGACTCGCCCTTCCCCACCCAACTCATCATGCGGGTCATCAAGGCCCGCAGGTTGAGGAGAAAGTCCACGTCGTTGCCCCGGAAGGCGGCAGCTTCTTCTTCCGCCGTGAGCCGAGGCCAATCGCGAAACGGGGCTCGCTCCACGAAATGCTGCGCGCTCGCGATGTGATAGATCCGCTCCTCCGGGAGCGGCTCGATGTCCTCGAGGCCGTCCGGCGTCGTGTGAAGGAGCGAGGCGGCTCGCCCCCAGTACTCGTAGCCGGTGTTCGTGTAGAAGACTTTCGGCCGGTGCTCCCGCGAGTACGCCTCCAGGATCCCGTCTTCCCTTCCGGTGAGCTCGTCTCGTTGCGTGCGGCCGCTGAAGGGGAAGAGGTCCGTGGGATAGAAGAAGGCGGAGAACCGGTGCCCATCGCGGGAGGGTTGACCGAAGCGGTGGTTGAAGCTGCCGCGGCCCGCTCCCGCCGTGTGGATCATCAGACCGTCGAACGCCTTCCTCCCTTCCTCGTCCACGTTGAAGCCCTGGTAGACGAAGTGGCGAAGGAAGCGGCCGGTCTGCGAGATCCCGATCCCGATTCCGTGGCGAACCCGGAATTCGCTCTCCGGATCGTATTTGGCGTAGGAGATCATGTCGCGGATCGCCGCGAGCCCGAGGCCCACGACCCGCGGATCGGCCGCCGGGTACACGAGCTCGTAGATCCTCCCCGGCTCGAAGCCGGCCGGGGCGTTGATATGGGTGAGGCTCTCCCGGACGCCCGCGTCCGTCTCTTCCGCGAACCGCCACTCACTCTTCGGCACGACGCGGCGCTCCCCGTCCCGACCATCCCGAACGGTCAGGACCACGTCCTCCGACTCCGGATCCGCGACCGGGTACGCCCAGTGGTTTCGGTGGCCGAGCGCGAGGGTCGTCGTCGGCTCGGCGATCACCCAGTCCGCTCTTACCAGGCCGCCCATGGACCGGCCCTCGGGCCCTCGCGCTGTCGGGGCGTGGAGCCGGAGCAGATCTTCGGCGTCGGGAGGCACGTCGAACTGCCAGCCGACCCAGATCACGGTCAGGCCCTGTCGCATCAGAAAGCCGGCGCCGAAGTGCTCCTCGTCCTCCGGATCTCGCGAAAACACGGCCGCGTTGAAGTAGCCGAGCGACGCCTTCCCTCCCCGGTTGCTCACCTCCAGGAGAGCGATGTCGGACCCGCGCGATGGGTCCTTCGGGCGGAGGACCATGAAGTTGGCCCACGCCTCCACCATCCCGCGCTCGTTCCGGGGTGCCAGGGCCAGATCCACGATCCGTGCGTTGATGGGGTCGTTCGGATCGAACTCGAAGTACACCCGCCCGGTGATTCTCTCGTAGGCACCGACATCTCCCCAGCTGCGACCACCGAGAACGTCCTGGCGAGCCTCGATCACCACGCGCACTACGCGCGCCGACAGCTCGGCGGAGAAGCTGAGTGCGATCAGCAGGCAACACGTGATAAGAATTCGAGCTCGCATGCGGCAGCCTCTTCGAGATGGAATGAAACCTCCCCGGCCAACGTCCAATGTGACGAAAGGGGTCGGCATTCGGTCAGTATGGCTGAGCGGCCCGAGCAGCGGGATCGGATCCTGACTCGAAACCAAGCGAACTCTAGGTAGACCGTGGCTCCCGCCCGGTCGAAGCACTCATAAAGGAGACTACGATGAAAGGTACCCGGGAGTCGAACACCGGTGGTGGGCGAGGGCGGGCGAGCGCGATGGCCCTACTCGCCCTGGCGACAGGCCTGAGCGCCTGCAACGGCTCGGTCGACCCCGTCGGGATCGCCAGCGACCAGTCTCTCTCCGCGATGGCAGATACGGAGCTCGGGGCCGTCCTGACCGAGATGATGGAACCGCTCGGCTTGAGCCACGGACAGGCGACCGAGGTCGTGGCTATCGGCGATCGGTACGGCGGCAGCGTTGGCGAGCCCGGCGCCTTCTGGTACGTCGCCGCAGCCCTCCAGGGCGCGTTGAGTAGCGCCCAGGTCGATCAGCTGGCCGAGGGCCGAGTGGAGCTGATGGAGCGGGCGCGCCAAGCGATCCTTGCTCAGTTCGGGTTCGGCGGCGGCGGATTCCCCGGCGACGGAGGGGCGCTGGGCGGCTTCTTCGGACCCGGTGAAGCACCCGACTGCTCGGAGCTCGGGGAAGCCTTCGGCGGACGGCTCGGTGGCTTCGCCAGAAACTTCGGCGGTCCGGGACACGGCTTCGGTGGATTCGGGGCAGGCTTCGGCGGGTTCGGAGACTTGGCCGACATCGATCTCTCCGATGCGCAGCGAGCCGCCCTCCAGGCGGTCATGCTCGAGTACGGCCCTCAGCTGATGGACCTCATGCGGCAGCTGAGAGACGGGCTCATCTCGCAGGAGCAGTTCGAGGAGCTCGCCGAGGCTCTCGGTGAGGAGATCCAGGAAGCGATCGGCAAGGTGCTAACAGACGAACAGGTGGCCGCCATCGAGGAGTTGAGGGAGCGGGCACGCGCTGCGGCCGAAGCCGAGCGTGCGGCCAGGATCGACGCTCTGGGGCTGACTGACCAGCAGTTGGCCGATCTCGAAGCGCTCAGGGGAGGCCTGGCGGAGCAGGCATGCGAGACGATCGTGGCCGGCGGATCAGCGGAAGATCTGCATGCGGCGCATCAGGCGGCAGTAGCCGAGATCCTGAGCAACGATCAGATCGAGATCATCGAGGTGCACGGCGCTCTGCAGATGCACTTCTTCGTCCACCAAATCGAGAACGGGGACTTCACCGAGCGGTTCGGCTTCTAGCCGATCGCCAACCTACCCGCTCTGACGCAGGAGAGCCTCTAGCCGGCAGTGCGAACCCCTGCGGCACCGAAGTGGCGGGCCTCCCGGTCCGCCACTTCGCATCTAAGCACTCCCGGCGAGCCGACTCCAAAGCTCAGGAGCGGAAGGGGCGGCTGACCGTCTTGACCGTCACGTCCCGGAGCGAGGGAAGCCGGGAGGGGTCTCCAGGCTCGCCCGGTCCCAGCCCGCCAGATCGGCGGCCGCCTCGTAGGTGCTCTCCAGAAAAGCCATCAGCTGCGCGTCGGGGTCCGGAGCCTGCCTGACTTCATCGTAAGGGAGCATGAACTCGCCCATCTCCTCGCTGAAGAACGCGCCGGAGGGGCTGACCGCGGCCTCCCCGAAACCGTCGGGCGTCGGGTACGCGTACGCATAGAAGATCGGAGTCGGAGAAACCGCCCCACCCGGCCAGAACCCTGCACTGGACACCTCGTGCGAGTAGGCCTCCCGCGTGATCCAGTCCGGAAGTCCCGGAATCCCCCCGGGGTGGGGCGGCGCCGGCCGGCCGGAGAAGCGTGTCACGGCCAGATCTGAGCTACCCCAGAAGAAGTGGACCGGACTGTTCTTGCCCAGGAACCGCGCCCGGAACGCCTTCAGCACCTGGTCCGTCTGAAGGAGGACTCTCCAGAATCGCTCTGCGTATTCCGCATCATAGGAGTCGTGCTCGCGGTCCTCCTCGAACGGGATCGGATCCGGCACCTCGTTCGGAGTCGTGTAGATGGTCACGCCGACCGCGAGCTCCTCGAGCTTCGCCATCAGCTCCTCGTAGAAGGAAGCCACCGAGCGCGGCTCCAGCTTCATCGCCTCGGAGCCGCCGTCGCTCGTCTCGATGGACAGCTGCCGGCCGAGGAAATCGAAGTCGATCTGGAAGAGCCGAGATCCGTGCGGGATCGGTGAGGTCGTCAGACCGCGGGCCGTCAAGTAGAGCGGCACGTGCCAGGAGTGGTTGGTCCACGGCGTGCAGACGAGCCGCACTTTCCCCACGATCTGGGTCCACATGTGCAGCGTGGCGCACGTATCTCCCCACGCCTCGAAAGGAAGACTCGGCCACGCGGGAGCGTTGCCCGACGTCTCGGAAACTCCGTTGTCGCTCATCTCACCTCCTTCTCTGTAGCCTGTCCCTGCTCCGTAGGGACCTGCGTCCGGCTGGCCTGGCCCGCCACCCGGCATTACAGTGTCGCCGACGGGCGGGGCGTCCGCCACACCCATTCATCGTCGGAGCGAAAGAGACCCGGTTGTCCAACAAGGCCCCGCTACTCGTGATCTTCATATGCGCCGCGCTGGCGGGGTGCGGCTTGAGTTCCCTCTTCGATTCTGACGACGAAGCGGCGAACAGCAACATTCCGGGAGAGGCCCCTGCCTACCTGGGCGCGTACGCCGGGAGCATGGACGTCTTAGACCTCCAAACCGATGATGCGGCGCTTGATCGAGCCTCCACCCTGGAGGTCACGTTCGACGATCTGACGGGAAAGGTCGATCTTTTCATCAGCATCTCGGAGCTTCCCGGTGGCACGAAGGAGATAGAGGCGGATGGATGCTCGCCGGGGCCAACTACGGTGTTCTGCAGCAACGTGATAAGCTCCACGCTCTACGATTTCGAGTTCTCGTTCACCAGCTCTTCCGCCTCGGGACACATCCTCGAGTCGGAGCGCCAAGCAGACGGCACCTTCGAGCCGGTGTTCGAGGCCGAAGGGGCGTTTACGGAGCAGTGAGTCTCGGCGAGGCGACCCGCCTCCGGGCGAGCCCGATCGCCGAGCCAGCGGTACAAACCCTCTTCGCGAAGGACACGAGATGAATCGCGCGCTGCTTACCGGTTTCCTCGCTCTAGCCGCCGCCATCCTCACACCGTTCCCGGCGGCCGCTCAAGAAGCAGAACCGGCGTTTCTGGGGGTGGGCGAGCCGGCTCCCGATTTCGAACTCGTCGGCGCCACCCGATACGGGGTTCTGGAGGAGCCCGTTCGGCTGAGCGACTTCCGGGGAGAAACGGTCATCCTGGCCTTCTTCTTCAGGGCCAGGACGCCTGGGTGAACGATCCAGATGAAAGCGTACCGTGATCAGTACGCCAGCCTGTTCCACGGGGGACGCGACATCGTCCTCATCGCCATCTCGCCGGACGCGCCCGAAGAGCTTCGGTCCTGGGCAAAGGACGATGACTTCCCCTTCCTGTTCGCCAGCGACCCGGAGGGCGCGGCCTACGCGGCCTTCGGGGGAACTCCGCGGGAAAACGGCATGCCGGGCGGCCGGTCGCTGGTCGTGGTGGACCCCGACGGGCGCATCGGCGAGGTGGTTCCGCGCTTCCGGGAAGTAGATCCGACCGCCTACGAGGAGCTCCAGGCGATCATCGATCGGATCGCCCCGGTCCCCGACGAGGAGGCCATGTAGGACTCAGGGATCCAGAACGGCCTCCACCGCAGCCATCAGATCCTGCTCGGGACCCACCCCCGTGTAGGCGACCCGCCCATCCGCTCCGACGATGACCACGACTGAGGTGGTGGGGACCTCGTAGGCCCGGACGGCGGCTCCCCGATCGTCCCACAGATAGGGATAGCCCGGATCGTGCTCCTCGACGTGGCGCCGCACGCGCCGCAGGGACTGGGCAACGGCGACGGCCACCGCGACCACGTTCAGCCGGTCCCCGTAGGTCGCCTGAATGCTGTCCAGCTGCGGCTGAAGCGCCTTGCAGTTCTCACACCACATCGCCCAGAACTCGATCAGCGTCGGCCGTTCGCCCATGAAGTCCAGGAGCTGAACAGGATCTCCGTCCAGATCCTGTAAGGCAGCCGCTGGGGCCTCGGATCCGACCGGAAGACTCACCTCGAACTCGCCCTGGGCGCCAAGATTCGCCGGAACGAGCAGCGCCAGCGGAAGGAGGGCCAACGCGAGCTTCGCTGCGCCCGGCCGCCCGGCTCCTCCGATCCAACCACTCATAGATTGTACCCCGCCATGACGAAGTAATACTGAGCCACGCCCAGCATGATCACCGCCGCCAAACGCTTGATCCACAGCATCCAGGTTCCCGAGCGAGGCAGGCGCGAGAGAGCGCCCGAGAATAGCCCTACCGCGACGAGCAGGGCGGTCATGCCCAGGGAGAAGACGAATAGGTAGAGGAACCCCATCGCCCCTGCCCGGGTCGCCGCCACCCAGGTGAGCACCACGGCGAACGCCGGCGCCCCGCACGGCGCCGCGACGATTCCCGAGGTCGCGCCCAGCGCGAACACGGCGCCGTAGGTCCCGCCACCACCGCGCCGTCCCGCCCAGTCCATCAGACGTCGCGGCACGCGCACCGGAATCACATCGAGCATGGCGAGCGCGAAGATGAGCAGCAGGTTGCCGATCGCGAGGCGCGCCCACGGGCTGGCGCTCACGGTCCCGAACAATGTGCCGGTGAGGCCCGCCAGGAGCCCGAGAAAGGCATACAGCAACGCCAGGCCAGCCGCGTACGTGAGCGTGAGACCGACCGTCCGGGCCCGGCTCTGCCCCTGCTCGGCGGTTCCGGCGATCACCGAGGCGGTGATCGGAATCATCGGATACACGCAGGGCGTGAGGCTCGTCACCAGTCCGGCCCCGAATAGCGTAACGAGCGCGAGCAGCGGGCTCGAAGAGAGAGTCTCCGACAGGCCGCCGGAAGTCTCGATCTGGAGCAACGTCACGTCGATCATGCCGCGTGACGTTATGGACACCGGCGCGTTCGGGAAACTCCCCCGCTACCGCCGGACCTACTTGGGGCCCACGTGCCCCGCCGCGGAGGCGCACCTACCTGATGATGGCCATCCCGGCGTCGTGCAGCGCGATGGAGGCGCTTGACAGCGACTCGAGCGTTTGCTCCCGCCTCTCGAGCGCCTTCTGGAGATCCTCGTTGGCCAGCTGCGCGTCATCTCCGATCGAGGCCAGCCAACCGTGGAGGTTCTTGTGGTAGGAGTCCCACTCGCCCTCACCCTCGTGAGAGAGGGATCGCTCGCCTTCGATCCGCTCGATCTCGCGCCGTACCGATTCTGTCATATCGTTGTAAAACAATACCTTCTCTATATAGACTTGAACCTCTCTGTTGGCTTCATGAAAGGCCTCGCGCAATACGGCGCGAACAAGAAGCGGCAGGCTTGCGGCATGCGGCCGGCTCTGCCTCACAAGCTCGTCCCAGCGGGGCTGGACCGCTTCGATCGAGGCCGTTTGCGTCAGCACGATGCCGATCGCCCTGACGTCTGCCATCTGAAAGTCGTCGAGTACGGCCCTGAGCAGCCGTTCCTGGGACGGCGTGAGATGGTAGGTCTCCCGGACTTCGGGCGCCGCGGGCCGCTCGAGGGCGGGATCGGGCACCTCCTCCGACGCCTGCACGGCAACGGCTCCGAGCGCAGCCGAGGACTGGCCTTCGTTCTCCGCGGGCTCCTGAGCCAGAAGGAGCTCTAGCCCCAGGAAAAACACGCAGGCTACAAGCACCATCGCCACTCGCTGGACACGCTCGCTCCGTCTCATGGCCGGCTCTCCTTAGCACGCAAACCGCCGCTCGACCGGCGATTTGTGCAGACACAGGTAGAAAATTCCAGATCTCGCCCCTGGCCCCTGCCAACCGCAATCGCGGCATCCTGCCTGTTCTCGATGCGGCCCGACCCCGAGATCCAACATCAAACCGGGATCCTGCGTTGCAAGATCGAGACGCGTTCCGTCGGGTGGACGCCCATCAGGACGCCCGTCAGACCTCGTGTCGCTGGCACAAAAGGCCTGGCGCGTGAAGAATGCAGTGCCGGCCTCCGTCGGCATGCCTCGGATCCACGCCCACGACGAACCACCCGAAGGGACCGATGAGACTTTCCTGGAGCGCAGCCACGGCCGCCGTTACGATCGCCCTCACGATTCCCTCCGCCTCGGCCCAGACTCCTGAGGTCGACGACGCCCTCGCGGATGAGTCCGTGGAGCTTCTGCAGGAGTATCTGCGCGTCGACACGACGAACCCACCGGGCAACGAGTCTCGAGCCGTGGAGTTCTTCGCGCGCCTCCTCGAGATGGAAGGGATTCCGTACGAGACGGCCGAATCGGCGCCCGGTCGCGGCAACATCTGGGCTCGCCTGGATGGCGGGAACGAGCCGGCGGTCCTGCTTCTTCACCACAGCGATGTCGTCCAGGCCGATCCGGCGTTCTGGGACGTGCCACCGCTCTCGGGCGAGATCGTGGAGGGCCACGTCTACGGGCGCGGCGCCCTGGACACGAAGACTCTCGGAATCTTACACCTGTATGCGTTTTTGGCCCTACACCGCTCCGGGCGCCCCCTGAACCGCGACGTCATCTTCATGGCGACGGCGGACGAAGAGGCAGGAGGATTCTACGGCGTCGGCTGGTTGGTCGAGAACCGACCCGAGGCCTTCGAGGGCGTAGGGTTCGTGCTCAACGAGGGCGGCCGGACTCTCGTGACCGAGGCGGCGCCAAGCAGGTAGGGATCGAGGTCACGCAGAAGGTACCGGTGTGGCTCCGTCTGGTGGCGAGCGGCGTCCCGGGCCATGGCTCACGGCCCCGGGCCGAGTCGGCGGTCACGAAGCTGCTCGAGGGACTCGACCGCATCCGGGCGCACGAGTGGGAGCCGCGCATCCTTCCGGTCGTGGATCGCTACTTCCGAGGGATCTCGGTGATCCGGGGTGAGGAGTGGGCGGAGCCGTTGCTCGACGTGGCGAGCTCGGTTCGCGAGCCCGGCTTCTTGGCCCGCCTTCAGGCGCATGACGCGACGCTGGCCGCCCTCACCCGCAACACCTGCTCGATCACCCGACTCGATGGAAGCGGCAAGATCAACGTCGTCCCCCCGACGGCCACGGCCGAGCTGGACTGCCGGGTCCTGCCGGACCAGGACGTGGGAGCCTTTATCGCCGAGATTCAGCGGCTCGCGGGAGACGAGATCGAGGTCCAGACGATCATGGCCTTCACCCCCGCCATCTCGCCCACGGACACGCACCTCTACGCCACTCTCGAGGCGATCATGCGGGAGCGATTCACGGACGCGGTCGTCGTCCCGGCCGTGTCGAGCGGCTTCACGGACAGCCATTTCCTCCGCGACCTCGGGATCGCCGCCTACGGCTACACGCCCCTCCTCGTCCCGGTGCAGGACCAGGCGGGTGTCCACGGCAACAACGAACGCATCTCCATCGAGAACGTGCGCCGCGGTACGGAGATCATGCGCCAGGTTCTCGAGCGCGTCGCGTACGACTGAACGACATGACACCGGGTCGGGCTAAGCTAGTAGAGCCTACTGCCGGCCCTCCCACGCCCGGCTCATCTCCCACCAGAACCGGCCCCGCTCGCTGGGGTGGTTCCCGATCTGGTTCATCGTCGCCGCGTCGTAGAGGCGGCCGTTCACCATCGTGTAGGTGACCTTCTCGGAGACGCGGAGATCCTCCAGCGGGTTGCCGTCGACGACGATGAGGTCGGCGAGCTTTCCGGGTTCGAGTGATCCGATCTCCCCGTCCATTCCCAGATACCGCGCCGGATTCAGCGTCGCGGTTCGGATGGACTCCAGCGGCCCCATGCCGCCCTGCTCGAACATCCACATCTCCCAGTGGACCGCCAAGCCCTCCCGTTGGCCATGCGCGCCGATATTGACGATGACCCCGGAGCGGTCGAGTTGGGTGGCGGCCGACGCCGCCTGGACATGGTTCCACTCCTCATCCGGCGCATGGACCGGGCGTCGCGCCCTGGCATCCACCCTGCGGCGCGGCACGAAAGTGAGGAGCCTCTCGTTGGCCCACACGTCCGTGTGACGGTACCAGTAGTTCTCTCCCCCCAGCCCACCGTACGCGACGACGAGTGTCGGCGTATAGCCCACGCGTGTCTGACTCCAGAACTGCACGACGTCGTCGTAGATGGAGCCGACCGGCAGCGCGTGCTCGATTCCCGTATGGCCGTCCATCACCATCGACATGTTCGCCTGGAAGAGGGCGCCGCCCTCCGGTACGACCATCATTTCGAGCTGCCGCGCAGCCTCGATGATCTGTTGGCGCTGCTCGCGTCGCGGCTGATTGTAGCTCTTCACGCTGAACGCCCCGGCCGCCTTCATCCGCTTCAGGTGGAAGAACGCGTCGGCGAGGCTGTCCACCTCCGCCTTGTAGGTGCCGGCCGCTCCATAGAGGATCCTTCCCGTGGAGTAGATCCTGGGCGCTGTGATCAGGCCGGCCCGGGCCAACTCGCTTGCCGCGAAGATCTCGCCGGTGTCGTTCGACGGGTCGTGGATGGTGGTGACGCCGAAGCCGAGGCTGGCGTGGTTCACCCAGCTCTCCTGCGGGATAATGCCGGCGCTACCCATCGATCCGTGCCAGTGAGCGTCGATCAGCCCGGGCATCACGGTCTTGCCGCCCACGTCGATCACCAGGGCGTTGCCCGGGATCTGGACGTCCGAGCGCGGACCGACCGCCACGATCCGGTTGCCTTCCACCACCACGACGCCATCCTCGATCACCTCGTCCCCACGCATGGTGATCAGCCGCCCCCCCGCGAGCGCGATCGAGCCCGTCGGCACGTCCGCCTGAACGGTGAAGCTGAGGTTCGTTCCCTCCGTCGGGGGCTCAGGGAGCTCTTCCGGCGCTCCATCGAGGAACGCGAAGGCGTTCGCGAGATCCAGGGTGTACAGCTCGGGGCCCAGACTCCAGTGCAGGCTTCGGCTGTCACCGGACCAGTGCAGGTACTCCCCGGCCTGTTTCGAGACGCGGCTGATCGGGATGCTCTTGGTCTTCGGACCGAGCTCCAGCGTCTTGCCGGTTCGCACGAAGGGAGCGACAAAGGCGTAATAGCGCTCCTGCCAGGCGAGCCATTCGCCGTCCGGTGAGACGCTGAACTCACGTGCCCGACTCGTCTCCACATCCGTCCGCTCGTCGCTGCCGTCCAGCTCCAGCGACGCGAGCAGCGCCTTTCGCTCGACGTCCGTTCCCGTATACCGCATCACGAACACGCGCTCGGAGTCGGCCCCGAAGTGTGGACGAAGCCCGTCCCGGGTCACGAGAACAGGCTCGGCGCCTCCGGCGGAGGGCACCGCGTAGATCCCCGTTTCGCGAGACCAGGTGGGCGAGCGAAGCCCGCCGCCCCCTGTCTTCCGGTAGACCACCGTCCCGCCGTCCGGACTAAAAGCGGGCTCCACGTAGTGACCGGGCTCGACGGTCACGGCCCTTCCCTCGCCGCCGGAGGCGGAGACCACCCGCACGCTGCCGAGCTCCTCATCGCTCCACGTCGTGTAGACGATCCATCGCCCGTCGCGTGAAAAGCTCGGGTACTGCTCGAAGTGGTCCGTCTGAGAGGTGAGGCGGCGCGGCGTTCCGTCCGGAAGGTCCTTCACGTAGAGGTGGCCAAGCGTCTGGTAGACGACCCGGTCACCCGCGGGGGCTACCTCGACCCACCGGAGCATCTTCGGCTCGAAGTCGGAGGGGGCGACGTCCACGGAGAAGCGCAGGGCCTCCAGGGCCGGCAGGGTCGCCCGCACGCGGAACGGGATCACGCTGGCGGCGCCGGTCTCCACCTGCACTTGCCGGATCTTCCCTTTCGCCCAGAAGACGATCGTACGGCTGTCGGGCGTCCACGCCATCGAAGGATAGACCCCGTGAATCGCCCACGTCTCCTGCATGTCCCGGCTCAGGTCATCGTAGATAGGCCACTCGTCACCCGACTCCATGTCGTGGAGGAAGAGGACGCTCTGGAATCGGACCCGGCGGATGAACGCCATGTACCGGCCGTCCGGTGAGGGCGTGGGACGGATCGCGCCGCCCGGTCCGCCGAGGAAGCTCTCCGTTCTCCCGGTCTCGCGGTCGAGCCGGAAGATCTGGTAGATCTCGGTATTGGCGTCCTTGTCGTACTGGAACCTGTCGCCGCTTGTCGCGTCGCGGCTGTAGTACAGGTAGCGCCCATCGGGAGAGAAGGCCGGCTCTCCGACGTCCTTCTGCTCGTTCGGGCGCTCCGTCATCTGGAGGCCCTTTCCGCCGCTCCGGTGATAGAGCCAGACCTCGCCCGCCCCGAGCGAGCGCGTGGAGGTGAAATGCTTGCGGGCAGCGATGAACTCGCTGTCCGGCGTCCAGGCGGGGCTGTTCAGCAGCCGGAACCTCTCCTTCGTCACCTGCAGCGGATCCGAGCCATCGCGGCCCATGATCCAGATGTTGTCCCCGCAGCCGCGGTCGGTGGTGAAGGCGATGAACCGGCCGTCGGAGCTGAAGCGCGGCTGCATGTCCCAAGCGAAGCCGCTCGTCAGAGCGCGCGCCTCACCGCCCTCGAACGGGATGACGTACAGGTCTCCCAAGAGATCGAACACGATCTCGCGGCCGTCCGGACTCACATCGAGACTCATCCACGTCCCTTCGTCCACATCGATCTCGAGCTCGAGCCGGGGTCCGGGCGGGTTCTCCACGTCCCAGCTCGGTTCACCATCTTTGCCCGCCTTGCATGCGGCGGCCTCCGACGTCTGCTGGGCGACGGCATGTGGCGCGCCGTGTAATGCAAACCAGGTGGCAAGCGCCGTGACGATGGCGAGGGTAGCGGCGCGGCGTATCAAAGTCGCGGACATCTGAACCTCCGTGCTCAGAGCAAGACCGAGAGCGAAACCCGGAGCTGAATGTACAGGGAGCGAGCCTAATCGTACGCCCCGCCACTCGTTGCGTCTGTAGTGAAAATCCCGTGAGGGGCCTGTGGTGAGATCCCTCAGCTTCTCGCGGCCGTGACGCCGGCCGGCGGTGGAACGTCATATAGAGGGAGGGGTCCGACGGCAAATGATACGGTACATGATAATGGGTGGTGTCTGAGAATGCGGTCTTACTGGAAGCGCTCGACGTATCGGCTGCTGAAGCCCGGCCTACTCGCCTACGTATGCCTCGCCCTGCTGTCGAGTTGCAGCACCCCGGTCGAGCCGATCCCCGAGGGTCTGTTCGGCGCCTGGGAGTGGGTGCGAGCCGAAGGAGGCATCGCGGGCGTGACGATCACGCCGGAATCCGAGGGCTTCACTATGGCGCTCAGGATCACGCCCCCGGATCGGATCGAGCTGTCCCGGAACGGCGAAGTGGAGGTCGCGACGCGATTCGAACTGCTGCCCGCCTCGGGCACCGACTTTCCATTCCCTCCGCGACTGCGCTACGACGAGCCGGTCCTCGGGCAGGAGGAGCAGGAGCTGAGGCTGTCGGATGGCGCGCTCGCCCTGACCGATCCGTGCTGTGACGGCTTCACCTATTTCTGGCTGGCGCGACTCGAGTAGGCGCGTCGCACGCGGACTTAACGCCAATGGTCGCTGCACATTGCCAGCCGGTACCCGCGGCTCTGGCCAGACGACCCCTGGGCTGACAGCCCGCAACCCGCTCACTCTCAGTGGCTTACCAGCCCCACGATCGCGTTCGGCACGCTCCGTGACAAGCCGAAAGCCAGTGGAGTGAGCCCTCAAGCCGGAACGAGAGGAACATCATGGCCGACCATAAGAATCAAGACAGCGTCCTGGACGCGAGCTACGAGGCCGTCAAGGTCGAGCTCGAGAACACCGAGAGAGATGTCGTCAGGCTGCGGGAGCGGACCGACAAGCTGCGCACCGCCATCGATGCGCTCTCAGAGCTTCTGCCAAGCAGGAACTAGTCAGACGTAGGCGTGGCCGTTTCGACCTGGCAGTGGCTCGCCCGCAGACGTGGGGGCTACTGGGACGCGACGATGAAGCTCACGCGGCAGTGAGACGCCAACTCCACTCCGGCCATGACTACCGATCCAGAACAGCCGAACAGCCTTGACCCGGACGCCGACGACGACTCGCTCCTCACCGAGTGCCGCGTCGAGACCTTTCGCGCCGGCGGTCCCGGCGGGCAGCATCAGAACACGACCGACTCGGGAGTGCGTCTGACCCACCTGCCGACCGGCATCTCAATCACGGCGCGTGAGTCTCGAAGCCAGCACCGCAACAGGAGAACAGCGCTCGCCCGGCTGCGCGCAGCCCTGCAGGAGCTGGCCCGCTCCGAGAAGCCCCGGATCCCCACGAAAGTGCCCAAGCGAGAGAAGCGAGAGCGCCTGGAGGCGAAGCGCCGCCGATCCGAGCTCAAGCGCCGGCGAGGCAAGCCCGACCTCGAGGACTAGGCGGCGCTCAGCGCCGGGGCGCGCAGCCCCTACTGCCGCGTCAACTCCGTGTTCGCCGCCCAGTCGTCCTCACCCCGGCCGGCTCTCCGTGCCGATCCTAGAGCTCGACCCGCTATGGGATCCCCTCCGCCGGCGTCCGGACTTCGAGAGGCTTCTGGACGAGTATCGGTAGGCAGTCTTGGAAGGGGCGCCCCGAAGGGAGCGCCCCACGCCCTGCTAGACCAGGAACTCCTTGTCAAGAACGTAGACCTTCACGGTCTCCCGCTTGACCCCATCGTACTCCATCGCTGCGGCCGTCTCGGGAGAATCCAGGATCTCCAGATACGTGTCGAGGTCCTCCGGTTCAAAACAGCACGCGACCTGGTTTCCCTCGATGATCGAGAAACCGATGGGATTGTCGATGGTCTGACGCCTGAAGAGATCGCCGTGGGTCCGGAAGCCCTCTTCCCACCTCGCGGGGTCTTCAATCTGCGCCGTGACGACTACCTTGGGCATCTTTCATCTCCTCGTAGAGAGTCTGTCTTGGGTCGGACGCCCACCAGCCGAGCCCACCGCTTGTGGTGCGCCGATCGGTCCCGTCCAGCTTAGAGACTCGCACGCGTCACGCACAAGGAGGTACGGCCATAAGCGAATCAGCGTTCGCGGGCAGGCCTCTAGACTGTCTCGCCTGCCGCCGGTTGGCCGGCTGGATACACGTGTATATCCCGCTGCGGGAACGGGATGGAGACCCCCTCCTCGTCGAAACGCTGCTTCACGGCTTGGGTGACGTCCCAGTAGACGTCCCAGTAGTCATCGGTCCTGCACCAGGGCCGGCAGACGAAATCCACAGACGAATCTCCCAGGTTGTGCACCCTGACCACCGGCTCGGGATCGTCCAGCACGAGCTCGTGAGACGCCAGGATCTCTTCCATGATGCGCCGCGCCTTCTCGATGTCGTCCCCGTAGCCGATCCCGAAGACCATGTCGACACGGCGCATCTTCTGCCCGGTCACGTTGTTGATCACGTCGCCCCAGATCTTTCCGTTGGGCACGACGAGGAGTTGGTTGTCCAGCGTGGTGATGACCGTCGAGACGAGCGTCAGATCCTTGACCTTCCCCGTGACTCCCGCGGCGGTGACGAGGTCGCCGACATCGAACGGCCGGTAGATCATGATCATCATGCCGGCTGCAAAGTTGGAGAGCGAATCCTGAAGCGCGAACCCGAGTACGAAGCCGGCGATGCCGAGGCCGGCGAGCGCCGGGCCCAGGTTGACCCCCAAAACGGACAGCACGACCAGAAATCCGACGAGCCAGACCAGCTTGGAAGCGGCCCCGATGGCCAGTCCCTTGAGCAGGTTCGACAGGTGGACGCGGCGCGAGCCGAGGATGCGGGCCACAGCCCTTCGCGCCAAGCGGGCCAGCACCCCGGTCACGAACAGGATCAGGAGAATCGTGGCCAGCCGGACCGCGATCATCCCAGCGTTCTGCTCGAACCACTCCATCGCCGCGCCCCACCAGTCGCTGACCAGGCCGCCCACGACCTCGGGGTCCAGAACCTCGGTTCCCAGATCGCCGGTGGCCGTGAGCAGGAGCTGCTCATATTCGGCCGTCTCCATCTCCCGCCGACCCAGGAGCCCCACCATGGTCTCGAGGCTCGTCGTAGCGCCGAGGAGCCTCTCCTCCACGGCCGCCAGCTTCGTGTCGAGCGCCACGGTGTCTACCCCGAGCTTCGAGCGCCTTCCCTCGAGCGCCGCCTGCCGCTCCAGCGCCAGCTCGGTACTCGCGGCAAAGAGCGCGGCCCGATCGGCAAGCGTCGAATCGACGGCTGCTTCCCCGGCCGTCACGTCCAAGCCCAGTACCGCGGCGTATTCGTAGTTGTCGATGATGCCGGCGAGTCCTCGGTCGACGCTCGCGTTGAGCTCCGAGAGCTTGATCTCAAGATCGAGCAGGTCCTCCGGCGGCGTCGTGGAACGTGCCGCTCGGGCCTCGTCGATCGACGCTTGGACGATAGCAGTCCATGACGCGATCGCCTGGGTTTCCCTTTCGCGCCCATCTCGCGCCTGCTGCGTGATGCGCCGATCCTCCTCGCCCGCCTCACGCGCGCTCTGGATCTCGTCGACAAGCTCCCCGAGCACGTCATGGTGCGTCGTCCAGCGTCGCCGAAGCTGGACGAAGTAGAGCTCCTTATCGGCTTCGCTCGCCACGTCGTAGCGGGCTTGCAGATCGGCGATCCGTGACTCGACGTCAGCGAGCTCACCCGCCAGGGTTTCCAGCCGTGTCGGTTCCGCCATCTCCTGTGCGATGCCGGTGCGGTCGACCGAGAGCAAAGCGAGGAGAGCGATCACACCGATGCGAGCACTCGAAGTCACGAAGAACCTCCTTGCAGACCCAGGATCGTACAGCGGGCGCGTAACCTATTGCAGGACAGGTATGAACGGGAAGGTCTTTGGAGCTATCGTTCGATGGTTGTTGCCGTGTTTGGAACTCCTTGTCGGAATAATTGTTGCACCCTAAGGGGATAGCTCTAGAAGACGGCTCGCGGTGCGAACGCCCCGGCCGGCTGCAGACTTCCTGCCGACTGTGCAAGAATGGCCCGCTTGAACGTCCAGGAGGTCAGAGCGCGGCAGAGTGTTGAACTGAGCGGAGGAAGGCGAGATGCGCAGGCTCTATCTCTACGGATTGGCGTTCGTGGCGATCGCCTTGCTGCTGGTGCTCCGCGGCGTCGGCGCGGGACACACCTACTCGCACCCTGCTGTATCCGTGTTCACCACGCAGGGCACGGCGGCGTCCTGGTTCGCTCAGATCAAGCCGTTCTGCAATCCCGTTGAAGTCGAGACCCGCCATCGCTGGAACCCACCGCCTAAGGGCACGCAGGGGAGCGCGTACAGCGGGGCATGCTACGCGCTGGCCGGGAAGGTCGACCAGGCTCGTCAGATCATCCTGGAGCTCGAGGGAGATGACCGGTGGCGGGCCGCAGGAGTCGTGTTCGCCGTCGCGCACCCGGTCGCTGATGCGGGAGACGACGCCTCAGCGGGTCCCATCATGGAGTTGGTCGTCGAGTTCTGGCCCAACCACTACATGGCCCTGTACCACGCCGGGATCGCTCGCCTGGGTCTCGGCGATCGAGAGGTCGCCCGCGACTATCTCGAGCGCTTCCTCCAGTCTTACGACCGTGACGATGGATGGCGCTCCAACGCCTTGGCCGCACTCGAGGAGATCGGCGCCCGATGAGCGAATCGGCGGCGAAGCGAACGATAGCGCGAGGCTGAGGACAGGTGGTGACGCAGCCAGCGGGCGAGGGCGCCACGTACGTCGCTCCGGGCGCGGTGCTGAACGAGCGGTACGAGATCCGGCGGGAGATCGGGCGCGGCGGGCACTCTGTGGTCTACCTGGCCCGCCGTCTCTCGCTCGACGCTGACGATGGCCCGTCGGTCGACGAGGACGCCCTGCGGGGCGCTGACGTCGCGGTCAAGCTGCTCGTGCCTCCGCCGGCCCTGGCCCACGTGGCGCGCGAACGGATGCGCCGCGAGGCAGCAACCATCCGTGGCCTGAATCACCCCAACATAGTCACGCTCCACGAGTACTTCGAAGAGGCCGGGCGCAGCTTTCTCGTCATGGAATACGTTGATGGGACGACGCTGTTCGAGAGAGTGCGAACGCGCGGGCCGCTGACCGAGGAAGAGGCGGTCGCCGTCGCGAGCGATCTGGCCTCGGCGCTCCGGGAAGCGCACCGGCGAGGGGTGCTCCACCGGGACGTCAAGCCACGGAATGTCCTGATGGATCGCGCCGGGCGAGCCAAGCTCACCGACTTCGGCTCGGCACGACTCGACGACCAAGCCACGCTCACCATGACGGGCGGACTGGTGGGTACGCTGGCCTACGCGGCCCCCGAGCTCATGTCGGGCGAGCGGGGGGACGCGCGGGCGGATCTCTACTCGCTGGGTCTTACGCTGTACTTCGCCCTGAATGGCGAGCTGCCCGATCAAGCCTCCCGCAGCCTGCCCCCCGCACCCAGCTCGCTCGGCTATTCGATCCGCAAGGCAAGACCGGAGCTCTCAACCTGGCTGGACGGCGTCGTGTCGCGCTGCACGCGGTCGGAGCCGGGTGGGCGCTACCCGACTGCCGGGGCTCTGGTGGAGGCCCTCCTCGCTTCGCGCCTCGCGAGCGAGGCACAGGAGGATGCACCTGTTGCGCTACTGGAAGCAGAGGCGGGTGCGCCTGCGGCATGTGACGTGTGCGGAACGCTCGACTCGCTCGGGCTGGGCGGCTGCGTCGCCTGCGGGGCGAGCGAAGGGGACGACGCGCTGCTGTTCCTGACCCGCCCGTCAAAGCGCGCGGAGCGACGTTTGATCGAGGAGTGGGTCGTCGGTTCGCTCCAGGGCGCGGTCGGACGGCGCCCCGCGCGCGAAGCCGCAGGGGGCGAACGACCGTTGATACGCCTCCCGAGAGAGATGGCCGATCGTGCCGTCCGCGCCTTGATGACCCGAGGTGTCGGAGCGGAGCGTGTCACAGTGGGCCGCGCGTGGAAGCGCATGCCGGCCGCGTTTGGCGCCCTCCTGCTTCTGGTGCTCGTATCGGGGATGGCCGCCGGGTTCTCGACCGCGACCGGCATGCTTGCCTTCACGCCGCTGTTCGCGGGGTTGCTCGCGCTCGTCGCGGTGCGCCGGGTGACGAAACCGATCTGGGTACCCGGCGAGGCGCCCGGTCTGGACCTTCCGGTCCCCGCCGACAGGGATGCCCGGGAAGCGCTGGCTCGCCTCGAGGATGGGCCGGCTCGGCGGCTCCTGCGGGACGTGACGTTCCTGGCCTCCGGACTTCATCGGCGCGAGGAATATGCGGGCCGAGACGACTTCGCCGGCACGCTCGGCGAGCTGCTCGTCTGGTCGTCGCGCGCAGCGTCGGAGATCGCGCAGCTGGACGAAAGCCTCGCGGTCCTCGAAGCGCGCGCCACGGAAGCGCTCGATCACCACATGGTGGAGGCCGCGGCCCGCGCGGGCCGCGCCCGGGACAGCCTTGTGCAGCGGCTGCTCGAAGCGATCGCCGGCCTGGGGCGGGTAAGAGCGGCGCGAGCCGACGCCCCTCTGCAGCTGGGTCCGCTTACCGAGCGTCTCGAATCGGAGGCGCGGCTGCACGCCGAGGCGACCCGCGAGGTGCAGGCACTGCTGACCTGACCGACACGCAAAGAGACTCGAGTCGTCCTCACGCGTGACGAGCGATCCATTTCTCGGCCCAATCTCGCCATGAGGCCGACAGCTGCGGGACGCCAAGCAGCCGGCCGACTTCTTGTCGATCGCCAGCGTAGATCCTGGATAGGTCGCCCATGGTCAGGTCGTGCCGCGGTCGGTGCACCACCCGGATCTCGTCTCCGCTACCGAGCTTCCCTTCTTGCAGGATTCGCAGGTAGGCACCGGGCCGTCCCGCTGCAAGGAAGCGTCGCGGGAAACCCTTGTCATTCACGCGAAACCCCAACTTCCAGCACGGCATGCGGGCCTCCGACACCTCGAGCATGGTGCTGCCCACTTCCCAGCGCTCGCCGACCAGGGCGTTCGTGAGATCGAGCCCCTCAGTGGTCAGGTTTTCCCCGAACTCGCCGCATTCCAGTTGACGGCCGAGCTCCTCTCCCCACCAGGCATGATCCTCAAGAGCATAGGCGTACACGGCCTTGTCGGGGCCACCGTGCACGCTGCGGTCGGCTTGTTCATCTCCCTCCAGATTGACGCCCCGCGCGAGCACGCGTCCCTCTACGGGCCGCTTCCAGATGGCGCTTTCGGCAGAGCGGCCCTTGTACTCGAACTGTCGCCGCAGCCCGACATTCACTGAAAGAAGCTGCGCTCGCATCAGCTAATCTCGACCGGCCGCTTGAGCTTTGAGATCGCGGCTCCAGGAGCCACCGCCTTTCCAGAGCACGTAGGAGGCCATGCCAATCACGATCATCGGGATGATCGGCTCGCTGGGCTGAAGCGGGAAGAGGGCTGGATCGTCCACGATCAGATGGACATAGGTCGCGACGATCATGATCCCGATCACCACAAGACTGGCGAAACGGGTATGCGTGCCCGCCAGCAACA
>Ga0255058_10000141_pt1 | contig 43108 bp, 38 predicted proteins | sample Cases_109_9_MG_FD_188637 | JGI IMG/M metagenome (GOLD analysis project Ga0255058, IMG submission 188637) | Seawater microbial communities from Amundsen Gulf, Northwest Territories, Canada - Cases_109_9 | ecosystem: Environmental > Aquatic > Marine > Gulf | place: Canada: Northwest Territories...
ATCGCGAGCTGGATATGAAGCGCGCCGCGATCAAGCGCGACGTCGACGTGGCCAATGCAGCGGCCAAGAAGTCGGGCGAGATGGAGCTCAAGGTGCAGGACATCTCCATCGCCGACAAGGAGGTCGAGCGCCAGAAGCTCGAGCTCAACGCCACCATCCGCGAGAAGGCCGACGCCAAGAAGTACGAGGCCGAGCGACTCGCCGACGCCGACCAGTACCGCGTCGAGAAACAGGCCGCGGCCGACCGACAGCGCCGCGAGCAGGCCGCCGCCGCGCTCAAGGCCGAGGGATTCGCCAAAGCCGAGGCCGAGTCGACCATGCGTCGCGACATCGGCCTGGCCGAAGCCGAGGCGATCCAGGCCAAGGGTCAGGCCGAGGCCGAGGCCCGTCTCAAGCTGGCCGAGGCGTTGAAGCAGTACAACGAGGCCGGTCTGTCGATCGAGGCGCTCAAGGTCCTGCCCGAGATCGCCGCGGCGGTGTCCGAACCGCTGGCGCGCGCCGGCTCGACCACGATCATCAGCAACGGCTCGAACGGCAAGGGAACCGGAGCGGCGAAGATGACCGAGGACGTGGTGCAGGTGTTGAGCCAGCTCCGGCCGATCATGCAGCAGCTCGCCGGTGTCGACCTCTCGCAGTTCCTGCAAGGCGTCAGCCGCCTGCCCGGAGCGGTCTCGGACAAGCTCGGTGCGGCAAGGCCGGATGACGACGAGGCCGGGCGCTCGTAGTGGCCGGTCCGGCCGACCTGACGCGGCTGTTGCGGATGCTGCGGACCGCGAGCTCGCCCCTGGCCCGCATGAAGCTGCTGGCGAAGGCCTGGAAGACCGTCCGCACGCTCGACTCTGCTGAACGCCGCGACCTGGCGTCGCGGGTCGGCTTCGACGGCGCCGAGGAGTTGATCGAGCGACTGGCCTCCGGCCGTGGCGGGCTCAAGTCGGCCTTCCTGCTTTCGACCCTGGAGAAGATCCGCGGCACCAGCAGCGCCGAGCTGCGAACGGTCATCGACGGCCTGCGGGATCCCGAGGAACGCAAGTCGGTCGTACGGAAGACTCTCGATTCCCTCTCGGATTCGCTGGCAAACGAGACCCCGGCTTCCGACGACGAGACGGGTCCGCCCGGCGGTGCTGCACCCGCGGAACCGGCCGGCGGCGATACCGGTTCGACCAGCGTTTCGCCTCGCCCGGAGACGGCCGCCGTTTCGACGGCGAATACGGCGGCCGAGGAGCGGCCGACCGGTGAGGCGCGATCGACCGCGCGGCGACTCGCGACCGCGACAGGCGTAGTCACAGCCGGAGCAACCGCGGCTTCCACCGCACCCGGACTCGCTGCCACGCCCGTAGGTTCTCCGGTTCGCAAGCCGCTCGACGTCGGCGAGCCGTGGTTCACGACCCCGCCGGAACCGCCTCCGACGATCACGACCGCCACGGCATCGCGCCCGAAACGCGCTACGGAGACCAACGTCGATTTGGGCCTGGAGGAACAGCTACGGGAAACCGCCGGTCTGACTGCCCGCTTCCGCGTGATCCGCACCCGTGTCGACGAAGCCCGGAGCCTCGATCTCGAAGCGCTGTGCGACGTCCTGGAGTGCTTCCCCCCGGAATGGGCCCGCCGCCGTGTCCTGAGCGCCCTGCTCGCCGAGCGGATCCCCGGGGACCTGCAGCACGCGATCTTTCTCGTGGAGACCCTGGCCTCTCGCAGTGCCCGGCGTTGGTGTGTCGCGACCCTCCTGCATACCTGGCCGCTGTCGGATCACGAAAAGGAGGTCCTCACCGAGCGCCATGGGTCGTATGCTAGGCGCCACCGGAAGCGGCCCGGCGCTGCCTAGAAATATCCGGAGGCCGCGGCTAAACTGAGCCTCCACGGATCCGGAGGGGGCCGATGCTCGGCATTCGCCGCGAGGACAAGAACGAGTGGGAGCGGCGCGTGCCCTTGACACCGGATCACGTCGGCCGTCTTCGCGCCGCAGAGGACCTGTCGATCCACGTACAGACCTCCCCGTTCCGCGCCTTTTCCGCAGACGACTATCGAGCTGCCGGCGCAACGGTCACCGGCGACCTGAGCGCCTGCTCGATCGTCGTCGGCGTGAAGGAGATTCCGGTCGAGCACCTCGTCCGCGACCAGGCATACCTCTTTTTCTCGCACACGACCAAGGGTCAGGCCCACAACATGCCGATGCTGCGCAGGCTGCTCGAGCTGGGCTGCACGTTGCTGGACTACGAGCAGATCGCCGACCACGACGGACGCCGGTTGATCTTCTTCGGCCGTCACGCGGGCTACGCCGGCATGATCGACACGCTGTGGTCCCTCGGCCGCCGGCTGGAGATCGAGGGGATCGCGACACCGTTCTCCGAGATCCGGCCCGCGCACGAATACGACAGCCTAGCCCATGCCCGTGAGCAGATCGCCACCATCGGCGACAAGATCCGCGCGGGAGGGATTCCGACCGAGTTGCGACCGATGATCTTCGGTTTCGCCGGCACCGGAAACGTCTCGCTCGGCGCTCAGGAAATCCTGGATCTGCTTCCGTTCGTCGAGCTGGGGCCCGGCGACCTGGCCGACGGCTTGCCGGCCGCCGCCGCCGAACGGAACGCCGTCTTCAAATTCGTGATCGACCTGGACCAGCGCTTCAAGAAGAAGGGCGGCGGACCGGTGACCCTCGAGGGACTGTCGAACCACCCCGAACAGTACGTCAACGCCACCCTGCAGTGGCTTCCGCACCTCACCGTGCTGGTCAACGGCATGTTCTGGGTGAAGGCGCTGCCTCGCTTGCTGACCTTGGACGAGTTGCGGACGATGTGGCGCTCGGGCGAGCTGGCCCGCCTGAAGGTGATCGGAGACATCGCCTGCGACATCGACGGCGCCATCGAGGCCACGGTGAAGGCGACCACGCCGGCGGACCCGGTCTTCGTCTACGACGTGGATCGGGGCCCGGTGGACGGTTTCGAGGGCAACGGACCGGTGGTCCTGGCGGTGGACAATCTGCCGGCGGAGCTGCCCCGTGAGTCGTCCCAGGACTTCGGCGACACCTTGATGCCCTTCGTGCCGGCCCTTGCGCGCTGTGACTGGAACCGGCCCTTCGACGTGCTCGAGCTTCCTCCCGAGCTCGAGCGGGCGATCATCGCCCATCGCGGCGCCCTGTCGCCACGTTTCGCCCACCTCGAGCGGTATCTGCGCTGATCCCGTTTTTGGAGCTGTCGTGCACAAGGTGCTCATTCTGGGAGCGGGGCTCGTCGCGCGTCCCATCGTGCGCTACTTCCTGCGGTTGGGCGACGTCGACGTCACCGTGGCCAGCCTTTACCTCGAGGATGCCGAGGCCCTGGTCGACAACCACTCCCGCGGCACGGCGATCGCGGTCGACGTCGGCGATACGGACAGCGTCGAGCCACTGATCGAGGGCAGCGACCTCGTCGTCAGCCTGGTCCCCTACGCCCTTCACGTCGCCGTGGCCGGTTTCGCGATCCGTCACCAGGTCGACATGATCACCGCCTCCTACGTCTCGCCCGAAATGCGGGCCCTCGACACCGAGGCCCGGAACGCGGGGGTGACGATCCTCAACGAGACGGGCCTCGATCCCGGGCTGGATCACATGGCCGCCATGCGGCTGATCGACCAGGTTCGCCACGCAGGCGGCAGGGTGATCTCGCTCGACAGTTGCTGTGGCGGACTGCCCTCCCCCGAAGCCGCCAACAACCCGTGGAAGTACAAGTTCTCCTGGAGCCCTCGTGGTGCGCTGCTGGCCGGCAGGCTCGGGGCACGCTATCTGCACGAGGGTCGCACCGTTTCCGTTCCCGGCCCCGAGCTGTTCGCCCACCACTGGCCCTACGAGGTCGAGGGCGTGGGGCGCTTCGAGATGTACCCCAATCGCGACTCGATGCCCTACATCGACCTGTACGAGTTGAAGAATCTGCGGAGCATGCGCCGGGGCACGATCCGGTACCCGGGCTGGTGCGAGACGATGAAGGTCGTGGCCGACCTGGGTCTGCTCGACATCGACGAGAGGAGCCATCCCCCGGGCGCGACGTACGGCGACCTGGTCTCCGCCGGACTACCGCAGGGAGCCGGCAGCGTGACCGAGCGGCTGGCGAGGCGGCTCGGCATCGCCACCGACCACGAGATCATCGCCCGCCTGGAGTGGGCCGGCCTGTTGTCCGACGAGCCGCTACCCGAGGGCGAGGCCTCTCTCCTGGACCTTGTGGCGGCCCGTTTCCAGAGACTGATGGTCTACCGTCCCGGGGAGCGGGACATGGTGTTGCAGCGCCACGAGCTGGTCGCGAGCTACCCGGACAAACGTCCCGACGAGCGGTTCGTCTCGCTGCTCGTCGCCTACGGAGAGAAGACCGGCGACTCGGCGACCGCTCGAAGCGTCTCGCTGCCCGCCGCGATCGCCGGTGACCTGATGCTGCGCGGCAAGCTGAAGATGCCCGGCGTCAGGATCCCCACCGCCCCCGAGATCGTGCGACCGGTGCTCGAACGCCTGGAAGAGCTCGGGATCACATTCAAGGAGTGGAGCGAGCCCGTGAAGGCGTAGCGGCGCGCCGGACGCAGCGTGCTAGAATCCGGCCGTTCGAAGGCCTTTCGGCGACTCCCGCACGGCGAAGATCAGCCCGCGATCCTTCTATCGACTGACAGGCGGAACCCATGACACGCAGGTACATGGTCACCTCGGGACTCCCCTATTCCAACGGACGACCCCACGTCGGCCACGTCGCGGGGGCCTATCTTCCGGCGGACACCTACGTGCGCTACCGCCGGGCCCGCGGGGACGACGTCCGCTTCGTATGCGGCAGCGACGACAACGGCGTCGCCTCGCTGATCTCCGCGCGCAAGGAAGGCAAGACCGTCGAGGAACTGACCGCCTACTACGGCGAGCGACAGCGGGTGGACCTCGAGGGGGTGGGGATCAAGTTCGACATCTTCGGCGGCACGCACCAGCCCGGCTTCGTCGAACGGCATACCGAGACCAGCCAGGAGTTCTTCCGCAAGATCCACGACAAGGGCTACTTCGTCAAGAAAACCGCCGAGCAGCTGTACGACGTCGAGGCCGGACAGTTCCTGCCCGACCGCTACGTGCAGGGAACCTGCTACCACGACCGGACCGACGGCACGCCCTGCCGCTTTCCCGAAGCCTACGGCGACCAATGCGAATCATGCGGCAACGCCATAGACCCGATCCGGCTGGTTGATCCGGTGAGCGCCATCACCGGCACGCGGCCCGAGCCACGCAAGACGACCCACTGGTACCTGCAGCTACAGGATTTCGAGAAACGGTTGCGTGAGTGGCTCGAGAGCAAGCGCGGGGGCGATCACCCCTGGCGCGAGACCGTACTCAACTTCACCCTGGGCCAGATCAAGAACGGCCTGCCGGAGCGCGCGATGACGCGCGACCTCGACTGGGGCATCCCCGTCCCCTTGGACGACCCCGACGCCGCCGGCAAGGTGTTGTACGTCTGGTTCGACGCGCCGATCGGCTACGTCTCGTTCACGGCAAGCCTGTGCGAGCGCGAGGAAGGCGATCCCCGGGGCTACGAACGCTGGTGGAAGGATCCGGACTGCAGGATCGTACACTTCATCGGCGAGGACAACACGATCTTCCACGCCTTGATCTGGCCGGCGATGTTGATGGCCGAGGGGTCGTTTCAGTTGCCCTGGCAGGTAGTCTCCAACTCATTCCTCAACATCAAGTTCCCCGGTAAGGACGAGGAGAAGATCAGCAAGAGCCGCGGCAACGCCATCTGGATCGAGGACTACTTGAAGCGATTCGATCCGGACCCGCTGCGCTACTACCTGACCGCGGTGGCGCCCGAGAACCGGCGCACGACATTCGACATGGACGATTTCGTTACCCGCAACAACAGCGAGCTGTTGAACGCGCTGGGCAACTTCATCAACCGCACCGTCACCTTCGTCCACCGGTATTTCGACGGCAAGGTGCCTGGATCTGGGGCACGCCTTGCCGTGGATCTCGAGCACGTCGAGCTGCTCGACACACGGGCCCGCGCAACGACCGACAACCTCGAGAAGATGCGCTTTCGCGCCGGGCTCGCGGAGGTGATGAGCCTGGCCCGGGCGTCCAACGGCTACCTCGACGTCAAGCAGCCCTGGAAGCAACGCAAGGAAGACATGGTTGCCTGCGGTGCCACGCTGAACGTCTGTCTGCAGACGGTACGCACACTGGCTACGCTGATGGCGCCCTTCCTGCCCTTCTCGGCCGAGAAGTGCGCCGCCATGCTCAATCTCGAGTCGCTGCCGTGGGACGAGGCCACCCGTGAGCTGCCGGCCGGCCATACCCTCGGCGAACCGGTGATCCTCTACCGCAAGATCGAGGCGGAAGAGCCGATCGGCTAGGGGCGAATCCTCGGCTCGTCGCCGGTCAGCAGACGGACGAGGTTCCGGCGGTGGGCCAGCACGACCATCGCGGCTCCGCCGAGGGCCAAGGTCAAACCAGGCACCGGAACCGGACCACCCGGTAACACCGTCACGATCCACAGCACCGGCGGCAAGGAGCAGACGGCGCTCAGCGAGGCCGCCGACACCCGGCGCGTCACGAGCAGCACGATCAGGAACAGCGCGATGCAGGTTGCGAAGACTCCGGCGTGGATCGCGAGCCACAGGCCGGCCGAAGTCGCCACTCCCTTGCCGCCGCAAAAACCGGCGAAGACCGGCCACAGGTGTCCCGCGATCACGCCCAGCCCGGCCAGCGCCGTCAACCATCCGGACGCGTCCGGAGCGGTCCACGGCGAATGGCGGACAACCATCACGGCGACGAGTCCCTTGACCAGATCGACCAGCAGCACCGGCAGCGCACCCTTCCAGCCGACGACCCGCAAGACGTTGGTGGCCCCCGAACCCCCGCTACCGTGGTCCCGAACGTCGATCCCTCGTAGCCGCCGGGAAACCAACGGGCCGGTCGGTATCGAGCCCAGCAGGTAGGCGAGCAGGACGGTGGTGGCGGAAAGCAGCACGGGGCAACTCTGTCAGGCCGGCACAGAGTACACCAGCGCTGGCCGCTGCCGCGGTCGTCGAACGGTCGGGGAATGAGGTTGGATCAGAAGTCGAGACGATACGAGAGGCCGTACTGCTCGCGAGAGGGATCGTATCCGGCGACCACGTGGGTGTTGGTCATTCTCGACGTTCGGAAGTCGAGCTTGGCCGAACCCTCGATGCCCAGGCGGAGCTTGATCGAGGAGTTGCTCATCCGGTAGCGCATCACCAGCTGGGGCTCGCTGCCGTAGACGCCCAGCCCGAAGGCCACGGTGCCGGCCTTGCGCCCCTGGGCCGAAGAGCCGGCGGAGCGCCGCTCGAAGAACTGTGTCACCCGCCGGAGCGTGGTCTCCTCGAGCAGGTAGTCCCTGATCGCGTCACGCGTGGCCCGCTGAAACTGGCTGCGTGCCCGTCGCGTGTACTCGTCGCTCATCGGGTGTTGGGACATCGACATCGTCGGCGTGGCAACCAGGTCCACGATCATGGCCACCCGCTTCAGCTGGCTGGTGACCTCGGGCAGGAAGTGCCCACGGAAGAACTGTTTTGTACGCGCTACCCTGAACTCCGGGTCGGCCGTCTGCTGGATGACCGTCAGGGCCGGATCCGGGAACTCGCCGTCGCGGAGCGACAGCTTCGAGTATTCGCCGGCCATCGCCGGTGACGCCACGAGGATCACCGCCGTCAGCCACGGCGCGATGCGGCGCGTGCGCAGTCTTTGATCGGGTCGTTCAAACGGCATGGCAAACCCTTCACCTATCCTGGTACGCTGCGAACCGTTCTTCTGCAACATATTCACCGGTTTGAATGCTGCATAAAACCCGTAATAGCCAACCAACGCACACGGAATCGTGACCGACGATCACGGATTCGTCATCTAAGCCCTTCCGAATGAGGCACTTCCCGTCTCGGCCCCGCATCGGGCCCTCCAAACTTCTCCTCCACGGCGACGAGTTGTCTTAGAATCGGGGTCGGGGTGAGGGAGGTCCACGTTGCTCGCCCACCGGCGCGCGGGCTCCGGCTCCGGAGTACCACACGACCGGGCTGCCGTGGATCCGCCGGCGAGGGCCGGCCCGAGTGAATACGTGGCGTTACTGCTCCTCTACGTCAGCATCGCGCTGGGCGTTTCCTTCCTCTGTTCGCTGCTGGAAGCCACGCTGCTCGCATCGCGAAACGTGACCCTCGCCGAGCAACAGGCGGCGGGCAACCGCGGGGCCGCGTTGCTGCTGACGCTGAAACAGAATCGCGTCGACGACGCGATCAGTGCCATCCTGATCCTCAACACCGTCGCCAACACCCTGGGTGCCACTCTCGCGGGCGCCCAGGCGGCGCGGGTATTCGGCAGCGCCTGGGTGGGGCTCTTCTCCGGCGTGCTGACCTTCATGATCTTGCTGGTTTCGGAGATCATTCCCAAGACGCTCGGAGCAGTCTACGCGCGCCAACTCTCCGGGACGGTGGGGTGGGTCCTCAGCGTGCTGATGCGGCTCCTGAGCCCGGTGCTGGTGCTGTCGGGAAGCCTGACCGGCCTGTTGATGCGGGGCCGAACGAGCCACACATCGCGCAGCGAGGTCACGGCGATCATCGCTGCGGCCTCCCGCGAAGGAACGCTTTCCCCGGAAGAGTTCACCATGCACGCCAATCTGCTGCGGCTCAACGAGGTGCAGGTGGAGGACGTGATGACGCCGCGCACCGTGCTGGCGATGATGCCGGCCGAAACCACCGTCGGCGAGATGCTTTCCGACCGGGAGGCCGAGGCCTTCAGCCGGATCCCCCTCTACCGGGGAAAGCGGGACGACATCGTCGGCTACGTGTTGCAACGAGACGTGCTACGTGAGATAGCCCAGGGAGGCGACCGGAACCGTGCACTTTCGAGTTTCATGCGCGAGATTTCGTTCATCCCCGAGCTGGCGACCGTCGGGGACGCCCTGCGCCAGTTGCTCGAACGGTCCGAGGCGATTGCCATCGCCACCGACGAGCACGGAGGCGTCTCGGGCCTGGTCTCGCTGGAGGACCTGACCGAGACGATTCTGGGCGTCGAGATCGTCGACGAATCCGATCGCGTGGCCGACATGCGCCAATCGGCCGCCCGTCTGCGCGACCAACGCCTGAAGCGTATGCAGCAGCGCCGCCGGGCCTCTCGGGACTGACCCCTCACAAGTGTGATCAGCCGCCGGGAGTGGCCGGCGTCAATATTTGGAGAAGCCGCCCGACGAGGCGCGACGCGCCAGCTCGGCGATCCGTTCGGACGTGAACGATGTCTGCGTGGAAACCATGAGATATTGATACAGCGGAAAACGGGCGGTGGCAAAGGCGGGACCGATGCTAAGCTCCGGGAACCGATCCACGACAGGGAGGACGACGTGGGCGCGATACCGAAAATCCTGGCCTTCGCGGGCAGCACCCGGAAGGAGTCGTTCAACAAGAAACTGGTCGCGGTGGCGGTGAGCGGGGCCCGGGCGGCGGGTGCGCAAACGACGCTGATCGACCTGCGCGACTATCCCTTGCCGCTGTTCGACCAGGACCTCGAGCAGGAGCACGGGCTACCCGAGAACGCCGTCAAGCTGAAAGAGCTGATGGTGGCCCACGACGGGCTGCTGATCTCCTCCCCGGAGTACAACAGCTCGATCAGCGGCGTGCTGAAGAACGCGATCGACTGGGTCTCTCGCAAGGGCGATCCCGACGAGCCGGGCCTCGCGGCGTTCCAGGGCAAGGTGGCGGCGATCATGGGCGCCTCCCCCGGCGGACTCGGTGGCATGCGTGGCCTGGTTCACCTGCGGTCGATCCTCGGCAACATCGGCGTACTGGTGATTCCGTCACAGAAGGCGATCTCAAAGGCCTTCTCGGCGTTCGCCGAGGATGGGTCGCTCGTGGAGTCGCGCCAGCAGAGGGCGGTCGAAGCCCTCGGCGCCGAGGTCGCCCGCATCGTCTCGAAGCTGAAAGACTAAACGGCGGGCGACGCTAGGGAACCGACGCCTTCTTCGTGCTGTCAAAGTTTCGGCGGAGCCCCGGATGATCGGGCCAGCGGCTCAGCCCCTCTTCCAACCAGCGGATCGCCGCGTCCCGTTCGCCGCTCTCGAGCAACGCCTTGCCCAGACCGTTGTAATCCTCCGGCCGGGATTCGATCCGCACCGCCTCGCGGAAGTGATGCACCGCCTCGCCGTGGCGGCCGAGAGTCGTCAACGCCCTCGCCATGAAGAAGTGGACTCTCCCGCTGTCCGGCCGAGCATCGAGGACGGCGCGGAAATGGGTCAGTGCGCCCTCGAGGTCCCCCGTCTGAGCCAGGGCCATGCCGACGTTACGGTGTACGTCCAGGTCTTCCGGTTCGAGGGACAGGGCCTGCCGGTAGTGTTCGATCGCCTCGTCCAGCCGGCCCGCCTGTTGCAGGGCCGTCGCGAGGCCGTTGTGGGCCTCGGCAAAGTCGGGCTTCAGCTCCAGCGCCTTGCGTTGCTGACGGATCGCCTCTCCCAGTTGCCCCTTCAACTGCATCGCGCTACCGAGGTTGCCGTAGGCCTTGTAGAAGGTGGTCTCGGATTCGATCGCGTTGCGGTATTCCGCGATCGCCTCGTCCAGCCTGCCCTGTCTCTGCAGGACGGTGCCCAGGCTGTTGTGGGCCTCGGCGTAGCCCGGCTCGATGTCGAGGGCCTCGCGATAGACGGCCTCGGCTTCGTCGAGCCTCCCCTGCTGGGTCAGGGCGAACCCGACGTTGGTGCGCGTCACGGCTCGCATCAGGGACCGCGAACCCGATGGCCAGTTGCAGAAGAGCGCCACCGCGGCCACCACGATCAGCGCCTGCACCCTGGCTCGCGCCGCACTCTCCTTCCAGAAGCGCGGCAGCGCACCGAGGGCGGCGCCGGCGAATGGAACGAGCAACGGCACGAGCGGGTAGCGGTAGCGGGCGAATACGTAGAACCCCGTCACACTCGCTGCGTAGATCGCGATTAGACCGTAGAACAGCCACAGTTCTTTCCAGCGTGTTCGCGTCAGCCAGAATCCGAGCGCCGCCAGGGGAACCAGCGTGCCGAAATGCAGAACGTAGCCGGTCAGCCGCAGCGGCAACGACCAATCGGCGTGGGTGTACAGATCCTCGGAGTCGACCTGCTCGATGACGTTCCAGGTCAGGAAGAATTTCTTCCCCATCAACGCAAGCCACTCGCCAGGGCTCTCGCGGATGAAGGCGAAGGCTTCTCCGAGCCAGTAACCCGAGACTTCCGACGGCGTCAGCTCGCGGCCCAGAGCTTCCTGGGCCAGTTCCGTGGCGTCGAGCCGCTCGAACTGTGGATCCTGTCGGCCGTAGCGCAGCGGTTCGTAGGTTCCGGGCGCCCCCGGATGGTTACCGATGTAGAAATTGGGACCGAGCTGGGACGTCGTGAGGTGAAACTCGCCACCGACGACGAGGTTGCGTGTCGCCACCGGCAGCAGTACGACGAGAGCCCCGCTGACGAAGCAGGCACCGAGGATCAACGCCCGTTTCGGGCGATCCCGGTACGCGGCGACCAGCCAGGCCGCGGCGGGCAGCACCAGGACCATCGCATTCTCGCGGGTGAGCGCCAGCCCGCCGAGGGCGGCACCGCACGCCAGCCAGTCCAGGGGCGTGTCGCGAGAGACCGCGCGGGCGAGCAGCCACAGCAGCAAGCTCACGAAGAACAGGTCCAGCACCGACTTCTGGATCAGTCCGTCGAAGAAGATCGCCGGCGCATAGAGGACGATCAGCAGACCAGCCAAGGTACCGGCTCGCCGGTCAAAGAGGCGGCGCGTCGCGAGCACGAGGAAGACGCAGGCCAGCGAGCCGACCAGCGATTGCACGATCCGAACCGCCAGCGCTCCGTCTCCGACGGTCGCGTAGACGGTTCCAAGAAAGTAGGGATAGAGCGGCGCCTGGTAGAAGACGTCGCTGCCGAACCAGTCTCCCGCCGCGAGGGCGCGGGCCCACAGGTCGTAGCTCCGCGCATCGGCCATCTTGATCGCGAAGAACGGGGCGGGGAGGATCTCGAGGACGTGCCACAGCCGGACGACCAACGCCAGCAGGAAGATCCCGAGAGTGGAATCGAGGAAGCGGCTCGTGTCAGGTCGTTCCACGGCGGGGATCTTATCAGCGCGGCGGCCGGCGATCAGGCCGACGCATATTTTACGGAGACCTTACACCGAAGAGGACGGAGCGTCGGTAGAGTCTCGCCCATGCACACACGCGCGTTGCTTCCGCTGCTATTCATTGCCATCTCGGTGGTTCTCACCCTCCCCGCCGCCGCACACGATGAGGAACCTCCGAAGCTGCTCGGCCGTTGCACCGCGCAACAGCTCGACGAGGAACCCTTCTCGGAATGGTCGCGGAAGGGCTACGACGATTACACGCCGAATCCGGTGATTCTCGAGGCACTTCGCGAATCCGACACCACGGATTTGAAGCTCACCGTCTTCTTCGGCACCTGGTGCGGCGACAGCCGCCGTGAGGTTCCGCGGTTGCTGAAGGTGTTCGACGCGATGGAGTTGCCCCGGGCCAGCGTCGAGCTCGTGGCGGTGGATCGTACCGAAGAGGCGCTCAAGCAGTCGCCGGGCGGTGAGGAACGCGATCGCGAGATCTACCGCGTACCGACGGTGATCGTCGAGCGCGGCAGCAAAGAGATCTCCCGTCTGGTCGAGTATCCAGTGCTCTCTCTGGAGCGCGACCTGCTGGCCATCCTCGAGGGCAACGCATACGCTCCTAGCTATGCCTCCTACCCCTTCATCCGCCGCTGGCTTGCCGAGGGACTGCTGGCCGATCCCAATGTCAGCCCATGGGGTCTGGCCAGTCAGTTGCGCGACAAGATCGAGGGCGAGGGAGAGCTCGCCGCCGCCGCACGGGTTCTACAGTCCCGCGGCGATCTTGCCGAGGCCGTCAAGCTGTTCGAGGTCAACTGCGCGTTGCACAGGGAAAGCTCACGTAGCCACGCACGACTCGCCCGTGCGTTGCTCGATGCCGGAGACCGCGAACAAGCCCATGAAAGCGCGGAGCGGGCCCTGCGGATGAACGACGACCCGGAACGGGCACAAGAGCTGGTCGAGTTGCTCGAGCGCACGGCCGCTCCACCCGAGTAGACCTGCTAGGAATCGAGCGATCGCAGGTCCGACACCGCATCCCGGAAGGTACGCCACGCGATCTCGGGGCGCTCGCACGCCAGATACGACATCGACGCGCAGCAGTCCATGCCCCAGATGGCGATCATGTCCGGAGAGATGTCGCCTGCCGAAAGCACCGCGCGCCGGATCTCGTCTTCGCGCCCCGCCGGGATCGAGAATCCCTGGATCCACAGGTGGCTGGCGATCGACGCGCTGGATGTCGTTGCGGCCAGCCGTTGTCCGATGTCGCGGATGAGACCTTCAGGCTCGACGGTGTGCAGCGCCCAGAACGGTGTGCAACCGAGACTGAAGACTCCGGGCATGCGCGCTACCGCGTCCCAGTCGAGGTTCGGAGCGCCGGCAGCCTTGGGTGGTAACAGACAAACCGCGCTGGATTTGCGTTCTCGCTCGACGACCGCGCATGCCCATTCGAGAAACGACAGCAGTTGGGCGCTTCCAGGAGTATTCCGTTCGTCGACTTCACGTTCGGTCGCTACTCGCAGGCAATGACAGCAGGCGCAACCCCCTTCACGGGCGAGAGTCTCGTGGAAATGCGGCTCGTCCCAGAACACCGCGTCAGCGCCGATCTCACAGGCCGCGGCGATCCACCCGGCGACGAATTCTCGAAAGCTCGGGTGGGACGGGCAGCAGGCCGGCAGTCTCGTACCATCGGCTGTTGTCTGGAGCCAATCAGGCTGTTGCAGGGCGATTCGCGAGAACGCCTCACCGCCAAACACACCGCCGACGCCCCACGGGGCCATCCACACTTCCAGGCCGGCATCCCGCGTGGCCGCCACGATCTCGCCCATGGTGACCCGATAGAACGCGAGATCATGCTCACTCATCGTGTGGACGACGACGTCGAACCCCTCGGAACGAAGCCGTCGCATGTCCCTGGCAACGTGCCGGACCGTTCGATTGCCGAAGTAGCTAGTCGCGATGCGCATACGTCGCCGTGCCGGTGCCAGGTTGTTCCGCGGTGGGGATCTTATCAGCGTGGCGGGCAGCGATCGGCATTGGCCTCGGGAGAGTCCCGACCATCCAGCCAGTGGATGTCGATGCCCTGGCGCTGCATGCGGCGAAACCACGTCTCTTGACGCTTGGCGAATTGGTGGATCGCGGCGTTGAGCGCGTCGAACATCTGCCCGCGTGAGATGTCGCCCCGTAGGTGTTCGGTGACGTAGCGGTATTCCAATCCATAGAAGATGAGCTGGTCGTGAGTCAGCCCGCGATCCAGCAACGCGCGGACTTCTTCGAGCAGCCCGTGGTCGAGCCGGTACGCCAAGCGTTGCGTGATGCGCTCTCGCAAGTCGCGGCGCTCCCAGCGAAGCCCGAAGGCGCGCGAGTCGAGCGCGATCGATGGCACGCGGGCGGAGGGATCGGCCTCCACGATCTCGATTGCACGAATCAGGCGTTCGCGATCTTCGACGTCGCTCGTGTTGTGGAGAGGCCCGTGCGATCGAAGCTCTGCGATCAGTTGTTCGGTTGGAGTCGCCTGCAGCTCGACCCGACGCGCGGCGTCCGGCGGAGCGGACAGAAGCTGGTAGTCCTGCAGTACCGCGCTCAGGTAGAGCCCGGTGCCGCCGCACAGAACCGGGAGGCGGCCACGCGAATGGATCTCCCGTATGGCGGCGACGCAGTCCCGCTTGAACTCGTAGACGTTGTATTCGTACCCAGGATCGACGATGTCGATGAGATGGGTTCGGACCCTGCTGCCGTCGACCGTGTAGTCCTCCAGGTCCTTCCCTGTTCCGATGTCCATGTGCCGGTAGACCTGGCGGGAGTCGGCGCTGATAATCTCTCCGTTCGCAGCCGCAGCCACGTGGGCCGCGAGACGAGTCTTTCCGGCAGCGGTCGGCCCCAGGATGCAAATCAGTGGGATCGGTGACTCAGCCATCGAGGTCGTCCTCTCGTCGATAGCGGTCTTCCATGCGGAAGAGCATCCGGCGGATCCCCTCGAGTTCTTGAGTGCTCAGGTCCGCCAGCCTCCGCTCCTGGAGGACCGACAGCCAGCGCGATGCCTGGGCCTCGGTTCCGGGCAAGGCCCTCCCTTGCCGGCCCAGCCAGTCGATCAACGTCTCTCGGTCGTCGCTCGGCGCCCGACGGTACTCGGCTTTCAGGTACTGCAAGATACGGAGCCCGTCGAGCCGTTCGTGACAGGCGCGGATGAATCGATCCAACGTCTTGTGGTTCTCGCGCAGAGGTTGCCAGGGGTCGTCGGTGTTCGTCTTTTCCCGCAGAAAATCGTCCAGGGGCGTTTCGACAGGCGCGGCGAACAGATCGGGGAAGGCCTCGGTCGTGCGGCGAACCCGATCGAAGAGCTCCGGAGCGTAGAGCGGGTAGCGGTCGGAGTATTCACCCTCGCACGCCGCGACGATGGCTTGACCGGTACCGACGGGAACGCGCCAGGACTTGCGGGTGGCGGGGGCGACCAGGGCGTCGGACCAGTGAAGCACCCGGCCGTGTTTGGTCAGCTTCTGAAGGAAGTAGAAGTCCTCGCCGCTGGTTCGCGGCGTCAGGCCTCCCACCTGTCGGTAGACGTGAACCGGCAGCGCGATCGCGGAGCCGAGTGCAGTGAACGAGTAGGGAGACTCGATTTGCCACAGGTTGAGCGCGTAATAGCGCATGTAGATCTCGTATCCCAGCATCGCGCGCGTGACGGCTTCGTCCTCCGTGAGTGGATGGAAGTAACGTGCGGCGATGCCGCAGGCAGCCGGATGTCGGACGAATGCGGCGACAAGCGAGTGCAGGTAGCGCGGAGGCGCCAGTGTGTCGGCATCCAGGCTGACGATGAGATCGTGCGGGGCAGCCACCGCGCAGATCGCATCCATCAACTCCTTCCGGGCGTGGCCGACTCCCCCTCGCTTCGGCGGCCAGCCCCGACCCGGAGATGCGCGGTCGATGATGCGGACGTCGAGGTCCGTGATGTCTCCAAGAAGCTGGAGGCAGACCTGGTTCGCCTCGCAAACGGCGCGTCGATCGGGGTCGTATTGCCAGGTCTCCGGTTGATTGACGCATAGCCACGTGACGAACCGTACGCCGTCTTGCTGCCGAAGCGCATCGACGCAGCCGGTAAGGTGCTCGATCTCGTCCTGAACCGGAATGGCTACGTGGACGGTTGGGGACGAGCGCTCCACACGCGGCTCGTCAGCCGGTCAGCGCGGCAGCGAAGAGGGGCGGGATGAGCGACATCTTGCGCGTTGCCTCGAAGCGCGTGAGCAGTTCCGCGCCTTTATGCGCCTTCTTGTGCGTGACGAACCACAGCGGCTTGGGTGAGCTGTGAAGCACCCCGCTCGTCAGCGTCCGCGGGAAGGGCTTGAACGGCCCGCGCACTACCGACTTCTGAGGCTTGTCGAAGAGCAGCGCGTTGTGAACGGCACCAATGCCGCTCTGCGCGTCATTCAGGGGATGCCCGGGGAACGCTCCCCAAACGACGTTCGACAAGAGAAAACCGACGCCGCTCCAAACGTTGAGGCCGATCGTGCCATAGCGGAGGTCCGCGATCGCCTGATCCAAGGTCTGCGCATGTGCACGGTGTGTGCTCGGGTGAATGACGAGTTGGCAGCCCAGCGTGCCGAAGAGCTTTTCGTTCGCGAACTCCACTGCTTGCCTGAGAAAGGAAGCCGGCTCAGAAGCGGGAATCGATACGACGCCCCAGACCGGTCCAAAGGCCTCGTCACGAAAACACAGATCATCCGAGTCGGGTTTCAAACCATGGATCAAAACCACGGGGGCGCGTCTCCCGATCACCTGCGCATCCGGGTGCGCTTCTTGGAAGTGGGCGAGTCGGTCTTTGACTCCAGGATAGTACGAGGGACGCTGGTCGCCGATCTCTTCGAGCACATCCTGCACATGGCGCATCAAGGTCTGAGTACCATCCCAACCTTCGGGCACGACGAGCAGTTGAGAGGCAATGCAGTTGAAACCCCCGTTGTGCAGCTTCTGGGTCACGAGGTGCTCGGCCTGGAAACGGAAATCCGCCGTCGACCAAGGGCCGGGCACGATGAGTGTCGGTCCCACGCCACCGAGCTCGCTCGACATCGGTCTCTTGTTCAGTGGCTCGTTCGCCCTTTGACGCTCACGCCCCTCGGGACCTGGGCCGTAGACGATGACATCGTGGGTGCGAACGCTGCCGGTGATGTGAAGCGTATCGACCTTGGGATGATCGGTCAGCCAGGCGCCGACTCTTCCATCGCCTTTGACGAAACGGACGAAGTCCGACATCGGCTTGAAGGCCTCATTGAGCGGACCCTCGAGATAATCGTTGAGCGGGTTGAGCTTGACCAGACAGACCTGGCCCTCGGCCACCAGCTTGTAAAGAGCGTCCAAGGGCGGGATGGCATTGATATTGCCCGCCCCGAGGATCAGCGCCAGCGCAGGGGGTTCGGATTTCTTGAAGCGCACAGCCAAGGTATCGTGCAGGGTTTGCTCGGTGATCCCCGGCTGCTGCCAGACCTCGGCGGAAAAACCGGACAGCAACAGGCGATCCCAGTTGTTCGCCGGGAACACTCCGACCACGACCTGTCCGTCGGGACGCGTGTGGATCGGAAGACCATGGAGCGGATCGCTGCCGGCGGCGACTCTGGTCAGGGTCGTGATGAGCCCGTTGATCCCAGCCAACGTCGCCCACGGCCCGGAAGCCCACTCCTCGCCCACCAACGGCGACTTCGCATCGAGCCCTTTGGCTTCGGCCGCCGACGCGACCCAGTCGGAAGCGACAGCCAGCACGCGACCTCTGACTTCCGTCAAGAGAGACACGATCTCTGCCGGACCCAACTCGGCCCAACGCTGCGCGGCCTCCTTCAACCGGTCGAGGTGCGACTCCAAAGCTGTGTAGGCGGGATTCAGCGGCGTACTCCTAGGATCCTCGGATTCGTGACGGAACAAGAGCTTCTGCAGCCGCCAGGTTTCTCTCATGCGCCCCGCCGCCACGGGTCATCCCGGTTCCGACGATGAGAGATTCTTGCACATTTCCGGTCCAGGGCTCGGGGAGGGCCATGTAGTCGTCACTGCTGCAACGACCTGACGTGTCTGGAGGCGCACCCGTTGCCTTTGATACAATGCGCGGCCAGGCCCGACGACGAAACAGGGCCCCTCGGGCGAGGTCCGGAGAGAGCCGAGGCAAGAGTCCTCGAGTTTGGAGGCCTGGGCACATGACAAGCGTCGCGTGGAGCGGTCCGAAGCTGAGAGTTGCCGTGCTAGGAGCCACGGGGAGCGTGGGTCAACGCTTCGTGAGCCTTCTGGCCGACCACCCCTGGTTCGAGATCGGAGCGCTGTGTGCATCGGAGCGATCCGCGGGGCATCCCTACGCGGATGCAGTGCGCTGGATGCAGACAACGGCGCTGCCTCCCGAGATCGGCTCCCTCGAGATCAGACCCACCGAGTCTGCTTCTGCCAATGACTGTGTCGTGGCCTTCTCGGCACTGGACGCGACGATTGCGACACCGGTCGAGCAGGAGTTCGCGCGGGCCGGGCACGTGGTGGTCTCGAACGCCGGCGCCTACCGCATGCATCCCCGCGTCCCTCTCGTCGTGCCCGAGGTCAATGCCGATCATCTCGAGCTGCTTGCGGGCCAGGAGTTCGGCGACGGCGCGATCGTGACCAACCCGAACTGCTCGACCATCGGCCTGGTTCTCCCGTTGAAGCCCCTGGTCGACCGCTTCGGCCTCTTGCGTGTGCACGTGGTCACCTTGCAGGCCCTCTCGGGTGCTGGCATTGAAGGCATCCCTTCCATGCAGATGGTCGACAACATCGTGCCGTTCATCTCCGGGGAAGAGGAGAAGATCGAGAGCGAGACGCGCAAGATCCTGGGTAGAGTGACGGGCGGCGAGGTCACCGAGCACGAGGTCATGATCGGGGCCCAGTGCAACCGGGTCCCGGTGCTCGACGGGCACACCGCCTGTGTCTCGGTCGAGCTCGGCGACCGGCCGCCGCGGGAAGACCTGCTCGACGCGTGGGCCGAGTTCGTGCCCGACACCGCCGCTCTGGCGTTACCGTCAGCGCCGAAGAGGGTGATCCACGTACTGGAGGGTGACGACGTACCCCAACCTCGCCTGCACCGGGACACGGATGGAGGCATGGCCGCCTTGGTGGGTCGCGTGAGACCTTGTCCTCTCCTGAGCTGGAAGTTCGTCACCCTCTCGCACAACACGCTGCGCGGCGCCGCGGGAGGAGCCCTGCTCCTGGGCGAGCTGGCCGTGGCCAGAGGCGTGGTGCCCGGCTGGAGTGCCGGCGGAAAGACGGCTCCCTGATCGGTACGGGTCTGTTGTTGCGCGAGCCGGATCGTCCCGGCTGACGATACCGGTGGCGCGAGTGACAATGGGGAAGTTGATCGAACGACAGGGACTGTCCACGGCGTGGGAGCGGAGGGTCGTCCGCACTGCAACCGTCCTGGCGGTCGTGACGCTGATCGCGTCCATCGGGGTTTCGGTCGGGCTCACTCAGGAGGGAATCCCCGCGTGGGTGTCGCTCTCGCTTTCGGCCCTGATCGCGTACCTGGTCTACTCCGGCATGACCCGCAAGGTCCGCCGCCGCCGCAGGATCCTGGCTCAGCCGTTCCCCGCCGAGTGGGAGGTGGTCCTCCAGCGCGAGGTCGTGTTTTTTCGCGCCCTCGACCCCGAGGGGCAGAAGCGTTTTCGCCGCGAGCTGCAGGTGTTTCTCGGGGAGAAGCTCATCACGGGAATCAAATTGGAGCTGGATACCACGACCCGTGTGCTGACGGCGGCCAGCGCCATCATCCCCATCTTCGGTTTTTCCGAATGGGAGTGGGACCAGATCAGCGAGGTCCTGGTCTACCCCGATCGCTTCGACTGGGACTTCGCATTCGAGAGCGGCACCGAGCGGAACATCCTGGGCATGGTCGGCACGGGCGCGCTCAACCGGCTGATGATCCTCTCGAAGCCCGACCTACTCCGCGGCTTCCGCAACCCCGGAGACCAGCGCAACGTCGGCTTCCACGAGTTCGCTCACCTGGTGGATAAGTCGGACGGCACGATGGATGGCCTGCCCGCGGTGGGGCTCGAGCGGGCGGCGATCGGTCCGTGGATCGAGCTGGTGCGGCGGAAGATGGAGGAGATGCGCCGTGGCGACTCGGACATCGATAAGTACGGCCTTACCAATGAGGTCGAATTTTTCGCCGTCACCAGCGAGTACTTCTTCGAGCGCCCCGGCGTGATGGAGCGCAAGCATCCCGAGCTGTACGCGATGCTGTCACGGGTCTTCAATCAAAATCCCGCGGCGGTGCTGGCGAGAGAGATGACCCGGGGTCGGCCGCGCTTCGGACGCAACTCGCCCTGCCCCTGCGGGAGCGGCGTGAAGTACAAGAAGTGCTGCCTCAAGCGCTCGCGGCGCGCGTCGTAGCCCGGCCGGCCGTTGCTACGTCCGCGGATCGGTGCTCAAATACCGGCGCCATCCAGCAACGACCGGCTCGTCGCGCCCGGCTGCTAGAATCTCCCTGCGGCAGGCGTTTTGGTCACCCGGAGAACACATGCACCCCATGCGAATCGGCCTGATGGGCTTCGGCAGAATCGGCAGGAACCTCTTCCGCATCCTCTACCAGCCGCAGGATATCGAGATCGCCGCGATCAGTGACATCGCCGACCCCCGCTCTCTCGAGTACCTGCTGCGCTTCGACACGATTCTGGGCCGCTTCCCCGACGAGGTCAGCGTCAGGGACGGCAACCTGTACGTGGTCGGGCGCCAGATCCCGATGCTGGCCGCCCGGAATCCCGGCGAGGTCCCTTGGGGCGATCTGGGCGTCGACGTGGTAGTCGAGGCCACGGGTCACGGACGCTCGCGCAACGAGCTCGAGCGTCACCTCGAACGGGGCGCGAGCCGCGTGATCCTGTGTGCCCCGCCCAAGGATCCGCCGGACATTACGGTGGTGATCGGCGTCAACGACGGGGACCTGAAACCCGAGCACCGCATCGTCTCCAACGCCTCGTGCACGGCGCACTGTGCGGCCCCGGTCCTGAAGATCCTGAACGATGCCTTCGGCATCCGCAGGTCGTTCATGACGACGGCCCACGCCTACACGAACCAGCAGCGGCTGGCCGACGTGCCGGCCAAGGACAAGCGCCGCGGCCGTGCCGCCGCCGAGAACATCATCCCGCAAGAGACCAACGCCGCCCAGGTCGTGATGGACCTGATCCCCGACTTGGCTGGACGCGTCACCGGCATGGCGATGAACGTCCCGGTGCCCAACGGTTCGGTGGTCGACATGGTCAGCTGGCACGAGCGCCCGGTCTCAAAGGACGCCATCAATGAAATCATCCGCACCGCGGCGGCCAGCCACTGGCGCGGCATCGTGGACTTCGAGGACGAGCCGATCGTCTCCAGCGACATCCTTCGCAGCCCCTACTCGAGCACCTTCGACTCGCTGGCGACCATGGTGCTCGGCGACAACGTCTCGAAGACGCTGGCCTGGTACGACAACGGTTGGGGTTACGCCCACCGTGTGGTCGATCTGGTCCGGCGCTTCGCGTCGATGACCGAGGCGGCAGCCTGATGGGCGTCGGAGTCGGCATCAACGGCTTCGGCCGCATCGGCCGGGGTGTCTTTCGCATCCTCTGTGAGCGCGACGACATCCAGGTCGTTGCCATCAACGACCTCTACGAAAACGAGCAGCTGGCCTACCTGCTCGAGTACGACACCGTGATGGGTATCTTCGACCGGGAGATCCGCGTCGAGGGAGAATGTCTTCTCGTCGACGGTGCCCCGATCGTGATGACCGCACACTCCGATCCCGCGGAGATCCCGTGGGGCGAGCTGGGCGTCGACGTCGTCGTCGAGGCCACGGGCGTCTTCCGCGAACGGGCCGGCCTTGAAAAGCACCTGGAGGCCGGGGCCGACAAGGTCGTGCTGACCGTGCCGGCCAAGGACGAGATCGACGCCACCATCGTCATCGGCGTCAACGACGACCAGCTGCAGCCCGGCCACCGGATCGTCTCCAACGCCTCCTGCACCACCAACTGCCTGGCTCCCGTGGCCAAGGTGCTCAACGACGCCTTCGGCATCCGGGAGGGCTTCATCACCACCGTACACGCCTACACCAACGACCAGCGTCTGGCCGACGTCCCCCACAAGGACCTGCGCCGCAGCCGCGCCGCCGCGGAGAACATCATCCCCACGACGACCGGCGCGGCGCGGGCCGTTGGCAAGGTGATGCCCGAGCTGCAAGGAAAGCTCGACGGCATGGCCATCCGGGTCCCCGTCCCTAACGGTTCCATCGTGGACCTGGTCTGCCGCCTCGACGGACAGCCGGACGCCGACGAGATCAACGCCACCCTGCGCGCTGCCGCCGAGGGCCCGCTGCGCCGCATCCTCGAATACAGCGAGGCGCCCCTCGTCAGCAGCGACATCATCGGCAACCCGCATTCGTCGATCGTCGACTCGCTCTCCACCAAGGCCGCGGGCGACGGTTACGCCAAGATCATCAGCTGGTACGACAACGAGTGGGGCTATTCGAACCGCGTCGTGGATCTCATCGAACGGCTGGCAGCGTTGTAGGCGGCCCGTCGCGCGGACGGAACCACGCGAACCTATCGCACGGCGGAATCCGGGTTCTTGATTAGATCCGACTCGGTCAGCCCGGCAACGATCTCGATGTTGATGCCATCGGAGAGTCCAGTCTCGATGACGCGTTTCTCGAACTGCTGCTCGCCGATCTCGACCTCGACGTAGGGCTCCTCGTTCTCGAACTGCAGCAGCACCTCGTTGATCGCCAGCACGTCGTCACGACGATCGAGGACGATGTCGGCATTGGCGCTGTAGTTAGCGCGGACGAAGATGTCGTCCCGGAGCTTCATCGCGGCCCGGATCTCGAACTGGATCGCCCCGTTCTCCTCGACGCCCTTGGGCGCGATATGCTCGAGCACGGCGTCGAAGCGCTCGTCCTCGATGGCACCGATGGTCAGCAGCAAGGTCATGCCGGGGCGGATCTTGCCCACCTCGGACTCGTCCACCTTGCCCTCGAAGATCAGTTCGTCCATGTCAGCCACGGTTGCGATGGTCGTCCCGTCGTTGAAGGTGTTGCTCTCGATGACCGAGTCGCCCTCCTCGAGCGGAACTTCGAGAACCATGCCGTCGATGGTGGCACGGACGAGGGTGTTCGACGTCTCGCCTGAGCGGGCGGTGGTGCCCTTGCGGATCAGCTCGAGGTTGTCGATGGCAGAGGTCAGCTCTTGCTTGGCATTGTCGTGCGTCAGCCGCGCGGCCTGATAGATCGACTCGGAGACGGCGCCCTCACCAAGAAGCTGCTGGTTACGCTCGAGATCCCAGATTGCGTTGGCCAGCTTGATGCGGGCCTGGCTGACGCGGTTCTCCGCGTTGTTGAGCACGACCATGTCGGGGATGATGCGAATCCGCGCCACCAGGTCGCCTTTCTTGACGATGTCGCCGGGTTCGACGTGGATCTTGTCAACGATCCCCGAGACCTGGGGCTTGATCTCGACTTCCTTGCGCGGAACCACGGAGCCGGTGGCCACGGTCTTCTTGATGATCGTGGCGATCTCTGGCGATTCGGTGGAATAGGTCACGGGGACCTCTTCGGACTTGCTGTACAGGAAATACAGCGTGCCGGCGAACGCCGAGATGACGACCAGACCGACGAGAATCGTGAGTATTTTCTTCATCGCTTCACCCTATCAGTTTGTTGACTTACCATGGCACTCAGTCGGCCCTCAGGGCCTGCACGGGGCTGATACGGATCGCGCGGTGGGCGGGAATCAGCCCGGCCAGGGTCCCGCAAAACACGAGAATCACCAGAGCCTGCAATGCACTTTCAAGACTGACGTTCGGATTCAGGAAGACGTCGGTGCTGGCGCCCATCTTGGTCAGCATCGACGAGATGAACTCCATCAGAAACACGCCGGCAACGAGGCCGACGTAGCCCGCCAGCGAGGTCAGCATCATCGCCTCGAGGATGATCTGCGACATGATCGAGAGCGGGCGGGCGCCGACGGCACGGCGGATGCCGATCTCGTTGGTCCTCTCGCGGACGATCACCAGCATGATGTTGCTGACGCCGATGACGCCTGCCGTCAAGGTACCGATACCGACGATCCAGATCAATAACCGGATACCTGTGAACAGCCCCTGGACCTTGTTGTACTCCACTTCCGTGTTGTAGTGGCCGAGTCCCCGTTCGTCGTCGGGACGGACCCGGTGCCGCTTGCGCAGCAGCGCCAGAACCTCGGCCTCGGCCTCGGACGCCGGCACGTCAGGCGCCGAGGTCACGGCGAACCAGCCCACGCTGTTGCCATAGTTGAATGCCTGCTGAAAGGTCGTGAACGGGACGTAGATCGTCGAAGCGCTCTCGTCGCCATCGTCACCGGACTGCCGCGTGGTGAACGTGCCGATGACCTTGAAGTAGACGCCGTTGATCCGCACGCTGTCGCCGACGGGCTCCTCACCCTCCTCGTACAGCACTTCGACCACGCGCGAGCCGATCACGGCAACCTTGCGCCGGTCCTCGAGGTCCAGCTGGTTCAGGAAGCGCCCGGAATCGATGTTCACAGACTGGATGACACGGATCTCCGGGTAGTCCCCCATGACGCTGAAGGCGCCCGATCTGGTCCCGTGGGTGACGTTGTTGCCGCCGCGATAACCGCCCAGTTGGTTGCGAGGCGCCACCACCTCGACCTCGGGCACGTGCTGCTTGATCGCCTCGATATCCTGGTTCTCCAGCTCGAAAGACCGACCCGCGGGAAGGCCACGGTACGGGAGGGTCGTCCGTTGGGACCAGACGTAGAAGCTGTTGGTCGCGCCGTCGCTGAAGTCCTGCGTGACTCCGTTCTGCAGGCCGGTTCCCGCGCCGACCATGATCATCAACATGAAGATGCCCCAGAATACCCCGAACGCGGTCAGGGCGGTCCGCAGCTTGTTGCCGGCGAGCGCGTTGTAAATCTCGCGCCAGTGATCCAGGTCAAACATGTTGCGCCCCCTTCTCGCTCACTCGTCTCTCAGGGCTTCGATCGGCCGGATCATCGCCGCCTTGCGTGCAGGGAACAGCCCGGCCACGGTGCCGGCCACGACGAGCAGAATCGTCGCGTAGATCGCGATCCGGATATCGACATCGGGATTCTGGAAGTAGCCCGCCTCGGGCAGATACTTCGACGCCAGCTCGAGAGTGCCGACCCCCAGCACGAGTCCGATGTAACCGGCGAAACCGGTGATGAAGACCGACTCTTGCAGGATCAGGCCAATGATCGAGCGCGGGGTGGCTCCCAGGGCCTTGCGGATGCCGATCTCCTTGGTGCGTTCGCGGACGACGATCATCATGATGTTGCTGACGCCCACGATCCCGGCCAGGATCGTCCCGATGCCGACGACCCAGACGAACAGCCGAATACCGGCCATCAAGTTCAGCACCTGCTGGAACGACTCGTTGTTGTTGTAGACGAAAACGGCGCGCTTGTCCTCGAGAGAGAAGTTGTGGTGTTGGGCGAGCTTCTTGCGGATATCTTCGGCTGTGGTTTCGGTTTCTTCGACCGGTGCCTCGCCTGTGGTCAACATGAACTGGTGGACCCGGTTGGCTCCGTTGTAGGTACGCTGGGCCGTTGAGATCGGCAGGTAGACCTTCTGCATCTCGCTCTCGGGACCGGCGTCCTCGAAGATGCCCACGACCTTGAATGCGATCCCGTTGACCTTGATATTCTTGCCGATCGCCGGATCGTCCTTGAACAGCGCCTCTTCGACCAGGCGTCCGATCACCGCGACCTTGCGTCCCTCTTTGATGTCGAGATCGTTGAGGAACCGTCCCTTGGTCATGATCGTGTTCTCGATGTAGCGATGGCCGGGATGAACGGAACGGACATCGAAGCCGCCGTACTCGCTACCATATGAAACGTTGACGTTGCCTCGCAGGTAGAACCGAGACGTGATGTGCTCGACACCGTCGACCGTGTCACGCACCTCGTCGTGATCATCGTTGGTGAACTGGATGCTGCGCCCGGGCTGCAGACCCTTGTGGGGCAGGCTGGTCTGGCCGCTACGGACCCAGATGCTGTTCACCGCGTCGTCGCGGAACTGGTACTCGATCCCGTTGCTCAGCCCGTTCCCCGAGCCCAGCAGCACGATCAGCATGAAGATGCCCCAGGCGACGCTGAAACCGGTCAAGAAGGTGCGCAGCTTGTTCTTGCGGATGGTATCGAAGATCTCTTGCCACTTGTCGAGATCAAGCATGCTGGACCTTCAGATGGCCGTTGGCGATCACGCCGTCTGTGAGGTGGATCACGCGATTGGTGCGCTCGGCGATATCGTGTTCGTGGGTCACGACCACGACGGTCACGCCGGTTTCGTTGATCTGGCGCAGGATGTCGACGACGTCGTAGGAGGTGCTCGTATCCAGGGCGCCGGTGGGCTCGTCGGCGAGGATCACGGCGGGGTTGGTGACCAGCGACCGTGCGATGGCCACGCGCTGCTGCTCGCCGCCCGAGAGCTCGGTGGGCAAGTGCTCGGCGCGCTCTTCGAGCCCGACGCGCTCGAGAAACTCACCAGCGATGCGGTTGCGTTTGCGCCGGCCGACGCGCTGGTAATACAGCGGCAAGGCGACGTTCTCGGCGGCGGTCTTGAACGGGATCAGGTTGAACGACTGGAAGATGAACCCGATCTTCTTGCTGCGATAGGCCGCGGCCCGGGTCTCGTTGAGATCCTTGACCAGATCGCCATCGAGGTGATACTCGCCCGAGTCGTAGCCGTCGAGCAGTCCCAGGATGTTCATCAGAGTCGACTTGCCGGACCCCGAGGAACCCATGATCGAGACGAACTCTCCTCGATCGATGGTGAGCTCGATACTCCTCAGTACCTGCAGGCGGGTCTTGCCGACCGGGTAGGACTTGGATACGTCGTTCAGCCTCAGCATTGGCCTCGCCTGTCGACGCGTTGGGGGTGGGCAAGGCCCCCGGCCCGTGGAATTCACGGTTGCGGCCCCCCGCGCACGCGTCGTGTTCACTCTCTCTAACGTCCGAGTAGACACATAGTTTCGTGCGGATGTGCGGCTTTTTTCGCACCCGAGGAGTGCGGCACCAAGTGATTGATGCCGTGGAACTTGGGTCCTCGCCGGGCGGGTGCGAGACCACGGAGCGAGGGCGCTGCCGGATGGACCACGAGAGTCGCCGACGGCGTCCGGGACGAACCACCACGGCGGCATCGCCCCGGGCCGGAAAAACAGCGGGTGCTGGAAAACGTCGACGAAGCTGTGGCAGACGCCCGCTGCCGGTGGTATTACCGTCGGAATGGTAGCTTGGCGTTACCCGCATTGTGCAAGCAAGGAGACGTGATGACCGAGACGCGAGGGTTGGTCTTTTTTTCGCTGCTTCTGACAGCCGTGATGTTCGCGGCGCTGACCACCGGCGGCGCCCAGGCCGGCGCGCCTGCCAGCCCCGAGGATCTGCAGGTCGGGCAGAGCGTGCTGATCGAGGGTTGGCTCTCTCCCGAGCGCGAGTTGATGGCGAAAGAGGTGGAGATCCTGGGGCGCTCCAAGGTACGAGCCCGCATCGACTCGATCGACGTCGAGGAACGTTCTCTGGTCATTCACGGTGTCAAGGTAACCACCCACGAGTACACGCGAGTGCTGGACAAGGACGAGGACGAGATCCCGTTCGGCCGTCTGGCGCGTGGGTTGACGGTCAAGATTTGGGGGCGGATGCTCGAGAATGGAACGCTTTTCGCCGACGAGATCGAGATGCGCCGCTCGGGCTCGCAGGAGCTCATCAAGCTCGAGGGGGCGGTCGAAGGGGTGGACGAGGCGAGCAACACCCTGACGGTGCTCGGCGTGCCGGTGCGTGTGAGCCGCAACACGAAGATCGAGCTCGGGGGATGGCAATACGGCTGGTTCCACGACATCGCCGTCGGCCACGGGATCGAGGCCGTGGGGATCCCTCTCGCGGACGGCTCGATGGTGGCCTCCTACGTCAGGGTCCAGCGCGGGAACGACGTCGAGCTCGAGGGCCCGCTGGACTGGATCGAGGGGTCACGGAGGGTCGTCGGCGTGCTCGGCGTTCACGTCGTGACCTCGCCGCTCACGCGGTACATCGGCCGGACGGGGGCGGGGATCCGCTTCGACAACCTGCGCGAGGGTTCGACGATCGAGGTCAAGGGGACGCTCCGCGACGGGAAGCTGCACGCCGAGCAGATCGAGATCAAGAGCTCGACGGCCAAGAACGAGGTCGAGATTCACGGGACGATCGAGGCGCTGGATGCCGAGAACATGACCCTGTTGGGTCTGCCCGTCCAGATCGTCCGCAACACCGAGTTCGCCTTCGATTGATCACGGTCGAATGATCGATTGAGCGCAAGACCAGGGCGTTGCTGAACCTTCCCCGCATTCCGCTTCTCGAAGGAGATCGAACGGTGTCGAGCGGACTGGACGTCGAATGGTGTCGCGAACAGTTTCCCGCCCTGAGACGGCAACATGAGGGTGCTCCGGTAGCGTTCCTCGACGGATCGGCGGGCAGCCAGGTCCCCCAGTGCGTTGTCGACGCCGTCAGCCGTTACTTGACCGAGATCAATGCCAACACTGGCGGTACGTTCGCGACGAGCGAGGCCACCGACGATCTTCTGAGAAGCGCCCATCGGGCGGTCGCCGATTTTCTGGGCAGCGACGACCCCGAGCTGGTTGTCTTCGGGCCGAACATGACCACCTTGACCCAGTTTCTCGCCCGCTCCCTGTCCCGAACCTGGAAGCCCGGTGACGAGGTCGTCGTCACGCGCATGGAGCACGACGCCAACTTCACGCCGTGGGTCCAGGCGGCCGAGGACGCCGGCGCCACGGTCCGGCATATCGGCATCCGCGCAGAGGACTGCACACTCGACCTGGACGATCTGAGACGCGGGATGGGCAAGAACACACGACTCGTGGCCGTCGGCGCGGCATCGAACGCTGTGGGCACGGTCCATCCGATGCGCGAGATCGCAGGCGTCGTGCACGACGCCGGGGCGCGGCTGTTCGTCGATGCGGTTCACTATGCGCCCCACCGGATCGTGGACGTCGAGGACTGGGGTTGCGACTACGTGACGTGCTCGGCCTACAAGTTCTTCGGCCCCCACATCGGCATGCTGTGGGGCAAGCGCGAGCTTCTCGAATCGTTGCCGGTCTACAAGTTACGCCCAGTGTCGGACTCGGTGCCCGATCGGTGGATGATCGGGACTCAGAGCCACGAGGGAATCGCAGGCACGCTCGCGGCTATCGAGTACCTCGCCGACCTGGGACGACGCCACCGTCCCGAGACCGCCGACGGTTCGCGACGCCAGGCGCTGGCGGCCGGTTTCGAGACCATCCGAACCCACGAGCGGGAGCTTGCCCGACGGCTGGTCGACGGCCTCGGCAGTTTGCCCGGCGTCCGCGTCTGGGGCATCACGGACCCCGATCGTTTGGAGGAGCGCGTGCCGACGGTCTCCATCACCCACGACCGCCACTCACCGAAGGAGATGGCGACTCATCTGGGGCGCCACGGGATCTTCACCTGGTACGGCAACTACTTCGCCCTGCCCCTGACCGAGGCCCTCGGGCTCGAGCCGGACGGAATGCTGCGGGTCGGGCTACTGCACTACAACACGACCGGGGAGATCGAACGCCTCTGCTCGACCCTCGCGGCTCTCTGAAGCCGCCCCCCTCTGAACGGCTCTCCCCAGGGGACTTCGTCGGGTTCCCAGGGGCGATTGGCGGATGTCGGGGTTTGCCTTAGCAGCAACAACTGATTCCATAGTGATTTTATTTATTTGTAATGTACAATAGTCACAATATAGCTATACATACTTATGTGTACGTCTATTCACCACCGAGACCCGCATGAGCGCCCAGCGTTCGCTCGTTGCGCTCCTGCTGCTGCTTGTTGCGTGGAGTGGGAGCGCCTGGGGCGAGGGTTCGCTCCAGGTCCGGGCTGAACCAGTCGCTCTTCGAGTACGGCCACACCAACGCTTCGGTCTCCAACGGCGATCGGCCGATCTTCGGCGACATCGACGAGCCGGGCGACGTGATCCGTATCCCGCTGTGTGGCGACAGCTTCTTCGACGGCGTCCGCGCCGAGGTCTGGCTGTTCAACCTGGCCGGCAACGACTTCCACCGCTTCGATATCTTTGTCGCCGACGAGAGCAATCCCACGGAGGCACTCGATCCTTCCGCCGCACAAGGTCCGATCTGGAGCCGAGAGTGGGCGGCTGGTTCATCAACATTCTCGGCAAGTACTGACGACACTTCTGGGAGTTTCCGGGCGGCCATGGGAGGCGTTTGACCCGAGACTGTCCGGGTCACATATTCAATGCATGAGCGTCAAGACCAAGGCCCCATTGATCCGCGAAACGGCCGAACGGGAGGTCAAGAAACCTCCGTTCGGAGCGCCCCACGTGATGGTTCTGGCCGTTGTCGAAGGAGATGACAACGGTGTGGTCTACCGTATCAACCAGGCGCAGACGGTCATCGGCCGGGGCGACGTGGCGGATATCCAGGTGGTCGACGACGAGGTCAGCAAGCGCCAATGCGCGATCCGGGTCGAGGGCTCGGTGGTCTCGGTGGTGGATCTGGGCAGCCTCAACGGAACCCTCATCAACGGGCGCCCGATGCAAGCCGAGATCGTTCAACGCCTGCGGCACATGGACGAGATCCAGATTGGAAACACGCGGTTGCTGTTCCTGTCCGGACGCGTAAGAGACCGGCCTCAACGCGTCTGAACGGCAGCACGCCCGCTAGGCGCGCTTCATGAGGCGCTCAGACGCGGCCGCGGATCTTGGCCAGCCACCACCGGGCGCCGACGAACAAGAAACGCCAGTCCTTGAAGAATTCGGGAGGCTTACCCTCGACAGCGTGTCCGACAAACTGCAACGTCCAGCCGACGACGAAGAACGCCAGCGCGATCATCCACCAGCCGGCAACGAACAACGCCACGACGAACAACGGCACCGACAGGGCAATCATCGGAATGCCGACGGTATGGCAGAACCGGTTGACGGGGTGCTGGTGACTGTGCCCGTACTGCTCGATCCACTCGTCCCAGCTCTTTCCGGCGAACATGTGTTCACTATACGGGAAAAGCCGGACGGCTACAGATTGTCCTCGCGGACCAGGTAAGTATAGCCCTGGAGCGCCCTGCGGTACCGATTTTCCATGTCGCGGGTCTCTCCATCGCTCATGCGGCCCTCCCGGATCGCCCGCTCACACGAGGCGCGGAGCCGCACCAACAGTTCCTCGATGTCGTACTGCACATAGGCCAACGCCTCCTGCAGGGTGTCCCCGCGCACGATGTCGCTGACCCTGGGCGTGCCGTCCCTGTCCAAGTTGACGTGCACGGCATTGGTGTCGCCGAACAGGTTGTGGAGATCACCGAGGATCTCCTGATAGGCACCCACGAGAAAGATGCCGATGTAGTACGGCTCGTCGGGCAGTACCGTGTGCAGCCGTAGCGAGCGGCTGGTACCGCGCTCGTCGATAAAACGGTCCATGCGGCCATCGCTGTCGCAGGTCAGGTCCACCAGGACGCCGCGTTGCGTGGGCTCTTCGTCCAGCCTCTGGATGGGCATCACCGGAAACAGCTGGTCCATCGCCCAGGAGTCTGGGACCGACTGGAAAAGCGAAAAATTGCAGAAGTAGAGATCGTTCAGCTCGTCTTGGAGGCTGGCGAGCTCTTCGAGAGGCCGTCGCAGGTCGGCGGCCAACTCGTGAATACGAGCCACGATGGCACGGAGCAGTCGTTCGGCGGTTGCGCGCTCGGCAAGGCCGAGACTACCGTGCACGAACTGCTCGAGCACTTCTTCGCGCGTCACGATGGCCTCGTGCAGGGTCTCGCGGCAGTTGCGAATGTTGAGGTCGGTGTACAGCTCGCGAATCTCGGCGACGAGCCCGTCCTCGTCCGGCCGTTTTTCGGGCGCGGTCTCGACCGCCGGCGACACGTCGGTGGCCTCGACGACCAGCAGCGAATGGTGGGCCACCGTCGCACGACCGGACTCGGTGATGATGTCAGGGTGCGGAACACCGACCTCGTCGCAGCGTTCGAGCAAACCGTAGACGATCTCCTGGGCGTACTCGCGGATGCTGTAGTTAATCGACGAGTGGAAGCTCGTGCGCGAGCCGTCGTAGTCCACTCCCAGCCCGCCACCCGCGTTGAACAGACACATCGACGAGCAGCGCCCCGCCACCTCGGTGTAGACCCGGGTCGCCTCGCGCAACACCCGGGTAACGGCACGGATCGACGTGATCTGACTACCCACATGAAAATGCAACATCTTCAGCAGGTCCGTCTTGCCGGCCGCTTCCAGCCGCTCGACCACCTGCAGGATCTGCCAGCTGTTCAGGCCGAACTTGGCGCGATCCCCGGCCGAGTCCTCCCAGCGCCCAGCACCCTTTGAGGTGGGCTTCATGCGGAGGCCAAGCTCGACCGTTGCGCCGAGCCTCTCGGAAAGCGCCAGGACCAGGTCCAGCTCGTCGAGTTGCTCGATGACCACGATCGGACGGCGGCCGAGCTTGGACGCCAGAAGCGCAAGTTCGATGTACTCGCTGTCCTTGTAGCCGTTGCAGATCAGCAGTGCCCCGCGTTCGTCATGGATTGCCAGGATGCCCAGGAGCTCGGGCTTGCTGCCGACCTCGAGAGCCAGCGGGCCGTTGTTGCCGGCGCGTCGCACGCATTCAACGACGTGGAACTGTTGGTTGACCTTGACGGGGTAGGCCAGCTGGTAGGAGCCCTGGTATCCAGCCTCGTCGATCGCCGCGGCGAAGCCCTGCTGGATCCCGCGCACGCGGCTCTGCACGATCTGGTCGAACCGGAACAGGATCGGCGTGGACAGGCCGCGGCGCCGCAGGTCCTGCACCAGATCGAACAGGTCGCAGCCCTGGCCCGAGCGATCCGGTCGGACCTCGAGGCGCCCCTTCGGGTTGATCCTGAAGAAGCCGTCACCCCACAGGTCGACCTGGTACAGGTCGGCGCTGTTTGCCGGCTTCCAGCCTGGCTTCGGCCGCACCCGGTCGAGCGATTCGAGCGGGGACGATCCGCCGGTCTCGGGATCGATTGCCAAGATCTGCTCCTGCGCCGGGCAGAAAAATACCACGCCGGGAGCGACTTGCACAGTGCGCAATTCTGTTCCGCGCCGCCGGCAACGGAAGCGCTCCTAGGACACTGGATGCAGCCAGTCGAACGATTCACGGACCGCGGCGGAGCCGCCGCCCTCGAGGATGCGACCGTGAGACATGATCACGCGATCGTAGTCCCAATCGAATACGGGCCGCAGCGATTCGGCGAGCGCGCGGCGATCCGTCGTGAACACGTAGCGAAACAGTCGCGTCGGCCCGAAACGGTTCATGGCACCAGCGGCGGTCAGCACCCAGCGCCTGAGCGTCGGAAAGTCCTCCCCGTGCTGGTTGAACACCAGGTCGGTCGCTATCAGCGTGCGCGAAGGGCGATGCAGGAACACGGCCTCTTCGAGCTTGAAGCCCGCCGTGCAGGCGACGTCCAGATCGCCGGCCAACTCTTCGGGCCAGTCGTCTTCGTAGGTACCGTCGATGCGACCAACCTTCGCCTCGAGGGCCTTACGTCCCCGCGCCGGCACGAGCAGTCGGCTCTCCGGGTAGCGGGATCGATACCACCCGGCCTCCGAACAGTGAAAGGTGTTGGGCACCAGGATCCAGCGAACGTCCCCCAGCGCCTCGAGGTCTCGCATGTCGTTCTCGCGCATGCGCACCACGCTGTGAATCGCCAGACTGCCGGACCGCAGGACGAAGACGGTCATCCTCCGCGGCAGTGGCGAACGCCGCCAGCTGCCGTCGACGCAGTACAAGCCCTCGGCAACCGGCCGCATCGGCTCGTAGGGTTGGATATCCGTCTCCACAGGCCCATTCTATCCCGCGGCCCGACGGACAGGTCGCGTAGACTTGGCATGTGGAGAGAGAGAGTCGACGCTTGAAGGACAATCCCTATCGCTTCGAGATCGTCGCCGTCATGGTGCTCGCCCCGCTCGTCTTGTCGATCGAGACCTGGCGCAGGTGGGGAGAGCTGCTGAGTCCCCACTCGCTCGACGACTGGGTGATCTTCCTGTTGGCCGGCGTCGCCGCGGTGAAGCTGGCCCGACGGGACGCCGGCGCTCCCCTGCTGTGGTTGTTCGCGTGCGGCGGAGGGATGCTGCTGATCAGCCTCAGCCTCTGGGGTTCGATCTACGACTACGCCTCCGGAGATCCGTCCGGTGTCCCGATGCCGGGTGTGATCGCGTTCAAAGGAACCGGGGTGCTGCTCGTGGGCCTGGCGAGCCGGAGGGCGTTTCGTCTGGCCGGAAGAGCTCAGTTGCAGCGCGAGGTCCACTCGCGGATCTTGGGCGACACGAGATCGGGATCCCAGGTGACCTCTGCCCCGAATCGTTCGGAGAGAGAGCGGTAGGAGGCACAGGTCTCATCCGGGAGCTCGAAGGCGACGTAGACGAAGGTCAGCAATCGATGGAGGCGGCGCTGCTCCGCCGTGGTGCCGTGGGTGTCGACCTCGGGACGGATCGTCTCGAGCAGTGTGCGGCTGGCGTTGTATTCGCCGGCGGCGTAGGCGGTAGAGGCCGTTCTCAGATCCTCGGCGAACCTCGGGGCGGTCGTCCCGTCGGGCTGCGATTTCAGGCTCCCGGGCTGCCGCTCGATTCCCGTCGAGGCCGCGTGCTTGGTGTTGCTCGCGGGATCGATCGGGACTACGGGCGCCGGATCCTCGGTGGGGAGATCGCGATCGATCGCCCGCAGTTTCACGATCGGGATTTCGATCCTCTGCCCCACGGACAACCTCCGCGGATCCTCGATGCTGTTGAAAGAAGCCAGCGCACCCGCGAGGGATGGATCGTCGTAGAACAGTTCGGCCAGCGAGCCCAGCGTCTCGCCGCGGCTCAACTGGCGGACGGCGACCACGGGGATCAACAGCTCATCTCCGGGGTGCAGCGGCTCTTGCACCGAACGGCCGTTAAGCGCGGCCACGGCCAGATACGCCGAGACCCTGCCCAGGTAGCGCTTGGCGATCCCCGACCACGAGTCCCCGCTGCGAACGCGGTGCGTCTCGGCGTTCGGGATCCGCAGCGTCTCATCGATGCGCAGGACGCTGTCGGTACGTCCGTTGTACAGCAGCAACAGACCGGCCAGCTCGTAGGCACCGTAGTAGCGTTTGGCGATCGCCGAGGCGGACTCTCCTGCCTTCACGGTGTGCAGACGATCTTCGGCCGCACCCGCCGTCGCGGCCAGGGCCGCGATCATCGTCGCGGTGAGCCACCACCGAATTCCGTTCGTCTTGGTCATTGCTCTCGGGCTCTCGCGTTTCTCGGCCCGTTTCAGGGCAGCTGTGCGTCGAGAAAGTCGTGACGCACCAGCCGCACCTCACCGGGCCGCGCGTCGACGCTGTACTCCACCCGTCCGTACGTCGGGTGTAAGAATACGATCCTGTGCTCACCGGGGGCGACAGCGAGCGGTCTGGCGACGGGCGTCGGGAAGCTCTCGCCTCCGTCGATCCGTACCTCGGCCCATGGATGTGCCGTCACGCGCAGCCTGGCGGAAAGGTTCGCCGTGGGCGCGAGGTGGGTCGCAAGTCCGGCGGGTGGCTGGGCCGAGTCGGACGCGACCGGGTCGATCGAGTTGAGCAACGGCAACGTTCCTGCGAGCGCAGGCGGTGCCGCGTTCGCCCCGTTCGCCGGTTCGGGAACCGGGGCGTCGTCCGGCCTGCGGTGGCCAAGGGCCAAGGTCACGATCGACACCAGCAAGGCGATGCTCATGGTTGCCGGCAGCAGCCACGGCAGGGCGCGGCGTAGACCCCCGGCCGAACGCGATCGCACGGCGGGCCGCAGTTCGGTCTGGTCGACGTCGGCGTCCAGGATCCGTTGCTCCCATAGAAACGCCGCGATCTCGCGGCGGCAGTCGATGGAGGAGAGTTGGCCCAGGCGACGCTCGAGCAGCCGGCGGACTGCCGTCGCCGAGCCGATCCGTCGCGCCGGCTTCGGTTGCAGGCAGGAACGGATGAGCCGGTCGAGATAGCGTGGCGCACCGGGAACGCGCCCCTTGCCGGGATGCAACTGGCCGCGCTGAATCCGATGCAACAACGTGTCGGTGGAGTTGTACGGCGGATCCTGGTACGGCGGTGAGCCCGTCAACATCTCGTACAGACAGACGCCGAACGAGAACAGGTCGCTCCGCTGATCGACCCGCTCGCCGCGCATCTGCTCCGGTGACATGTAGGGCAGGGACCCCAGCATCGTACCCGGCGTCGTCAATCCCTCGCCTTTTGGCTCGAGGGCCACGCCGAAGTCGGCGATCTTCGTCTCACCCCGACTACCGAGCATGATGTTGGCCGGCTTGAGATCCCGGTGGACGATCCCGCAGGAGTGGATCTCTTCGAGACCGCGAGCCATCTCCAGGGCCACGCGGGCCGCGATTCGCGGTGGTACGCGGCCCACCTCGCCGAGCACCGCCAACAGGTCGACACCATCGACGAACTCCTGGGCGATGTAACAATCTCCCCGCACCGCGAAGCAGTCATGGACCGCGACGACGTTCTGGTGCTGGACCTTCGCGGCGGCGCGGGCTTCGCGCTGAAAGCGTTCGGCCATCGCCGGGTCGGCGGCCATCTCACGCCGCATCTTCTTCAGCACCACCAGCCGGTCCAGGGCCGGCTGCCGCGCCAGGCAGATGACACCCATCCCCCCTTGGCCGACCTCCTGGAGGACCTCGTAACTGCCCAGGCGTTTGTTGGGTGGTGGTGTCTTGCTGGTGGGGCTCACGGCTCGATCCTTCCGTGAGGGGCGGTGGCGTCAGTCGAGCTCCAGCTCGTAGACGTCGGGCTCAACGCTGCGCTCATCGATCACCAGTGTCATGCGGCGGCTGCCGATATCCAGCTGGTCGCCGTGCTTGATGTCGGCGGCCTGCACCGGCTCACCGTTGAGCAGGATCCCGTTGGTGCTGCCGAGGTCTCGCACCCGGAAGCCCTCGTTTACGAACTCGATCACCGCGTGCTGACGCGACATCGACGGATCATCGAACGCGACCTCGACACCAGGTCCTCGGCCCAGGCCGAGCCGTTCACGGTCCAGCGGAATCTCGCGGCCGACGTCGGAATCGGAGACGAGGATCAGCCGTGCGTCGTAACGCCCGAGGAACTCCTCGAGACGGTCAGTCGTTTCCGGTCGGTCGATCTTCTTCGTCAGTCCGTCTTTCATTGCACATCTCCCCGAGGGTGACGGGGCCCCCGATACCACAGGAATGAGGTCCGTTCGAGAGGAAGTCAAGACCGTCGCGGTCGCAGACGCGGCTTACGGAATTACAGTCCCGGGTCGAACACGGAATTCCTCAAATAATGGCGCCAAATTATCGAAAAACGCCCTGACACGAGACCAGGTCCGGCGACTAATGAGCCATGGACGTGATGGGATCCGCCCAACTCCGAGAACTCTGACGCGAGGGGACCAATGCTCGAGACGGTGACACGACACAGAATCAAGTCACTGCTGGACGGAGGCTATCCGAAGCTCGAGGTCGCCCGGTTGACGGGCGTCTCGCTTCGCACCGTGCAGCGCATCGCCAACGAGGACGACGTGGTTCCCGGGGATGATGCGGCCGAACGGCGCCGGCGACGGATCGGACGACCAAGCGTGGTACAGGACTATCGCGACTTCATCATGGCGGAGCTGCGGGCCGACCCTGCGGCGAAGTCGGTCGAGCTGCTGGAGCGTGCACGTCGCGAGGGCTACCGGGGGGGAAAGACGACGATGTATGCCTTCGTGGCCTCGATTCGGGCCGACTTCGCCGCGCACATCCCCCGGCCTGACTCCGAAACCGGGGACTCCGACGGTTGCGGCGTTTCAGATTGAGACGATTGTTTCAGCCGACCGGCATCGTCCCATGAGTCTTATGAATCAAAGAGTTCGAGGTCGCCGCCTCGGTGTGGGTCTCATGCTGAGATGGTGGTCGGATTCGGCTCCTGTACCGATCTTGATCCATAAGTCATTTTGGAAGAAGGCGTTACGCAAGCTTCCGCAATCGGAAGCGCCTGCGGCTCCGGCCTTGCAATCTCCCGGTCGTCGAAGAGGCCGGGCGTCGGCCCGGCGAACGAGGAGGACCCGGATGTCGATCAACCCGGCCCGAATCCTCACCCGCCGCACGTCGAAACCGCCCTCCCGGGTTTCGCCGGACGACCCACCCGCTCGCCGGCCCGTGCATCAGCTCGTCCAGGAGGGGCATCCCGAGGCCATCGCCAGCATCACCGCGTACGTCGCTCGCATCGTGCAGTTCCGGGGGTTCTTCATCACGCAGGACGACCGTCCCGACGTAATGCACGAGGCAATTCTCGACATGCTGCGCGCGGTCGGCGAGCGCGGCTTCGACGACGACGAACAGTTCTTCGGTTTCCTGCGGGTCGTAACCTATCGCCGTTGCATCGACTGGCTGCGTCAGAAGCGACGCAGGGACCGGATCTTGGGCAAACCGGTCGAACTCGTGGATCCCCAGGAGCAACTGCTAGTCCGAGAACGCAGCGACTTGGGGAGATCGGTCGTGAGGCGGCTGCGAAAGCCCTGCCGCGACCTGTTCGGCATGCACGCTGGACTCGGCATGACCTACGACCAGATATCGGAGCTCACCGGTCGTAGCGCGGGAGCGCTCCGCACGCAGGCCTACGAGTGTCTCAAACAGGCGCGCAAGCTGCTGATCGTCCTACGGTGCAGGCACGCCATGGGGAGGCGATTTTGAATCACGATATCGCTGCACGACAGATCGGAGACCTGCTTCACGGGCGTCTCCACGGAAGCATTCGGTTCGAGGTCATCCTGCACATCGCCAGTTGCTGCGGGTGCTGCGATCTGATGGCCACGTACCAGACCATCGCCCACGGCTTTGGAAACGACTCGGATCTGGACGAGGCCCAGCATCTTTCGAGCGAAGCCGTCGTCCGGTTCGCGATGCGTGACGGCGATCCGGAGGCGTCGGTTTGCGAGCACGTCGACCTCTGCCCGATGTGCAGCCTGGAAGTCGAATCGATCCGCGAGCTCGAGAACGGCTCCGCGATCGGTGTGACCACGGAATGCCCCGTATCGTCGCGTCCCGTTCCGGAACTGAGGCAACGGGCCGCGAACCCGCGCAGGTCAGTTCTTGATCAGGGTCGGCCCCTGCGACAGCGTCCAGCGGGCCAGGTTGGCGTTCTTCTCGTCGGTGAGGAAGACGGTCTGCAGACCGCGGTCATTCGCCACCCGCCCCAACTGTTCGACGCGCGACAACCGCTCGGCTTGCGTGAGATCGTCCCACAGGATCCGGTTGACCTGGGCGTACATCATCGGACCGATCGTGATCGCCCGGGAGACGTGTATCGAGGGCGGCAGCTCGTCCGCACGAAACACGGGGTCGAACTCGGGCCGCGTCATCAGCGAGCTGTAGATCACCAGCGCGGCGGTGAAGAGCAGTCCCGAGATGATCGCGAGCGATACGTTCCGCTGCCGATCTCGCCGGACGTCCTCCTCGCTTCGGTCTTCGATGGATCCCGCGGGCTCCTGGGCTAGATCGTGCAGGGCCTCTCGGCACAGCGCCTCGGTCGGATCGGCGGCCGGGGGCGCATCGATGGCGGCTTCCCCCTCGGCACAACGTTCGAGCAGCTCTTCCAGTCGCGCGGAGGCCTGCGGGGCCTTGCGAGCGGGGATGAGCGCCTCGGGGTTCTTCAGCCCGGCGACGAGGGCCAGGTAGGTCGAGAACAGACCCTGCTTGGCCATTCGCAGCCGGTTCGCCGTCTCTCGAGACCCCGACACCAGTGCCGCGTCCTGTCGCTCCTGGAGTCGCTCGGCGAACACGTCGTATGCCTGCTTGGCCCGTTCGAGCCGGGCCACCGCCTCGGCTCGCGAGGCCGTCACCGCGGGGTCGTCGGGGCTACCTTCGGCGAGGCGCGCCAACTCATCCAGATCCTCGTCGATCACCATCTGCAGGACCCGGGCGTTGATGCAGCACCGGTCTCCCTCGTCGGTTTCGAGCTGTCCGCGGTTGACGGAGGCGATCATAGAGGCGTCCCTACCGCCCAGGGCCGGAAAGGCCGCCAGGATCTGCTCACCGTCTCCCAGGGCCGCCAGCTCGGACAGGCGCGGAGCCAGGACGGCAGCCGCAATCAATGTCTCACGCTCTGGCACGATCCACTTGTTGACGTTCCGGGCGTATTCCAGCGTCGTCGCGTCGACGGACTCGAGGCGACTTTGAAGCTCCTCCTCGAGGGTCGTCACGATCATCAGCAGCGACGGCATCAGGACCGCCGCCTGGCCGAGTGCCGCAGCATCGAGCGCCGCGGAGTCGAAGACGACGTGCAGTTCCCGGTCGGACAGGATCCGCAGCGCCAGCGCCGAACGGGCCAGGTCGCGCAGCGGTCCATAGCCGCCGGCATCGTGAGCAAGACACATGATCGCGTGCAGGAGCTCCGGCGTCGGTTCCAGCTCCAGCTTGGAACTGAGCAGCTCGCCGGCAGCGGAGGCGTCACGCGGCAACGTTTCCAGGACGGTCTCGATCTCGGCCTGGATCGAATCGATACGGCTCTCGACGGTTGTGGCGCGCTGCGTCACGCCGGTCGGCGGCGGCGCGCTGTCAGAATACTCCACGCAGGTGTCAGAGCCCGGCATCGACCAGATCCTCCTCGTCGATGACGTAGACACCGTCGACCCACGTTCCGTCGCCGGTCACGACGTTGGTGTGCACGGCCGCGACGATGATGTCCGTGTCGACGGCGAGGCGCAGCACCGCCACGAACTGCCGGTCGGTGCCGTCGACGTCCGGGGCCAGGTAGACCAGCAGCTCCTGGTCGACGAGGTTTTGGATGAGCCCTCGGCCGTCGTTCATGTATCCGAGGGACGTCAGCGGATCCAGCGACGTCATGTCGAAACTAGCGTCGGGGGGGAACGTCCCGTGGTCGGTGTTGTAGCGCATCATCGCGCCGTAGAGTTTTCGCCCATCGGCGATCAACGCCCTTTCGCGGCTTTCCTGGATCGCCTTCGAGTACATGGGAATGGCGATGGCGGCGAGCACGCTGACGATCGCCATGACGATCAGCACCTCGATCATGCTGAGGCCGCGCTCTGAGCGGGGTCGACGCACCCCTCTCTCCGAACTTCCCCCAGCAGAACTTAGGGGCCAAGAGGGCCCCCGGCAAGCCGGTTCGTGCGCCGGACTCTCGGCCTCAGCCGGGGCAGGTCACGGCTGCCTGGATGCGGCACGGCGCCAGGCCCTGGGATCGCTCGGCTCCGGCGCTATCGCGGCCGTACGACCCCTCCCGATCGGCGTTCTGCGGTACGACGAGGTAGTAGGTGCTCCCGGTAGCGGGGCTCACTTCAGCCTCGGTTTGCCCCCCGGAAGAGCAGCTGATCGAGGCGTGGCTGGTAAAGTCGCCGAGCGTGCCCTCGTAGACGCCGTAGTCCGTATCGCCCAGCAGGCACGAACCGCTCCAGGTCAACCCGATGTCCCCCGGCACCTCCGAGCGGTCGAGCCGCAGCGCGCTACCGAGGATCCCGTCCGACGACGGCACGCTGCCGGCTGCCACGCAGTTGACGGGCGATTCGCACTCGTCGGGGACACGGTTCGAGTTGCAGTCGGGACTGGCACCGCCGATGTCGATTTCGTCGGAGATCGTGTTGCCGTTGCAATCGGGAAAGGCCCGCAGGTAGTAGACGTCCTGTTCGCCGTTGAACGTTGCCGAGTAGGCCACCCTGCCGCCGGTCGCGTCGGAAACGATCTGGTAGTAGTCACCGATCTTGTTCTGAGCGGGCCAACCCACGTGGCTGTCGAAGGGCGGGCTGACGGCGACGTTGTCCGAGAACGTCCGGCCGCCATCGTAGGAGTAGGCGTAGAACAGTTGCGACATGTTGGCCAGACCACTGTTGCGGGTGTCGTTCCAGACGACGTCGATGCGGCCGTTCGGAGCCACGGACACCGCCCCGAACCAATGCCAGTTGCCCGAGACGATCGGGTCATCGTTGACCCGCAGAGGCGGGGTCCAGTTTGCTCCGCCGTCGCTGCTGCGCACGAGGTGCACGTCCAGCGGCCCCGGAGCCTTGAACGGCGTGACCGAGGCCAACGCGTACACGGTGCCGCGGTTCGGGCCGTTCGAAGCATCGACGACCACGTTGGCCTGGCCCAGCAACCCTGCGGGGTTGGGCCCGGCACCGACCGCCATGCTGCCGCCGATCGGCACCGGGAACCCTACGAATGTCGGTGTCAAGATCGCGTCGCGGGCGTCGTCGGAACGCGCGATGACGAACTCGTCGAGGTTCTGGCCGACGGTCCCGTCAATGCCGACCGCGTAGAGCTCGCCGTCTCCGCCGACCGCGAGTGTGCCGAAGGTCGGTCGCAGGTCGACCGTCACGGGAAACTCGAAGCTCAGTCCGGCGTCCGTAGAGCGGGTCAACGTCGCCTCACCGCAGCAGGCGAAGAAACGCTGCCAGATCCCATAGATGTGGCCGTCACCCACGCCGAGGGTCTTGTCCACGGCGATCCAGTTCTTGTCGCCTCCGAAGGCGTCGACCTGGGGCCCCCAGGTCACGCCTCCATCCGTGGATTTGAAGACCTGGACGTTCAGGTTGCCGTCGAGGCTCTGGTAGTAGACGTTGCCCTCGGAATCGAAGTCCAGTACGGGATCGCTGCGGAAATTGCCGGGAGTCAGCACACCGGGGAAGTTCCAGGTGGAGCCGTTGTCGAGCGTGTAGGCCCAGCCGCCCTGCCGGAAGTTGGACGTGATGGTGTCGAACTGTCGCCAGCCGATCACCATGTTCCCCGGACGTTCGGGGTTGACGGCGAGGGACGGCTCGTTGGCGGCGTCGCCGACGATGTTCTGCCCCTGGGGATCGACGTTGACCTGGATGCTGACGTACACGCCCTCGATGACCCGGGCGCCGGGGCTGCGTGCAGACGCATCGCCCCGTGGCAGCACGGGGCCCGGCGGATCGTCGGGAATCTCCGGAGGGGTGACCCTGCGGGTCCCCGACGGGGTCGGCTTCGGCTCCGCGGCGAGGGAGGAGGGGACGGTCGACACCAGGCATCCGAGGAGGCCCGGGACGAGGATGCAACGGAGGCGCGAGCGACTCATCTCGATTCCGCCTA
>Ga0255058_10000142_pt1 | contig 43032 bp, 41 predicted proteins | sample Cases_109_9_MG_FD_188637 | JGI IMG/M metagenome (GOLD analysis project Ga0255058, IMG submission 188637) | Seawater microbial communities from Amundsen Gulf, Northwest Territories, Canada - Cases_109_9 | ecosystem: Environmental > Aquatic > Marine > Gulf | place: Canada: Northwest Territories...
CTTTTTGATCCGTGCCATTTCCTGCAGCAGGTCTGTTGGTGATTTATCCTGGTACGGACTGTCGGAACCGAACAAGCGCGCGTGCGTCAGACGTGCCATAACCGTGGTCGATCCGGAGTCCCTTGACTTAGCCTGGATTTCGATCAGCTGCTTCAGTTTGGCGCTGGCAACGGCAGATGGCAACTGCGACAAATCGACAGTCGGCAAGCGGAAATCCTTGTGAATGATTTCGCCCGGAAAACCGATCTCGATCCTGTCGGCCGAGACCGAGTCACGGAATTTTTGTTCGAACAAATCCTGCAGCTGGCGACGGCCCATCTTCAGCGGCGAATCATTCACCCGGATATAGGCATCGCCGCGACGCAGCGTCTCGGATTGATCGACACGCATCATGTACGGACGGTCCTGGCAATCACCGATTTCGAATACGCCGAGCTGCTTGCCGTCCAGGGTAACGGGCTGGTACTTCACCCTGACCGGCGGTTCGATGAAATCCGTCACCAGTGACTGGTACGAAGGCTTGCCGGCAAAGTCGTCCTGCGGTACCGAATGCAATCGCCTGTTGCCCTTGCGGTCGAAATCGACGCCCACGACGATATAACGGTTGCCTTCGATGCCGGCATTCGCGATGGCGATAACGTCACGCAAAAACTGTCGCACGCCCTTGCCGCCGTAAGCGGTCTTGCGGAACTGAACGCCTCTGCCGGAGGTCGCGGACCGCGCAATATTCAGGAGTCGGTTCATCGACCCTGAATTTTGAACGATTATGTTTAAACTGAAGCGGAACCAATCGTCATTTCTGCAACGATAAATAAAAAAACCGGCGCAGAGCACCGGTTTTTTATGTAAAGGAAGTACGGTATGCCGCGCGAGCCATGGATGGCGGTAGCGGCGATTTTCCGTGGATTACCAGCGCAAGCGCCAGCCGCCACCACCGGACAGGCTGGAACGTCGCCGCTTGCGCATGCGATTGTGCAGGGTGGCCCGCTTGTCCGCCAGCCACTCTTCGCGCTCGACGTGCGGATCGAGGCCCTGTTCCTCACGGCGTTTTTCCTCGGCGCTGCGGAAGGTGCAGAATTCCTCGTAGGATTCTATCTCCGCATGCAGTTCGCGAATCACCAACTCAACGTAGATTGCATCATCCAGGAAGCCGAGGCCGGGAATATGGTCAGGGATCAGATCTTCGGGGTCGCAGAAGTAGATCAGTGCGCCCAGTACCCGAGTGCGTTCCTCTTCGCTCAGTTGCCACTCCTCGTCGGCGACCATGTCGATGACAACCTGCAGCTTCGTTAAGCGCGCGCCGATAAATTCCGGCAGGTCCGTAGACTTCGCATCATTGATTAGTTGCCTGGCGGCAGCCTCAATCTGCTCCGCATTCTGCGTGTTTTCCATCGCCGACTTGGCCTTGTCTACAATGGCCTGAAAATGTTCCAGATCCTGGTCGCTTAAAGTAAAAGTGATATCGAGAGGCATGACTAATCGTCCTTTTAATTTTCAGATTTTTGCGCCAGACACTGCCCGGAGTCCGGGTTGCCGGCCCGAAAAACAATATCTGAGGCCGCCCAGCTGCCTGATTTGTTAAGTATTTCTGATGACTAGTCGGGCGAACAGGACAGATTGTATACGGAACCGGCACGCGCGGCTATGCAGGCCCGACGGTGAGCAGCGATTTTCGACAGATTCAGAGTAAAGCTGCTCTGCGGGAGTTCTTGATGCGGCGGTCCCGGCCGACCATACTGCGGCCCGGTCCGCGCGGCGCGCGCGTCTTTCACCGCAGAGCAGGTGCGAATTGTCCAGCGCAGAATCCAATCCCCTGACAGTTATTGCCAAGGCGGCGCCACAACTCGCTGCAGTGGATGCAGCCCGCGTGGCCCGCGAGCACTGGGGCCTGGAAGCCAGTTGCACGGAGCTGGTCAGTGAGCGAGATCAGAATTTTCGGCTGCAAACTGCCGACGGCCGGCGTTACGTTCTGAAGATCGCGAATTCGGCAGAGGACCCTGTCGTCACGGACTTCCAGGTCCGGGCTTTGCTACATATCGAGCGCTACCTGGCAATCAGGGCGGCGCCAATAAGCGCACCACAGATAGTGCGCGACCTCGCTCATCAGACTCAAGTGATGCTGCAGATTGACGGCGTGCAGCACGTCGCCCGTATCGTGAGTTACCTGGAAGGTGTGCCGCTGGCGGATATCTGCATCAATGGCACGCTGTGCCGAAATCTTGGCGTATTTCTGGCGCATCTGGGGCTTGCGCTCGAGGATTTTGCACACCCGGGCAGCAAGCATGCATTGCTCTGGGATATGCAGCAGGCGCTGAATCTGCGGGAGCTGCTGAGTGACATTGCCGATAAGGAGGTCAGGGGGCGGGTTGCGCAAAGCCTCGATGACTTCGAGCACCTCGCGCTGCCGCGATTACCGTCCTTGCGGGCACAGGTTATTCATAACGATTTCAATCCGGAAAACGTTCTCATCGAGGCCGGCAATGCGACCGCAGTCGCCGGCATCATCGATTTCGGCGATATGCTGCACGCGCCGCTGATCGTCGATGTCGCGGTGGCGGCGTCTTATTTGCGGGTGCTGGATGGCAACCCGTTGGCGCAGATTGCGGAATTCCTGGCCGGATATCACGCCGTGAACCGGCTGGCAGCGGCCGAGATCGATATTCTTTTCGAATTGATTCAGGCACGTCTCTGCACAACCATAGCGATCCTGTGCTGGCGGGCGTCGACCAAGGGCGCCAATGATCCGTATCTGCAAAACGCGGCAGCTGTCGAATCATCGGCCGACGAATTCTTGCGGCGCCTGATGGAGATTCCGCCGGAAAACGCCCGCCGTATCTTTCGCGAGGTCTGTGCCTCCGTGGATACCGGGGCCCGCGGAAACCACTGAGCCCGGTTTCCACCTTAGCGGTCTCTATGGCAGTCTACGTCCTGTCTGATCACGCGAGCATACCCGGAGACCAACACTATGACTGAGCCACGCGGCGGGCCAGTGGCCGGGTTCGTGAAGGCGGCAACCAGGATCGAACCGCATGAACTGAAGGCGACTTTAGTGTCTTTCAGTTTCATTTTCCTGTTGATGTTCGCCTATAACATGCTGAAACCAGTCAGAGATGCGCTCGCCCCCGAGTGGAGTGACGTAGAACTTGCCCGGCTCTGGACTTTCAATTTCATATTCAGCGCGATCGCCGTCAGTCTGTACGGCCTGGCGGTATCCAGGTTGAAACTCAGGAACGCGATCCCCGGTGTGTATGCTTTTTTCGCATTGTCGTTCGTTCTATTTTACATCGGCGCGAATTCTTCGACGGACAGCAGCTACGTTAACAAGGCGTTTTACGTCTGGCTCAGCCTGTTCTCGTTATTCCATGTCTCTGTGTTCTGGAGTCTGGTTTCCGATCTTTTCACCAAAGAGCAGGCGCCAAGGTTGTTCGCCTTTATCGCCAGCGGTGCCAGCATTGGCACGATTGCGGGGGCCGCAGCTACGCTGGTGCTGGTGGGGAAGCTCGGGACCCTGAACCTGATGCTGGTCGCTGCGACAATACTGGTGTTGATTGTGCCGCTGGTGGCCGTTCTCCGGGCATCGGTCGGCGATGCCGCAGCAAGAACGAATCAGGAGTCATCGATCAGCGGCAATCCGTTCGCCGGATTTCGGCGACTTGTCAGCAATCCGTATTTGCTTGGCATCGCAGCGTTCATTTTCCTGTATACCTTCATTGGATCCTTCGCCTATTTCGAGATGAAGAATCTGATGGCAGGCAACGACAGGGATACGAATACGGCCATCTGGGCCGGCGTAAACCTCACGGTCAACAGCTTGTCGATCGCTATTGCGATGTTCGCGACCAGTCGTATTACGGCGGCCGTGGGCCTCGGCAAGGCACTTGCGCTGGTGCCGGTGCTCGTCGCCGTAGGGCTGTTGGCCGTGTTCGCCAATCCGCTGCTGGCGGTCATCATTATTTGCTGGGTAGTGCTCAAGGCCGGAAATTATTCGCTTACCCGGCCTGGCCGCGAGATGCTGTACACCAATGTCAGTCGCGAGGATCGCTTCAAGACCAAGCAGGTCATCGACATTGTCGTGTATCGTGGCGGCGATGTATTTTCAGGCTGGATGTTCGCAATGTTGACCACCGGATTGGGTCTGGGCCTGGGGCCGATCGCGATGATCGGCGCGGGCGTCGCACTCCTGTGGGCATATGTTGGTTTGCGGCTTGGCACTTTCTTTGATCGCGAGAGGTAACCATCAATGGATCACACAACATGACCGACGCATGGATTGTTGATGCCGTGCGCACACCCATCGGACGGTACGCAGGCGCTCTGTCCTCCGTCCGCGCCGACGATCTGGCCGCCGAGCCGATTCGCGCACTGCTTGAACGCAACCCGGACTTGCCGCCCGCAGCGATCGATGATCTGGCATTCGGCTGTGCCAACCAGGCCGGCGAAGACAATCGCAACGTGGCACGCATGGCGTTGCTGCTGGCAGGACTGCCGCCCGATGTTCCGGCTGTCACCGTCAATCGCCTGTGTGGTTCCGGCATGAACGCTATTGGCAATGTCGCGCATGCCATCCAGGCCGGCGCAGTACAACTGGCGATTGCCGGCGGGGTTGAGTCGATGTCGCGCGCGCCGTTCGTGTTTGCAAAATCCGCCAGTGCCTTTGGCCGCAACGCGGAAATGTATGACACCACTCTCGGCTGGCGCTTCGTCAACCGCAAACTGGAACAGCAATACGGCATCGACTCGATGGCGGAGACAGCCGAAAACGTCGCCGAAGATTACAAGGTATCGCGCACGGATCAGGATCTGTTTGCGCTACGCAGCCAGCAAAATGCGGTAGCCGCAATTGCGGCCGGCCGTCTGGCCGAAGAAATCATCCCTGTGTCTGTGCCACAGCGGCGCGGCGACCCGATCGTGATCGATGCCGACGAGCATCCTCGCGCCGGTTCCTCCAGCGAAGGCCTGGCGAAGCTGCGGCCGATCGTGCGCAGTGATGGCACGGTAACGGCCGGAAATGCCTCCGGTATCAACGACGGCGCGTGTGCGCTGCTCATCGCCTCCGATCAGGCGCTCAGCGAGTTCGCATTGCGACCGATGGCGAGAATCGTCTGCTGGGCCGCCGCCGGGGTCGAACCGCGGGTGATGGGCGTTGGTCCCGTGCCCGCCACGCGAAAAGTGCTGCAACATGCAGGCCTGGAAATTTCGGACATGGGCGTTATCGAACTGAACGAAGCGTTTGCGGCGCAAGGCCTGGCCGTGCTGCGGCAACTCGGCATTGCGGATGATGCGGATCACGTCAACCCCAATGGCGGTGCCATCGCCCTCGGGCACCCGCTCGGCATGTCGGGTGCGCGCCTCGTTACGACGGCGGCTTACGAACTGAAGCGGCGTGCCAGCCGCTACGCGCTTTGCACGATGTGCATCGGTGTCGGGCAGGGGATTGCAATGGTCATTGAAAGCGTGTCGTGAAGGCCGTGGTGGATGACGGCAATAGCTTGCATGTGCTTGCCGAGCGGATGCGATCGCGACGCACCACCAATCTGTTTCTCAATCGGCCGGTAAGCAGGCAGTTGGTTCTGGATGCGATCGAGTTGGCGCGCTGGGCGCCGAATCATCATCTCACCGAGCCATGGCGTTTTTATCGCCTGGGAGATGAGACGATTGCGAACGCGGTGGAGCTGACACGCATCGTCGTCACCGAGCAGAACGACAAAAAAAAAGGTGACTTCAAAGCCAGATCCGCAGCGGCGATTCCCGGCTGGTTGGTGGTTACCTGCAGCAAGTCGGAAGATGAGTTGCTGCAGCGTGAAGACTACGCGAGCTGTTGCTGTGCCATCCAGAACCTGATGCTCTACCTGTCCGAAGCCGGCGTGGCCAGCAAGTGGTCCAGCGGGCCGATCACCCGGGACCAGCGCTTTTATGCGTTGCTGGGCGCTGATCCGGATGAGGAATTGGTGGTCGGGCTGATCTGGTATGGCTATCCCAAGGTATTACCGGTGCAGTCACGCAAAGACGTGGTCGACATTACCACTGAATTGCCCTAGTGGCGCAACAAGGTAATGATGAGTGAGTGGATCAGGATTGCAAGGCGCCGCGACACAGTCATGCGCGGTCTCCAGGTCGGAGGCATTGTTGGCACTATTCTGACCGGCATCAATCACGGCGATGCGCTGCTGGCCGGGCAGCTCAGTGGTACCGCCATGTGCAAGATCCTGCTGACTTACTGCGTACCGTACTGTGTGTCGACTTACGCCAGCGTAGCTGCCGAGCGGGCCAGGCTGCGATCCTGATCAAGAGTTAACGCTCTGGCCGTTGACCAGCAGCCCGGCAAGACCACTCAGACCCATCCAGTAACTCAGCTCTCTCGGGTGACCGATATCCCACACCGCGATATCCGCGCGTTTGCCGGTCTCGAGAGTGCCGCGATCGACCAGTCCCAGTGCGTGCGCTGCTTCACGCGTTACGCCCGCCAGGCATTCCTCCGGCGTCAGCCTGAACAAGCTGCTGGCAAGCGACATGCTGGCGCGTATAGAACAGATTGGTGAAGTACCGGGATTGCAATCGCTTGCGATAGCGATGCCGACCTGTGCATCGCGAAGTTGCGCAATGGGCGGCAACTGAGTCTCGCCGAGCGTCAGAAACGCGCCCGGCAGCAGCACCGCCACGGTCCCCGCCTCTGACATGGCATCGATACCTGCCTGGCAACTGTACTCGAGGTGGTCAGCTGACAGGGCACGGAAGCTGGCAGCCAGCTGCGCGCCACCGCAGTCGCTCAGCTGGTCGGCGTGCAACTTTACCGGCAAGCCCAGCGATTGTGCAGTCTCAAACACCCTGCCGACCTCGGTGCCGGAAAAAGCGATGCGTTCGCAATAGGCGTCGACCGCATCAGCCAGCCGCTGTTCCGCCACCGCGGGCAGCATTTCGCGGCAAACCAGCTTGATATAGTCATCGCTCCTGCCACGGTATTGTGCGGGCACGGCGTGGGCGCCCAGGAATGTGGTTTGTATGGAGATGCCGGCTGCGTCCTGCAATGCCCTGGCAATGCGCAGCAGCCTCAGTTCACTGTCCAGATCGAGGCCATAACCGGATTTGATCTCGACCGTCGCAACCCCTTCCTGTTTCAGCGTCAGCAGCCGGCGCAAGGTCTGCGATGTCAGGTCTTCGTCAGCGGCAGCGCGGGTCGCATTAACGGTAGACATGATGCCTCCGCCGGCCCGCGCAATATCCTCGTAACTTGCGCCCTGAAGCCTCTGTTCGAACTCCGCTGCACGATTGCCGGCAAATACCAGGTGGGTATGGCAGTCGATCAGTGCCGGCGTCAGCCATTGCCCGCCGAGCGAACGGGTCGCGGCAGCGTCGGCAGGCGGCAGCTCCGCCGCCCTGCCCAGCCAGGCAACACGACCGTCAGCAATCGCCAGCGCAGCATTTTCGATGATGCCGAAAGGCGCCGCACCCACCCGCATGGTGGCAATATGCGTGTCGCGCAACAAGAGATCCCAATGGAGAATAGCCGGCTCCCGGTCGCAAATTGCAATGGACCGTAGCATGCATTAGCCTGTATATACAACTTGATCCGGAGCGCCTGTGACCTCGATTTTTGCGAACAAAGCCCTGCTCGCCAGTGGCTGGGCCGAAAACGTCCGCCTCGAGATCGAGGACGGCCGGTTCTGCACGATTCACGCCAATGCCGAGGCCAGGCAATCGGACACTTTGGCCGGCATCGTCATTCCGGGCCTGGCCAATGCTCACAGCCATGCTTTTCAGCGCGCCCTGGCGGGCCATACCGAGCAACGTGGCCCGGCCGGCAAGGATAACTTCTGGACCTGGCGCAGCCGCATGTACCGGTTGGCTGGCCGCATGGATGCGGCGCGCCTCTCAGTCATTGCGCGCCAGGCGTACACGGAGATGCTGGCCAGCGGCTACACCTCGGTCGCCGAATTTCATTACCTGCATAACGAACCGGGTGGCGACGGGTCCGGCGATGCCATGCTGCAAGCGATCCTTTCGGCTGCACGAGAAAGCGGCATACGCCTGACCTATGTGCCGGTACTGTATGAGCGGGCGGGTTTTGCCGAGACGCAAGCGAATCAGGAGCAGCGGCATTTCGCCAGGTCGCTGCAGGAATTTGTCGCGCACTACGAGCGGGCGGCGCAGATGGCCGGGGATCGTATCGCCCTCGGCATCGGTGCGCACAGCCTGCGGGCGGTGTTCCCGGAATCGTTGGCAGAGATTGCGCGCATCGGTCAGCGTGACGGCGTGCCGATTCATATCCACATCGCCGAGCAGCAGCGGGAAGTGGATCAGTGCCGGAGCGTGTATGCGGAGCGGCCGGTACGCTGGTTGCTGAACAATCACGCACTGAACGAGCAGTGGTGCCTGGTGCATGCGACGCACATGGATGTGGAAGAAATCGAGGCGCTGGCGCGAACTGGCGCCGTGGTCTGCCTGTGTCCGAGCACCGAGGCAAACCTGGGAGACGGACTGTTTCCTTTGCAGCGCTGGCTGGAAAAAGCAGGCCGCATTGCTATCGGCTCCGACAGCCATGTATCGATCAATCCTTTCGAAGAATTGCGCTGGCTGGAATACGGGCAGCGGCTGGCAGTGCAGCAACGTAATGTCGCCGCGATACGGCAAAAGCACACCGGTAGAAACCTTTTCGAACTGGCGGCCGCCGGCGGCGCGCTGGCAACCGGTCAGCCAGGCGGCAGCCTGTTGAAGGGGGCCCTGGCCGATCTTCTGGTGCTGGACGATGACAGCCCGATGCTGGTCGGGCACAGGACCGAATCGCTGCTGGACGCGCTGGTGTTCTCGGGATTTACCCTGCCCATCGACCGCGTCATGGTGCACGGCGAATGGCTTGTGCTCGAGGGCCGCCATCACTCGGAAGCAGATGCGCGCAAGCAATATGCGCGTGTGGCGAAAGCGCTGCTCGAGGATGAAGGTGCTGTGCCGTGAGCGCAATTCCCCGTTACAAGCAACTCAAGGACGAGATCATCCGGCAGATTTCAACCGGCGAACTCAGGCCGCGCGACCGGGTGCCATCGGAAAACGACCTGGTGGGCTCGGCCGGAGTATCCCGCATGACCGCGAATCGTGCCTTGCGTGAACTGAACGTCGAGGGTTACGTCGAGCGCGTGGCGGGCGTTGGCACTTTCGTGGCCGATCTTAAAGCGAATTCGCACGTCCTCGAGGTGCGCAACATCGCTGATGAAGTACAACGCCGCGGACACCGTCATCGTGCGTCGGTGCTGCTGCAAACAGGCACAGAGGCAGAGGATGATACCGCGGAGATTCTGCATATCGCGAGTGGCACCCGCTTATTCCACCTGTTGCTGGTGCATTGCGAAAACGATTTGCCGATACAGCTCGAAGATCGCTTCGTGCTCGCAAGCTTCGCGCCGGATTGCCTGCAGCAGGACTTTACAGCACAGACACCGAGCGCTTACCTGAGCGCGATTTCGCCGCTGCAGGAAGCGGAGCACGTGGTCCGCGCGCTGCTGCCGGAGCCTACCGTGTGCGAGCATTTACAAATAGATGAGAACGAACCCTGCCTGGTGGTTATGCGCCGCACCTGGGCCCACGGGCACCCGGTGAGCTATGCCCGGCTGTGCCACCCCGGAAGCCGTTTCGAACTGACGGGCCACTATGTGCCGCCCGGCATCGAAAAAAGCATGGCCAACACGACGAGTCTTGGAGAAAACGCGAAATGACCAAAAGAGTTATCAAAGCGCCAACCGGCACCGAATTGCAGGCCAAGAGCTGGCTGACCGAAGCGCCGCTGCGGATGCTCATGAATAACCTTGACCCCGAGGTTGCCGAGCGTCCCGAGGACCTGGTGGTCTACGGCGGCATCGGCAAAGCGGCAAGGAACTGGGATTGTTTCGATGCCATCGTCGCCAAACTCCGCGAGCTCGAAAGTGACGAGACGTTGCTGGTACAGTCCGGCAAGCCGGTAGGCGTGTTTCGTACGCACGAAGACGCACCCCGGGTTTTGATCGCGAACTCGAACCTGGTACCGGCCTGGGCCAACTGGGAGCATTTCCGGGAACTCGATCGCAAGGGGCTCATGATGTTCGGCCAGATGACCGCCGGCTCATGGATTTACATCGGCAGCCAGGGCATCGTGCAGGGCACGTACGAGACTTTCGTCGAAATGGGCAGGCAGCATCATGGTGGAGATCTTGCCGGTCGCTGGATTCTGACGGCGGGGTTGGGGGGTATGGGTGGCGCCCAACCGCTGGCGGCAACCATGGCGGGTGCCTCGATGCTCGCGATCGAGTGCCAGTCGGAGCGCATCGACAAGAGGCTTGCGACCGGCTATCTCGACAGCCGCGCCGAGTCGCTTGACGAGGCGCTGCGGCTGATCGACAAATCGGTACAGGATCGTAAGCCGCTGTCAGTCGGTCTGCATGGCAATGTTGCCGAGATACTGCCCGAACTCCTGCAGCGCGGTGTGCTCCCGGATGCGCTGACCGATCAGACCTCGGCACACGATCCTGCGAATGGCTACCTGCCGATCGGCTGGACGGTAGAGCAGTGGCTCGAGATGCGGGCGACGGATCCGGATGCGGTCGCCCGCGCAGCGGTCAAATCGATGGCGGTGCATGTGCAGGCGATGCTGGAATTCGCTGCGGCCGGTGTGCCGACTTTCGATTACGGCAACAACATCCGCCAGGTCGCGTTCGACGAGGGCGTGAAAAATGCTTTCGACTTTCCCGGATTCGTGCCCGCCTATTTGCGACCGCTTTTCTGCCGCGGTGTCGGCCCGTTCCGCTGGGTCGCTTTGTCCGGCGATCCAGAGGACATTTACAAGACGGACCAGAAAGTCAAAGAACTCATCCCCGACGACCCGCATCTGCATATCTGGCTGGATGCGGCACGTGAGCGAATTCAGTTTCAGGGCCTGCCGGCACGTATCTGCTGGGTGGGACTTGGGCAACGCGACCGCCTGGGAATTGCTTTCAATGAAATGGTCAGGAACGGCGAGCTGAAAGCGCCGGTGGTCATCGGCCGGGACCATCTGGACAGTGGCTCCGTCGCCAGCCCGAACCGGGAAACCGAAGCGATGCTCGATGGTTCCGATGCGGTCTCTGACTGGCCGCTCCTCAATGCCTTGCTCAGCACCGCAGGCGGCGCAACCTGGGTCTCACTGCATCATGGCGGTGGTGTCGGCATGGGCTATTCGCAGCACGCCGGCCTGGTCGTCGTCTGCGATGGCAGCGACGCCGCTGCGCGGCGAATTGCGCGGGTGCTGTGGAACGATCCGGCCAGCGGCGTGATGCGGCACGCGGACGCCGGTTACGATGAAGCAATCAGCTGCGCCAGGGAACACGGGCTTGACCTGCCCATGATTCCGGCCGATGCGTGACGGGGCGGACGATGAAATTACATTTCGATAGCAAGCCATTGCGGCTGGGTGAATTACGGCAAGCCTGGCAGGGCCCGGTAGAGATGTCGATCGGCGAGGCCGCGCGGGAGCGTATCGCGCAGTCGCAGGCACATATAGCCGCGGTTCTTGCCGGTGGCGAGCGGGTCTACGGCGTTAACACGGGTTTCGGACAGCTCGCTCAGGTACGCATCAGCGATGACGAACTGGGGCATCTGCAGGACAACCTTATCCGATCGCACGCGGTCGGCGTCGGCGAGCTGTTGCCGCAGCCGGTGGTGCGCCTGACAATGGTGATGAAGGTGGTTGCACTGGCGCGCGGCCATTCCGGGGTGCGGCCGGAACTGGTTGATGCCCTGTGTGCGTTGATCAACAACGATGTCTATCCCTGCATCCCGGCGAAGGGCTCGGTCGGAGCGTCCGGGGACCTGGCGCCGTTGGCGCATTTGGCCGGCGTGCTGCTCGGCCATGGCAAAGCAAGTTTCGACGGAGAAACGTTAAGTGCGAGTGAGGCGCTGTCGCGCATCGGTGCGGATGCCCTGAGGCTTGCACCGAAAGAAGGCCTGGCACTGCTGAACGGCACCCAGGTGTCGACGGCGCTGGCGCTGGCGGCGGCTTTTCGCACGGAGCAGGTCCTGGCTGCGTCGGTTGCTGCCGGCGCACTCGCAGCGGATGCTGTCAAAGGTAGTGACACGCCATTTGACGAGCGCATTCAGGCCGTGCGTGGACACAGCGGACAGATCGCCGTGGCTCGATTGCTCAGGGAATTGATGCGGGGCAGCGACATCCGCGCATCGCATGTCGACTGTAATCGCGTGCAGGATCCGTACTCGATACGCTGCCAGCCGCAGGTCGTTGGCGCCTGCCTCGGCGTCCTGCAGCATGTCAGCGCGGTGCTGCAAACGGAAGCGAATGCTGTTACCGACAACCCGCTGGTATTCGCAGAATCGCAGGCGGTCCTGTCAGGCGGCAACTTTCACGCGGAACCGGTGGCGCTGGCTGCGGATTACCTGGCATTGGCGATTGCAGAAATCGGCTCCTTGTCGGAACGGCGCGTCGCACTCCTGATCGATTCTCACCTGAGCGGTCTGCCGGCATTCCTGGTTCGGGACAGCGGATTGAACTCGGGCTTTATGATGGCGCAGGTTACTGCAGCAGCGCTGACATCCGAGAACAAGACCCTCGCTCATCCGGCGAGTGTCGACAGCATTCCGACTTCCGCCAACCAGGAAGATCACGTCAGCATGGCGACCTTTGCAGCCAGGCGCCTGCACGCAATGCTCGACAATGTTTCGTATGTCGTGGCGATCGAATTGCTGGCGGCGGCACAGGGCATCGATTTTCATCACCCGCAGAAGAGTTCGGAGACACTGGAGGAAATTATCGCGCTGCTGCGGGAAAAATCCGCCATGGTTACCGACGACCGCTCGTTGTCGAGCGACATCGAGGCGGTCGCGGCAATGATCAACGCCGGTGAGTTCGACCGCTATGCGACTGCGATCCTGCCGAGCTACGCGGAATGACGAAACCCTTTGCGTTCCACCAGGGTGATTCTCCGCTGCTGATCAGCGTGCCACACGGCGGCCGGGAGCTGCCGCCCGACATCCACGAACGCATGACCGCGACTGGCAGGTCGATTCCGGACACGGACTGGCAGGTCAATCGATTGTACGAATTTGCGCAGTCAACGGGTGCGAGCATGCTTTTGGCAAACTATTCGCGTTATGTGATCGATCTCAATCGGTCCTCTGCCGACGCGGCGCTGTATGCGAACCAGGTGTCGAGCGGGCTGATCCCGACACAGTCATTTTCCGGCGAAGATCTTTACCAGCTTGGCATTAGCATTGACCAGGCGGAAAAACTGCGGCGGACGAGTAGTTACTGGCAGCCGTACCACGACAGGATGGAGGCATGCCTTGCAGACCTGCGCGAACAACATGGGTATGCGTTGTTATGGGACGCACATTCGATCCGCGGTGAAGTCCCGACCCTGTTTGCTGGTGCCTTGCCTGACCTGAATATTGGCACAAATGACGGTTTGAGTTGCCTGCCCGAGATCGAGGATGCGCTGATGCGGGTTGCGAGCGGATCCAGGTACTCCGCCGTTTTGAACGGGCGTTTCAAAGGCGGTTTCATCACCAGGCATTACGGCGCGCCAACGCAGGGCGTTTTTGCCATACAACTGGAGCTGGCACAGCGCTGTTATATGGACGAACACACCCTGCAGTACGATGCGGCCGCTGCGCGCAATCTCGCGGTAGTTATCGAGCAGCTGTTGCAGGCATATCTGTCAATCGCGGCAAAAATGTTCAGCTCCGCTTCAGGCCACTGTCACTAAACTGCGACAGCTATTCCGTCGGTAGGCACCTGAGCTATCATTGACAACCGACAGACAAAGAACCTGGGCTGACAGGGCAAAACTCATGAAAAATTCATTGCGATATTGCTTGAATACGGCGGCCATGCTGCTCCTGCTGTCTCCCGCACTGGCGGGCGCGGATACCGCAGCCGTCATCGACGTCAAGGTTGATGAGACGATCAAGTTGTTTCAGGAGGATGTGAACGGGGCGGACGTGTTTTTGAACGGTTCTGCAGGCTACCTGGTCTTTCCGCGCGTCATCAAGATCGGCATCGGCATCGGTGGTGAAACCGGCGAAGGCGCATTGCGTGTCGGCGGCAAGTCGGTGGACTACTACCGCACATCCAGTGGCTCGATCGGTTTCCAGCTTGGCGCACAGGCCAAGTCGATCGTCATCGCGTTCATGACCAAGGAGTCCCTGGACAGTTTTCGCGCGAGTGCCGGCTGGAAGATCGGCATCGATGGTTCGGTCGCGCTGATCGACCTGGGCGCCGGGAAAACCATTGACAGCAAGAACATCAAGGATCCCGTAGTAGGCTTTATTTTCGGATCGAAAGGCCTGATGTACAACCTGACGCTCGAAGGATCGAAAATCCATAAGCTCGACAAGAGCTGATTGAACGGCAAGACCTCATTTACCGAGCGCCTGAAAAGGCGCGCGCGCGAGTTCGTCGCGCTTGGTCAGGTCCTGGTCAAAGATCCGCGCGCGTTTCCGCCGGCCCTGCTGGTATTTCTGAGAAGATCCGTCCGCACCATGTGGGACGCGAGAGGTGGCGGTCTTTATGCCTGCGGATTCGTGATCACCTTCGTCTGGCTGGAACTCAGGCTGCTGATCGGTGAACTTTCCGCCAGCAGCGGTATCGGCGATTTCGTTAGCGAGCAGCTACTCGAATTTATCTTTCGCTTTACCTTCGCATCCATCGGGAATTCACTGCAGGCTTTCGTCTGGCCGATCCTGATTATCGAGATCGCACCTCCGTGGGGCGCCCTCGTTCTGGTGGCAATGTTTTATCTGTTTCCGCGCTACCTCAAGAAACCGCTGGAGCGATGGTTGTTTGCTGACGATCCCTCGACCAAAGATTAGGTCGTCTCCAGGATTCTGGTCCGTTGCCTGGCGCGCTGCTCGAACTGGTGCTGCCATTTCGAACGATGTACGGCCGGTGCGACCTGTACGGCAGTGACCTTGTACTCCGGACAGTTGGTGGCCCAGTCGCTGTACTCGGTGGTCACCACATTCGCACCGGTTTGCGGATCGTGAAACGTTGTGTAGACGACGCCCGGCTGCACGCTTTCCGTAATGACCGCCTGTAATGTGATCTCCCCTTTGCGACTGGTCAGTGACACGCGGTCGCCGTCGTTGATACCTCTCGCTTCAGCATCGCTCGGGTGAATCTCCAGCAGGTCTTCGTGGTACCACACGATATTGTCGGTGCGTCGCGTCTGTGCGCCGACATTGTATTGGGTCAGCGTCCGGCCTGTCGTCAGCAACAGCGGGAACTTGCGACTGCTGCGTTCCTCCGTGGGCACATAATCGGTTTCGATGAACAGTCCCTTGCCGCGGACGAAGTTATCGATGTGCATGATGGGCGTGCCCATTGGCGCCTTTTCGTTGCACGGCCATTGCACGCTGCCGACCCGATCGAGAAACTCGAATGAAACACCGCTGAAGGTCGGCGTGAGTGCCGCAATCTCGTCCATGATCTCGGATTCGTTCGCATAGTTCATCGGATAACCGAGCGCTTGTGCCAGTTCCTGGGTAACCAGCCATTCGGCTTTGCCCTGGCGTGGTTTCATAACCGGTCGCACGCGGTTGATGCGCCTCTCGGCGTTGGTGAAAGTGCCGTCTTTCTCAAGGAATGAGGTGCCCGGGAGGAACACGTGCGCAAATTTCGCTGTTTCGTTCAGGAACAGGTCCTGCACCACCACGCATTCCATGTTGCCAAGCGCGGCTTCCACGTGTTGCGTGTCGGGATCCGACTGCGCGAGGTCCTCGCCCTGGATATACATACCCTTGTACTGGCCGGCGATTGCCGCATCGAACATGTTCGGAATGCGGTACCCGGGCTCGGGGTCCAGTTCCACATCCCAGCGTTTCTCGAACAATTCGCGCACCGCGTCATCCTGAATCGGCTGGTAGCCCGGCAGTTCGTGCGGGAATGAGCCCATATCGCAGGAGCCCTGTACATTGTTCTGGCCACGCAACGGGTTCACACCGCAACCCGAGAAGCCGATATTGCCGGTCGCCATCGCCAGGTTGGCCATGCCCATGACCATGGTCGAGCCCTGGCTGTGTTCGGTTACGCCAAGCCCGTAATAAATGGCGCCACGCTCGGCACCGGCATACAGTCGCGCGGCGCCGCGGATGTCAGCGGCGGGCACACCGGAAATTTTCTCGACCGCTTCCGGCGAGTTCTCCGGTTTCAGGACGCAGGCCTTCCACGCTGCATAGGAATCCGCGTCGCACCGTTCGGCGACGTAGGCCTCGTCGGTCAGTCCTTCGCTGACTATGACGTGCGCAAACGCGTTAATGATTGGCACATTGGTGCCCGGCAGCAGCGGCAGATGATAATCCGCCTGGACATGCGGTGAGCGTACTAGGCCGATCCTGCGCGGATCCACCACGATCAATTTTGCGCCTTGCTGTAGCCGGCGCTTCATTTGCGACGCGAATACCGGATGGCCTTCCGTCGGGTTGGCGCCAATAAGAACCATGACATCGGTATCCATGACGCTGTCGAATGGCTGGGTTCCTGCTGAGGTGCCAAGCGTCTGCTTCAGCCCGTAACCGGTTGGCGAATGACAGACGCGCGCGCAGGTGTCGACATTGTTGTTGCCAAACGCCGCACGAACCAGTTTTTGCACGATAAATACTTCTTCGTTGGTACAACGCGAAGAGGTGATGCCGCCGACCGCTTTGCGGCCGTACCTGGCCTGGATGTCCCGGAATCCTTTCGCCGCATGGCCGATAGCTTCTTCCCAGCTCACCTTACGCCAGGGATCGTCGATATTGTCCCGGACCATCGGATCGAGGACGCGATCCCTGTGGGTCGAATAACCCCAGGCAAATCTTCCCTTGACGCAACTGTGTCCGTGGTTTGCCTGGCCGTCCTTGTGCGGCACCATGCGCACCACCTGGTCGCCCTTCATGTCGGCCTTGAAGGAACAGCCGACCCCGCAATAAGCGCAGGTCGTCAGCACACTGTGGTCGGGCTGGCCATGCTCGATGATGGATTTTTCCATCAGTGTTGCCGTCGGGCACGCCTGCACACAAGCGCCGCAGGAAACGCACTCCGATTCAATGAAATTCTCGCTGTCGCTTGCCGAAACCTTGGAATCGAAACCACGGCCTTCGATAGTCAGCGCAAACGTGCCCTGGACTTCGTCACAGGCGCGCACGCACCGCGAGCACACGATGCACTTGCTGGGGTCGAAGGAAAAATACGGATTGCTGCTGTCAATTTGCGCGTCGAGATGATTCGCGCCATCCATGCCGTAACGGACTTCACGCAGACCGACCGCACCCGCCATATCCTGCAGTTCGCAATCGCCGTTGGCGGAGCACGTCAGGCAATCGAGCGGGTGGTCGGAGATGTAGAGTTCCATGACGTTGCGCCGCAGCGTCGCCAGCGCCTCGCTCTGCGTACGGATCTTCATGCCTTCCCGGACCGGCGTTGTACAGGAGGCTGGAAAGCCGTTTTGGCCTTCGACTTCGACGACGCACAGGCGACAGGAGCCGAACGGCTGCAGACTGTCGCTGGCGCAAAGTTTGGGTACGTCAACGCCAGATTCACGCGCGGCCCGCATGATGCTGGTGCCGGCCCTGACGGTGGCAGGCAGCCCGTCGATCTCTACGGCGACGGTCGTCTCCAGAGCGCTTCTCGGAGTGCCCAGATCCGCTTCGGTGGTGGGATTCATGTGAAATCCTCCGGGAAGTGTTTGATGGCACTCCGTATGGGAAAAGGCGTCATGCCGCCCATGGCGCACAGCGAACCATCGACCATGGTATCGCACAAATCGCCGAGTAATTCGAGATTTGCCTCACGATTGTCATTGGCGACAATGCGATCAATGACTTCCACGCCCCGTACCGAACCGATGCGGCAGGGCGTGCATTTGCCGCAGGACTCGATCGCGCAGAATTCCATGGCAAAGCGCGCCTGCGCCGCCATGTCCACCTGGTCGTCGAAAACGACGATACCACCATGCCCGAGCATGCCGTCGACGGCCATGAATGCCTCATAATCGAGCGGCGTGTCCAGCAAGGCCTGCGGAAAATAGGCGCCGAGCGGACCGCCGATCTGCACCGCGCGAATATCGCGGCCGCTGGCCGTGCCGCCAGCCCAGTCTTCCAGCAACTGGCGAAGCGTCAGGCCGAACGCCTTTTCCACCAGGCCGCCGCGTTTCACGTTGCCGGCCAGCTGGAATGCCAGCGTCCCCCGGGAGCGACCGACGCCCAGCGCGGCATAATGCTCACCGCCACGGGCCACGATTTCCGGCACCGAGGCGAGCGTGATGACGTTGTTGACCACGGTCGGCTTGCCGAACAACCCTTCGAGGGCCGGCAGCGGTGGTTTGTAACGAACCAGGCCCGCCTTGCCTTCGAGACTTTCGAGCATCGCAGTCTCTTCTCCGCAGACATAAGATCCAGCGCCGATATGCAGCTCGATGTCGAAGTTAAAACCGCTACCCTGAATGTTTTCGCCAAGCCATCCCGTGTCCCGGGCAAGCTCCAGCGCTTCGCCCAGTATCTGGCGTGTCAATGGATACTCTGATCGCAGGTAGACGTACCCGCGGCTCGCGCCAACAGCATAGCCCGCGATCAGCATGCCCTCGATCAGGGTCAGCGGATCGCCTTCCATCAACAGTCGATCGGAAAAAGTGCCGCTGTCTCCTTCGTCGGCGTTGCAGGCAATATATTTGCGATCATTTTCTGCGGCCGCGACCGTCTGCCATTTGATACCGGTCGGAAAGCCGGCGCCGCCGCGTCCTCGCAATCCCGAAGCGGCGACTTCCTGCAGGATTGCGGCAGGGCCGATCTCAAAGGCACGCGTGACTCCGGCAAAGCCGCCATTGGCCCGAAAGTCGTCGAGCGACAGCGGATCAATAAGGCCGACACGCCGGAAGGTCCAGCGATCCTGCTGCTGCAGGTAGGGGATGTCAGTGGTGCTGCCGAGACGGAGATCGTGTTCGCCAGCACTCAGCAGATCGGCCGCCAGCAGTTCGTCGAGCACCTCGGGGGTCACGGGGCCGTAGGCTACACGCTGGTCTTCGAACTCCACCTCGACCAGCGGCTCGAGCCAGCACATGCCCCAGGAACCATTACGGACTACGGTCGCATCCAGTCGCTTGCGCTCGATGTGCTGCCCGATGAGCGCCGCAATCTCGTCAGCACCGAGCGATACGGCGGACGTTTCCCGTGGCACAAAAATCCTGATCTGCTGCGCCATGTCAGGTTTCCGCCGGGTCGAGGATTGTATCGAAACGCTCGTTGTTGACGCGGCCATACACGCGCCCATCGACCATCATGGCCGGCGAGCAGGCGCAATTGCCGAGGCAGTAAACCGGTTCCAGCGTCGTTTCCCCGTCAGCCGTCGTGGCGTTGAGCCCGATGCCGAGCGTTTTTTCGGCATGCGCCGTCAACTCGCGGCTGCCCATGGACTGACAGGCCTCCGCCTGACAGATCCTGACGACCCGTTTGCCGGCCGGTTCTCTGCGGAAGTCGTGATAGAAGCTGACCACGCCGTGTACCTCGGCCCGCGACAGGTTCAATTCTGCCGCAAGCTTGAGAATCGATTCTTCACAAATGTGAGTGAAGCGTTCAGCAAACGCGTGCAGGATTTGCAGCAGCATTTCCGGCCGGGCATCGAAGCGCTCGATTAGCTCGCTGGCCACGGCACTGTCGTATTGTTCAGGCATCGCTAGGTCGTGATCCTTTCCGCAGCAGCATAAATATTGAACGTTTCCGCGCGCAGGAAACCGATCAGGGTCAGGTCGAATTCCCGTGCCAGCCGCACCGCGAGGCTTGATGGTGCACTGACTGCGGCCAGCAGCGGGATGCCCGCAACCAGCGCCTTTTGCACCAGTTCGAAACTGGTTCGTCCTGAAACCAGGAGCCCCAACTCGCCGGCCGGCAGCCGCCCGTTATTCAACAACCAGCCGATCACTTTGTCCACGGCGTTATGGCGGCCGACATCCTCTTTGAGCACGATGATATCGCCATCCTGGTTGAAAGCCGCGGCCGCATGCAGGCCACCGGTTTTGGAAAACAGATCTTGTCGCGCTCTGAGCTTGTCCGGCATGGTGACGATTACCTTGCGGCGAAACCTTGTCATTTGCCCGCGCAGCGACTTCTGCCCGGACACGCGCAGGGCATCGAGCGACGCCTTGCCGCACACGCCGCAACTCGAAGTCGTATAAAAGTGTCGCTGCAGCCGCGCCAGGTCCACCTCGACCTCGGGTTCGAGATCGACCCGGATGGTATTCCTGAGATCACTGCCCGGCGCCGGCTGGCCGACAGCCGCCGCTGCCCTGACCTGGTCAGCGCCGGTAATTATCCCTTCCGTGAACAGAAAGCCGAGCGCAAGTTCGATGTCGTCACCCGGCGTGCGCATGGTGATCGAAATGCTCTTGGCAGCACAATTTTGCACGGTGGGCGAGCTTAGCTGAATCTCCAGCGGTTCCTCGACCGCAACGCTGTCATTCCTGATTTCCTGCTGCGCGCCGCTGATCTTGCTGATGTCGATTACGAGGCTGGATCCGGTCATCCGGATATCCCTGATCTTGCTCTGGCCGTCCAGTATATAACAAGGGACGCCGCTGCCAGCAGGCGGCGTAGCGCCTCTATTTCTACCACGCAGACTCCTGGCGCAACGCCGCCAATCGTTGGCGCCACGCCGCAATCGCAACATCGGTCTGCGTGATGGATTGGCGAAGCTCCTGCAACTCCGCGTTAGCCGATAAGCGTACTTTGCCATCTGACACGGCCAGACCAAGTCGCCCGAAAACCTCAGACGCGTCCGGGAAACCCGCGGTGTCGGCATAACGCCGGTACAGGGCCATGAAAACCGGCGTGTCGCTAAGCTCGTCTAGCCGGGCAAACAATTCCGGCCCGGACCAGACCCGGTTCGAAGGCAGGCAGCAGGCCTGAAATCTGCCGAGTATGGTGTCAAGCGACTCCGTGCCGCCGGATCGTTCGCGCAACTGCACGTCCGCCAATAGCGCGAAGGCGGCACCGCTCCAGTAGACTTTCATCAGACCGTTTCTGATACCGCTTTCGGCAGCCTCGTTTGGCGACAGTTCCGGGCGTGAACGCCGGCCGCGTTCGAAGCCTTCGTAAAGTTTTTGCCAGGCCTGCAAATCTTCGTATGTACCGGAGCGTGACAGCAATACATTCTGGTAGTACTGCGCAAAACCTTCGGAGATCCACTTATGTTTGCGCGCGACATACGGCAGCATGAGATGGCTGAACTCATGCGTTGCAGTCCAGTCATTGAGAAACGCCTTCAGCGGCATGTACTGGTTGACAAACAGTTCCACGGTTTCCCCGCCATCGCGAATGACCCTGCCGAACGGTACGGCACTGTCACTGCGACCGTTACCGATCGGTACAACCAGCACCTGCGGTGAAGGATTGGGAAAACGCCCGTAAGCCAGGCTGACGTCAGTGGCCGCAGCACGCAGCCAACTGCTGATGGCGGCGCTGTTCACAGGGTCCTTGCCGTTCAGCATGGTGACCTGCAGGCGCGCGCCCGGTATCTCGATCTCCTCATAATGGAAGTCGCCGAACACAATCGGGGCGTGGGAACTTTGCGGGGATCTGCCGAGATGAAAGCTGTTCGGCGGCGTCCTGAGCGCTTGCCACGGTGTTGACACCCTGACTTTGTCCGGCAGGCGGAAGTGAATATCCAGCGCTGACGACGAGTTGATCTCCGGGCGCCACAGCCATAGCGATGGTGACACGACGATGTTGCCGGCCGCCAATACGCTGTTGCTGCGATACTCATTTGCGGCACGTGCGAGGTCGACGGTGTAGTTGAGACAGTCGACGCCCTCTTCGGGCAACATCATGCGCCGGTTGCGCATTTTGATGCGGCGCGAGTCGTTACAGCTGCGAACGTCAACAAGGTACTTACCGGCATTGCGCGAGCGGGCCGTCACGGTATCGACGAGCGAGTCGAACCTGGCTTCGACAAACAGGCGACTCAGCGCGTAGTCGACCGTCACCGTGTAGTCGTGTATCCCGGCCGCCGTAGCGCTTTGCAGCAGGGCCACGAGGACACTGCTTGCGACCGCCCGGCGTGCCTTTGTTCCAAACCCGCTATCTATGGTCATTCTCGGCTACCCCACCGGATATTGTTGTTATGACACTGTCATGGTGGATTTGGTTGCATTCCCGGCTGCCCGAGCAGTGGTATACGGGTTATCCATTATGCTGCCGTTCAGGTTGGTAGAGTACTCTATGCAAGCTGTTTTGAACCCATCAATATCATCTTGTTGGAGTACTGATTGTCATTTAAGATACACCGCCCGCACTGAAAAGCATCGAATCACGGTCGGGTGTTTCAAGAAAAGCAGACGAAGGAGAATCCCTTGAGCAAAATCGCAAGGCGCCATTTCATACAGTTGTCGGCAGTTGCCGCGGCAGGTTTTTTTGTACGTCCCGGAGCTGACGCAAAAGCTCAGGACATGCCGCAGCTGACCGAGGATGATCCGGTTGCGCAGTCCATGAAATATGTGCATGACGCCAGTTCTGTCGATCCGGCCTCAAGAGCCAACCCGGCGGCGGAACAGACTTGTGCCAATTGTGCATTAGTGCAGGGCGCGGATGGGGACGCCTGGCGTCCATGTCAGATCTTCCCCGGCAAAGTCGTGAATGCCGATGGCTGGTGCGCCGTCTGGGCACCGAAGGCCTGAGCCTTTGGCAGCCCCGTGAGAGCATGGGGCTGTTTTCTCCGCTAATTACACCGGGTTCCGGCCGAGCGGCTGTTTCCTGGTGGCAAGGTTCTCTGTGTACAATGCGGGGCTTGTCGGCCTGCATCCCGGAGTCCGTTGTTGTTTGAAAATCTCGAAGCGTTGCCACCCGACGCTATTCTCAAGCTGATCGCCGAGTACCGTGACGATCCACGCGGGCAAAAAATCGACCTGGGTGTCGGCGTGTACCGCGATCAACACGGCGCTACGCCAATCCTCGATGTCGTTAAGCAAGCTGAGCAGCTCATTATCGGGGAACAGCAATCCAAGGCCTATCTCGGCTCGGGCGGAGACCCGGATTGCAATGCCGCGATCCAGCAACTGATTTTCGGTCAGGAACGTGCGGCCAGTGAGCGTATTGCGACCTTGCATACGCCAGGCGGTTCCGGTGCCCTGCGTGTGGCAGCAGGTCTGATTCTGCGCGCCAACAAGGACTCGGACCTCTGGCTCTGCGAACCGACCTGGGCCAATCACATCCCACTGCTCGGCGGCGCTGGCATCAATCTGAATTCCTACCCGTACTATGACCAGGAATCGCAGCGCGTGCAGTTCACACAAATGCTGGACGTGCTGAACGCGATCCCGGCGGGTGACATCGTGTTGCTGCATGGCTGTTGCCACAATCCAACCGGCATGGATCTGTCACACGATCAATGGCAGGAGGTCGCCGGCGTCATCGCTGTGCGGCAACTCGTGCCCTTCATCGATATCGCGTATCAGGGTTTCGCGGAAGGGATCGAAGAAGATGCGTGGCCGATACGGCTGATGTTCGACAGCGTGCCGGAGATGATCATTGCCAGTTCCTGCTCCAAGAACTTCGGTTTGTATCGCGATCGTATCGGTTCGCTGTCGTTGGTTGGCCGCGATGCCGCTGAAAGTGCCGTCCTGAAAAGCCAGGCACACAACATAGTGCGCAGCATGTATTCAGTCCCGCCCGATCATGGCAGCGCGATCGTGTCGCGTATATTGAACGACGCAACGCTCAACTCCCAATGGTTGGTGGAGCTGAATAGTATGCGCGAGCGCCTGAAATCAATGCGCAGCCTGCTCGTATCGGCTTTACACGAGCATGCGCCGGAGCACGATTTTTCGCATATAGAGCGCGCCAACGGTCTGTTTTCCTTCGTCGGTGTGTCCGATGCACAGGTCGAGCGGCTCAAGTCGGAATTCGGTATCTACATGGTCGCATCGAGCCGCATCAATGTAGCCGGGATCACCGCCAGCAACGTCGATTACCTGGCCGAATCCGTCGCCGCCGTATTGTGACCTGGAACATTACCGGGACTTAAGGGGACAGCCCCCTCAAATCCTTATGTCCCGGGTTGGTCGAATATCAGTTTGCTATCGGCGTCGATGCGCAATTTTTTGCTGACACCGGCATTCAGTTCGAGCACAAAATTGACCGGCTCTGTCGAGCGGACTGATTCGAGCGACAACGGTTCGGTATTGGCTGCTACTGACGACACCGTGCCGTCGCCGCGGATAAACAGCATGTCGAGCGGTATGTAGGTGTTTTTCATCCACATCGAGCGAATGCCTGGTTCACTATAAACGAACAACATGCCGCTAAATTGCGGCAATTGCCGCACGTGCATGAGACCACGTCGCTGTTGCGCGGTATTGAAAGCCATGTAGATGTCGAAGCGGTAACAGGCATGCTCGCTGGCTTCGATGATCAGCACCTCACGCCCAAAGGTTTCGTCGAGGCTGTCTTCTGCTGTCGCGGGTCCACTCAACAACGTCGCAATTGCGACTAGCGTCGCAATTTTCGCGGCGTCCTTGAGAGCGCTGCTCACCAGTTCAGCCGCCCGACAAAGCGGAGGTCGGAAAAGCGCAGGCTGGCGTTGCCATGCAGCTCCGCGAGTGGCGCAACGCAATACAGCACGCCGCTGATCAGGTACTCATCCTGCCGCAAACCGTCGCTGCCAGGTGGCGCCTTTTCCTGGCGATCAATATCGGTCCAGCAAGTCGTGGTATCTCTGCTGCTGAAGAAACGGCCGGCATCTTCCTCGATAACGGTGACATTGGTCGGCAGCTCGTCGCCGGTCAGGCCGCGCTGCAGATCCGGTAATCCGAGGATGAATGCCAGTTGCCGCTTTGCATCGCCGATCATCGCGGGGCCGGAGAAGCGCAGCCGGGCGCCGGCGCCGTTCGGGCGCGGCATGCCTTCGCACTTCAGGTTGCCGGGCCGCCAATCGAGCGATGCCCGGATGCCGCCGTAGATCTCGGTCATGAGCTTGCCATCAGGCACACAGGATGACATTGCTGCTCTGGTAACAGTCGGCTCTTTACTGCACGCAGCAAGTGTCAGGAGTAGTGCCAGGCCGCCGGACAGCCTCTTCCAGGCGGAATTACTGACAATACGCCCGGCGGAAAATCGGCAATTCGATGCAATGTATGCAGATCTCTGCGGTCGTAAAAGGCTCATTATTACCCAATTTGCCCGGATGACGTGACTGAGGAAGCGCCGATGATAACGAAATCAGCCCGCTCGATGCCTGAAATCGGCAGGCAAAAGTCGGGCGACCGGTTGGACTGCCCGCGCATCATCACTACAATGGCACGCCGTTTTTGCCGTCGGAGTCATTGATGACCGTCACAGAACAATTCCAGAAACTGGAAGCTCACGCGAGCCGGCTGATCATCGGCCAGGCACACCTGATCAACAGGATGCTGATTGCGCTGCTATGCGATGGGCACTTGCTTGTGCAGGGGGCCCCCGGACTGGCGAAAACCCGCGCCATCAAAGTGTTGGCCGAAAGTATCGAGGGCGATTTTCACCGCCTGCAATTCACGCCGGACCTGTTGCCCGCCGATCTCACCGGGACCGAAATCTATCGTCCGACAGACGGTACTTTCGAGTTTCGTGAAGGGCCGTTGTTTCACAATCTGATACTCGCCGACGAAATCAATCGCGCGCCGGCCAAGGTGCAATCTGCGCTGCTGGAGTCGATGGAAGAACGGCAGATTACCGTTGGTGAGAAAACGTACCAGCTGCCGAATCTGTTCATGGTGATGGCGACCCAGAACCCGATAGAGCAGGAAGGCACCTATCCGCTACCGGAGGCGCAGCTGGATCGCTTCCTGCTGCATGTCGAGGTCGGCTATCCGTCCCCGGAAGATGAGCGCAAAATCATGGTGTTGAATCGTGAGGAAGCCAAATCGGGCCAACGGGACGCGTTCCAGCCGCCTGAAATTCTGCCCGAGTCGGCCATCATGGAAGCACGCCAGGCGATTCTGCGTTTGCATCTGTCGGATGAGCTCGAGCAGTACATCGTCAATGTGGTGGTGGCGACGCGCAACCCGGGCACCGTCGACAAAGCACTGGAGGGGCAGGTGATGTACGGCGCCAGCCCACGCGCCTGCATGGGTATCGACCGCAGCGCCCGCGCGCACGCCTGGCTCAAAGGTCGCGATTATGTCGGCCCGGAAGATATTCAGGCGGTAGCGTCGGACGTGCTGCGGCACCGGCTGGTCCTGAGTTTCGAGGCGGAAGCGGACGGCGTAACTTCCGATGCGGTGATCGAGGGTGTTCTTGACGGAGTTGGCGTTCCGTAGACGCCGCTGGCAAAGTGCGACACGATAAATTACATGCGGATGCATCACCGGTCAGCGTCAGCCAGGCCGGCCTGATCCGTCTGAGCGGACCCGCAAGAGTCATCGCGCTCGACGTCCTGCACGTGAACTCCCTGCAGACCGGTGCTTACGTGTCGCGGTTTCGCGGCCGGGGCATGGAGTTCGACGAATCCCGTCCGTATCAACCCGGCGACGATCCGCGCAATATCGACTGGCGCGTAACGGCACGCAGTACCGTCGCCTACACCAAACTGTTCCGCGAGGAGCGGGAACGGCCGGTGCTGCTGGTCACTGACCTGCGTAGCAATATGCACTTTGCGACTCGCGGCTGTTTCAAATCGGTCAATGCGACCCGCGCCGCCGCATTGCTGGCTTGGGCCGCGCATCATCGTGGAGACCGGCTCGGCGGCCTGATATTCGGCGATACCACACATCGCGAACTGCGGCCGCGGCTGGGACGGCAGGCGGCGCTGCGCTATGTGCACGAACTGGTCAATCACCCGGACTGGCACGGCGGGGATCAGCAGCCGATGCAGGATGAGGAACCACCGCTGACCCGGGCGATGGCGGCACTGCGCCGGGTTGCCCATCCCGGCAGCCTGGTTGTGATCAGCAGCGATTTCATCGGCTTTTCGCGGGCCGCGCAGTCCTATCTCGCCGGTGTGGCGCGCCACAACGAGGTCCTGGCGGTGTTCATCAACGATCCACTGGAGCGGGAGCTGCCGCCGCCCGGCCGTTACCGGCTGGTCAGCCACGATGAGGAGATGGCTATCGACACCTATGCGCGCGGTGTGCGTAAGGGCTATACGCAGGCCTTCGATGAACGGCTCGACCAGCTGGACAGGTTTTGCCAACGCTATGGCGTGCACCTGATGCAGATGTCGACCGAAGACGATCCCGTGCAATTGCTGCAAGAAACTTTGGGCAAGCGCAGTAACTGAGTGCAGACGCCATGAATCCCCAGGAAATACCGATTCGCGATCTGCATTTGCCCGACATGATCGGCTGGTGGCCTCCGGCGCCCGGCTGGTGGCTCCTGATCGCGCTGGCGCTGCTGGGCCTTTGTTATGAGCTGTACCGTCTCTGGCGCCGATGGCGGCGCAATGCGCCGCGGCGGTTGGCGTTAAAGGAACTCAAGCGGGTACGTGGCGACTATGATCGGGGTATCGACAAGGTCACGTTGGCCAAACAGTTGTCGGAATTGCTGCGGCGGGCGATGCTGGCGTACGCGCCGCGTGACGAAGTTGCCGGACTGACCGGTAGCAGCTGGCTGCTATGGCTTGATCGAGGCCTGGACGAGACGCCCTTCAGTGGCGGTCCCGGGCGCATCCTGGTATCGCTGCCGTATCAGCAGTCCGATCAGGATGACAGCGAATTCGATATTGACGCGTTGACGGAAGTGGTGCGCAAGCGCCTGCGTACGCCGTTACCGGAGTCCGCCCTCTGATGTGGTCGCTTGCCTGGCCGTGGATGTTACTGGCATTACCGTTGCCACTGCTGGCGCGCGCGTTGCTGCCGCCGGTCGTTGGCAGCCGCGAGGCGGGCCTGAAAGTGTCTAGCTTTCGCAGTTTCGAGGCACTCGGCGAACGCTCACAAGTCGAGCAATTGCTGAACTGGCGTTTCTGGGCGGTAGTCATCGCCTGGATCCTGTTGGTCCTGGCTGCTGCGAGACCGCAGCGCATAGGAGATGAACTGGAGGTGCCGGTATCCGGCCGCAACCTGATGTTGGCGGTAGATCTGTCCGGCAGCATGGATGCCAAAGATTTTGAGCTCGGCAACCGCCGTGTGGACCGGCTGACCGCGACCAAAGCCGTTGCCAGCGATTTTATCGGCCGCCGTGAAGGGGACCGCATCGGCCTGATCCTGTTCGGCGAACGAGCTTACCTGCAGGTGCCACTGACCCTCGATCGGGAAACCGTCAGAATTCTTTTGCTGGAGGCGTTTATCGGCCTCGCCGGCGAGAAGACCGCGATTGGCGACGCCATTACGCTGGCGGTGAAACGCATCTACGAGCAGGGTGCGGAGGCGGGTGAGCAGGTGCTGATCCTGCTGACCGATGGCGCCAATACCGCCGGCGAAATCGATCCGATCAAGGCTGCCGAGTTGGCGCAGCAGATCGGATTGCGCATCTATACCATCGGCATCGGCGCCGAACAGATGGTGATTTCCTCGATTACCGGCGGCATGCGGCGCGTCAATCCGTCAGCCGACCTGGACGAGAAAACACTGACACGGATTGCGCAACTGACCGGCGGTCAGTATTTCCGCGCCAAGGATACGGCCGGCCTGCAGCAGATCTATCGCCTGCTGGATGACATGGAGCCGGTGGCGGAGCCGGAAGCGGGCTTCAGACCGGTCAAATCGCTGTATTACTGGCCGCTGGGCGGCGCATTCGCCCTCGCGGCGTTGCTCGCGCTGATGAACCTGCTGGCAGGCGTGCAGCCACGGCGGCTGCTGAAGGTGAAACTCAATGCCGGCTGAATTTCACTGGCTGCGGCCCGAGTGGCTGTGGGCGCTGCCACTGGTGGCGTCGCTGGCTTATGCGCTGGCCCGCCGGCAGCTGGCCCCCGGCAACTGGCTGCGGGTAGTCGACCCGGCGCTGGCGCCGTTCGTCTTGTCCCGGTCGCAGGCGAAGGGTCTCAACTATCGCTGGTGGCTCCTGTTGCTGGGCGGCATGATCGCGATCCTGTCGCTGGCGGGTCCCAGCTGGAACCGGGTGGAGCAGCCGGTCTTTCGTTCGGAGCAGGCGATCGTCATAGCGCTGGATCTGTCGCGGTCGATGGATGCGCAGGATCTCTCGCCGAGCCGGCTGACGCGGGCGCGACTGAAAATCCTCGATATCCTGGAGCGCCGCCGCAGCGGACTAACGGCGCTGGTGGTTTATTCTTCCAACGCATTTACTGTGACGCCGCTCACGACAGATGTGGACACGGTGGCAGCGCTGGTCAACAGCCTGAGTACGGATATCATGCCAAGTCGCGGCAGTTATCCGGTGGCTGCGATCGAGAAAGGCCAGCAGTTGCTGCAACAGGCGGGCGTCGGTTACGGCGAGGTCCTGCTGATTACGGATGGCGGATCGTCGCCGGCAGCAGAACGTGCAGCGGCCAAACTTCGCGATGCCGGCTATACACTCTCCATTCTTGGCGTCGGCACCGCGCAAGGTGCACCGATCCCGCAGGCCGGCGGTGGTTTCGTCGCTGACCGCTCCGGCAATATTGCGGTGCCGAGGCTTGAAACCGCGGGTCTGCGCGAGCTTGCGGCCAGCGGTGGCGGCAGGTACACCACACTGCGCGCCGATGATCGTGATCTCGGGATTCTATTGTCTGGCGAGATTGGTGGCACGGCGGAGTCCGACGAATCGCAGGCGACCGATCAGTGGCAGGAAGAAGGGCCCTGGTTGTTGCTGCTGCTGGTGCCGCTGGCGGCACTGGCATTTCGCCGCGGACTGATCCTGGCGGTCGCACTGGCGTTCCTGCCGCTGGCCGAGCCGGCCCATGCCTTTGGTTGGGAAGATCTGTGGCGCAATAATGACCAGCAGGGTCAGAAACGGCTGGCAGAAGGCAATGCTGCCGAAGCCGCAGAGTTATTCGACGATCCGGCCTGGCGCGCGACAGCAAACTATCTCGCCGGCGATTTCGCCGCCAGCGCGGCAGGTTTCGCCGACAATGAAGATGAGGACAGTCTTTTTAACCTCGGCAATGCACTGGCGCGCCTGGGAGAGTTTGCCGCGGCGATCGACGCTTACGAGCAGGCGCTGGATATCAATCCCGACGCGCAGGATGCCGTGTACAACCGCGACCTGATCCGGGATCTCATGCAGCAGCTTAAGGATTCACAAAACGACCAGCAAAGCGGTCAGGACTCGAACTCGGAAGAAGGAGGCGGAGCACAGCAGTCCGAGGGTGATGGCCAGTCGGAGCAGCAGGGGCAGGAGGGGTCGGCAGGCGACCCCGGGGCCGAGTCGCAAGACGGCGAATTCGCGGCACGCAGTCAGGACGAGATGAACCAGGAAGACCTGGAAGCAATGCAGCGCGAACTCGAACGCGCGGCACAGGAGGCACAGCAGCAGGAGGCCCGGGAGCAGGATCAGCAGTCCATGAGCCAGGCCGAGGCCGAGGCGATGCGGCGGGCGCAGGAGCAGCGCCAGGCCATGGAACAATGGTTACGGAGAATCCCGAACGATCCCGGTGGCCTGTTGCGCAGAAAGTTTCTATATCAGTATCAGCGCCAGGGGCGTGATCAGGACGGCAACAATCTGTGGCCCGACGATGAGGTGCAACCATGGTAGTAACGATTCCCGGCAGGCCGGCATTGCGCCTGGCAATCGCACTCGTGTCGCTATTGGCAGTGCAATTCGCAGACGCTGCCGTTGTCGCCAGCGTAGACCGCGCCAATGTCGAACTGAATGAATCGTTCACGCTCAAAGTCACGGTCGACACCGAGATCGATACGGTACCGGATGTGTCATCGCTGGACGCGGATTTTTACATTGGTGCGACCAGTCAGCTGAGCAATACTACGATCGTCAATGGCCAGATCAGCAGGAGCCGGACCTGGACTTATGTGCTGATGGCCAGGCATGCCGGTGAGCTGCAGATCCCGCCGGTACGCGTCGGCGCGGAGCAAAGCAACCCGTTGTTCGTCTCTGTTGCACCGCAGTCGAATGCATTGCCGGGCGAGGCGGATATTTTTGTAACAAGCGAAGTGGACTACGACACAAGTTACGTACAGGCGCAGATCCTGTATACGGTGAAAGTGTACCGCTCAGTCGCAACCCGCCAGCCGCGACTGAGTGAACCGGCGATCAGCGGCGTCGAAGTGATTGCCGAAATTGCCGGCGAGGAGAGAAGTTACGAGTCGTTACTCGATGGCAAGAGTTATAACGTCGTAGAACGGGTTTATGCATTGTTCCCGCAAGAGAGCGGCGAGCTCTCCATTGCCCCGGCGCGATTCGAAGCTCGCGTGTTGCGCGATGGCCGCATTACAGGACGCAAGGTTTTCGATTCGCAAGCCGTAGCGGTTGTGGTCAATCCGATTCCGCCGCCCCCGGTTGGTTTTCCTGACGCCGCCTGGTTTCCCGCACGCGCCGTTGAGCTCAGCGAAGACTGGTCGCGTGAACCTGACCGCCTGCCTGCCGGCGAACCGATCACCCGGCACATTACTGTGTTGGCGCTCGGCCAGCTATCGACGCAGATCCCGGTTGTCGAGCCACAGGCGCCTGACAGCGTAAGAATATATCCGGACAAACCTGAGTTGCGGGTAACCGCGGAGCCAGAGGGAATACGGGCGTCGCGGAAGGATCAGTACGCGATGATCGGCGTCAGTCCGGGAGACGTGGAACTGCCGGGGCTGCAATTGCCGTGGTGGAATATCGAAGCGGGTGAATGGCAAATTGCCAGCCTGGCTCCGACCATGATTTCCATATTGCCGACAGCCGACGCAGTGCCACCGCCGCAGACGGTCGCCGAAGAAGTCGTGCTGCCGGCGGGCGACAACATCGTGGTCGTGCAAAGTCAGTTCTGGCGCCGCTTCAGTGAGGGGCTGGGGCTTGTCTGGGCCCTCACACTGCTCGGCTGGTGGCGGACGCGCCGGCCCGAGAAAAAACCGCGCCTGCCTGCAGAGCAGCCACTGCACAAGCGACAGGCAAGATTCCTGAAAAGTGCTCGTCGTGCTGCGCTTGATAGTGATGCAACAGGCGTTAAAAACGCATTGCTGGGCTGGGGCCGGTTGCAGTGGCCGCAAGGCGCGCCGCGGAGTGTCGGCGAACTGGCGACTCGGGTTTCCGAGCCACTATCGACCGAGCTGCAAAAGTTGTGCGGTGCCAGTTACGGCCCTGGTGGCGTAAGCTGGGACGGAGAGGCGCTGTCGAAGGCGTTGCGTTCATTTGCGCTGCTGCACGACGACGATGACGGCCGCTCAACAGATGGGTTGCCACCTCTCGTTCCGCATTCGCCGCAATAGCCTCACCAGTGCCCGGTATTGCCCATGGTGTGCCACGGCTCTGACTCCGCCAGCGCTTCGCCTTTTTGCAGTAACTCGATCGAAATTTCGTCCGGAGAGCGCACAAATGCCATGCGCCCATCGTGTGGCGGTCGATTGATGGTAACGCCGCCATCGAGCAGGCGCTGACAGGTCTCGTAAATATTGTCTACAGCGTAAGCGAGATGGCCGAAGTTGCGGCCCTCGCCGTAGTTTTCCGCATCCCAGTTGTAGGTCAGTTCGATTTGCGCGTTCTCGTCACCGGGTGCGGCCAGGAACACCAGCGTAAAGCGTCCTTTCTCGTTGTCGTACCGTCTGAGCTCCTGCAGCCCCAGCTTATTGCAATAAAAATCCAGCGATTCATCAAGATTGGAAACGCGAACCATCGTGTGCAGATATTTCATAGCAGACCCCGTCGGTTGAACTGCGGCACATTATAAGACCACAATGCCGGCTGGCATCGCGCATCACGGAGTTTCGTTGCACCGCATTCGCGCCATCACGCTGGACCTCGATGATACGCTCTGGGAAATCGGGCCGGTGATCCGCCGCGCCGAAGAAAAACTTTGGGGCTGGTTGTGCGAAAATTTTCCGCGAATTCCTCAGACTTATTCGCCACAGGATATGCTTACGTTGCGGCAGCAGATGGTCGACCAACACCGGCAGCACGCCCACGATTTTCGTTACCTGAGGAAAAAAGTGCTGGAAAAGGTGGCGCTTGAATCCGGCTACAGCGCAGACCTGGTTGATCCGGCATTCGCTGTTTTCGACGCGGCACGCAACGCCGTGACCTTCTATCCGGATGTGCTGCCGGCGCTCGAGGCGATTGCTGAACGCTTTACGCTGATCGCGGTCACCAACGGTAACGCCAACCTGCAAAGTATCGGTATCCGGCACCTGTTCGCAGATGTTGTGACGGCCGTCGACGCGGGGGCGCCAAAGCCTGCGCCGGCGATATTCTGCGAGGCCGTGAAGCGGGCAGGTGTCAGTCCGATCGAAGTTCTGCACGTCGGCGATCATCCCGAGATCGATATTGCCGGCGCGCAGCAGGCTGGCCTGCGAGCTGCGTGGATGAACCGCAATGGCTACACCTGGCCACAACATCTGCCGGCGCCGGATGCGGAAGTGGCGACGGTCACCGGTCTTCGCGAGTTGCTGCAGCATGCTTGTGACATGCAAGGTTCAGACACGTAGATGGCAGCGCAACCGCTAATTATCTATGTGCCCGGGTTGATGCCGAAACCGGAGCCAGGCGCGCATCGGCGCGAATTGCTGCGCTGCCTCGCCGCGGGCGTGGAGCGTGTCGATCGCGTGGCGGCGCAGCAGTTGCGGGACCATGACCAGCTCTTTGATTTGGTTGGATGGACCTATGACTTTTATAGCCAGCACCTGGACATCACTAATGATCTTGCAGCGATCGATGCCCTGATCGATCGGCCCGAGGCCGGAGAGCAGGAGCGGTCGGAGGCCGGCTCGCTGAAGCGCCGCTTGCTGCGTTCGATATACAGGGCCATGGACCGCCTGCCGTTCCTGATCCCGCACTTTGCCGATGACAACCTGGAAATTCATCTGCGCGACCTGCGTCGTTATGTACGCAATGAATATGATATTGCAGACTTTGTCCGGCGCCTGCTGAAAAAACCTTTACGGGCTGCCGCCGAAAGCGGCCGGCCGATAATGCTGCTTGCTCACAGTATGGGGTCGGTTATCGCCTATGACTCTTTGTGGCAGCTGAGTCGGCGGACGGTGGAAAACGTCTCCATCGATCTCTTTATCACCATGGGCAGTCCGCTCGGTCAACGCTATATACAGTCGCGGCTGCTGGGATTCAAAGCCAGCGGCGAGCTTCGATTTCCTGCAAATATCAGGCGCTGGGTGAATATTGCCGCTACTGGCGAGCTCACCGCGATCGACATGCATCTGGCGAACGACTTTGCGGAAATGATCGAGTTCGGCTTGCTCGAGTCGATCGAAGATTACGAGGTGTACAACCCTTTCCGGCTACATGGCGAACTGAACGTGCACGCAGAATACGGTTACCTCATCAACGAGGTCACCGCAAAAGTCGTCACTGAGTGGTTACGTCGGGCTCAGGTTGGGCTTGATGACGATGTCGATACGCCGATTCCTGGCGCGACCTGATTCAGTCTCATTATTGGCGACCGGGTTGGTTTCGCCGTAACCGGTTGCAACCAGGCGATAGGTCGGAATACGCATCGCGTTGATCATGTACTGTTGTACGGATTCCGCACGTCTCTGAGACAGAATCTGGTTGCTCGCATCGCCGCCGTAGGAATCGGTGTGACCTTCGATGATCAGTTCGCTGCGCGGAAAAACGTCTATGGCTTTTTCGACTTTCGCCAGCAAATTAAAACTGTCCCGACGCAGCTCCGACTGACCGCTGTCGAAACCCAGACCGGTGAGACGCAGGATAATAGTATTGCCTTCGCGGAATACGCGGGCTTCGTTGCGAGCAAACATTTTTTCGATCTGTTCGAACTGCTCTTTCACCCGCGCTTCGGCCTCGAGGCGCTGTATCAGGGCAGCACGCTCGACCGTGGCACCGCCGAGGCGCTCATCCAGCGCACGTATTTCGTCTTCCATGTCAGCCAGGCGTAATCGACTGGACTGTGATTCCTGTTCGAGTGCCTGATTTTCTGCGCGCACGTTTTCAATGTAGGTGACCAGTTCCTGCTGCAGTGCCTCGTGACCTTCGGACATTGCCGGCACAATATCCGCCATGCTGGCGATCTCCGCCAGCGGATGCTCCCAATGCAGCACCAGCTGTTCGACCGTGAGATCCTTGTCGCGGACGTCGCGCACGACCTCGGACAAGTAAATCGCGTGCTTGGCCTCGTAATTGGCCTGCATAGCCAGGCTACGTGGCAAGTCCGTGTCGTAACGATTTTCGTTCAGCTCGCGCTCGGCGTCCGCCAGCAGCGTCTTCGCTTTGGCGAGCGTCAGCGGCGCATAGCGGCCGACTCGTGCCCGATCGGCATCGGCCAGCAATCGCCGTGTCTCATTCAGATACTGTGACTTGATGGAAACCAGCTCGGCGTCACGATACAGGCTGGTGGCCTCGATGTCCTTGCGCTTGGCGCGCTTCAGGTCGCCACGTTCGAGAAAGCGGATAGCGCCCGCGAATTCTCGCTGCGCCTTGTCCCAGATGTCTGCTGACAGCTCGGGCGCGCTCGCATTGGCCGCATCCTGGCGGCTTTTCAGGACCTGGGCCAATACCGTTTTCGCCAGTTTTGCTGCTGTCGCGGCCGTCTTGAAACTCGCTTCGGCGGAGGCCGCTTTGTTGCGCACGTATTCAATGTTGCGGCCGCGCTGCAGGCCGACTTCCGCGGACTCATAATCCTTGCTTCCTGCCCCGTAACTGCGCGGGGCCAGCAACCGGGCATTGACCGCATCGGCCGCCGCCAAAGCCGCGTCAACATCTTTGAAAAAGGTCCTGCGCAGCTCGTCCTGCGCCATGGCGGTGCCGGCGCCCAACGCAAATATCGCGAGCACCAGCAATCTGACAAAATTGGTTCTGTAAGCCATTCTGTAGTACCGGTTAAAATTAAAAACAATAAGTTACAAAAGAATCGAGCCGTACACCCAATATTACATATGCTGCAAGCCCAAATCTGTGCATTGCATCTACATATGTACGATGCAATGCGACGTAAGTCGTAGATTTTACGCCTGCAACAGCGATTTCGCGAGTCTCTCCAACGGCGTCGGCCGGACCTGGCCGGCGAGGTGTGAACTCCGTCACCCTTCTGCGATGCAAAAGTGCATTTCGCCGCAGTCGAGGGGATTTTGTGCCTTGGCTCACAGACGCTGGCGGACCTGTGACGTAGTCTTCAGACCATGTCCGCAAAGTACTACACACAGTTCAGGCTCACCGATACGCAGTATCGCGGCGGCAACGAATTCAGCGGCGTTGTTGAACTCAGCCGGCCGATGGACCAGACCTCTGATGTGGCGGATATCGAGGCCGTACTGGCCCGCAATTTCGACCTGCAGCAAAGCGCTGTACAGCTGGTCAGTTGGTCGCGATTGCACTGAATTCGTTCTTCTGGCGCAAGTTTTCCCCCTGATTATCCCGGCCCTCGTGCCGGGATTTTTTTTCGTCCCCATTGTTCTGCAATCATGCGAAAATGACTCCTTTTGACTGTGTCAACATCCCATTCGAATGAGCAACAGCGACGACAATAATCCAGGCGAGGGGAACAAGCGCTTCCGCGGTATCCCCATCGTGCAAAGCGGCCGGAAATATCGGACTGCGGCCGGTTTTGCGGCGATCCGCAACGGCATCAAGGCCCGCCGCGATACGCCGGAAATGACTTATGGCAACAAGCCACGCTGGCTGCGTGCGCCAATGCCGGCCGGCGCCGGCTTTTCGGACGTACGCAACACGGTCCGACAGCATAGCCTGAGCACGGTCTGCGAGGAATCGATGTGTCCGAATATCGGTGAGTGCTGGAATAACGGCACGGCTACCATCATGGTGCTGGGATCGGTTTGCACGCGGGCCTGCCGCTTCTGCGCGGTTGACACCGGCAACCCGAAAGGCTGGCTGGACCCGGAGGAGCCACAAAATACGGCGCAGGCAGTGCGGCTGATGGGCTTGCAGTATGTCGTAATCACTTCGGTTGACCGCGACGATCTGCCGGATGGCGGCGCCCGGCACTATCGACAAGTCGTGCGGTCGATCAAGCGCCTGAATCCGAACACGGCGGTGGAGGCTCTGACGCCTGACTTCAACGGTGTCCTGCATGATGTCGAGAAGGTGGTGGGCTCCGGGGTGGCAGTATTTGCGCAAAACGTGGAGACGGTCCGGCGCCTCACCCATCCGGTACGCGACCCGCGCGCCAGCTATGACCAGACTATTGCCGTGTTGCGATACGCCAAGCAGTACCGGCCCGAGGTGCTGACCAAGACCAGCCTGATGCTGGGACTGGGCGAACATGACCACGAAATACTGCAGACGATGGACGACCTGCGGGATGCAGGCGTCGACATCCTGACCCTCGGCCAGTACCTGCGGCCAACGTCCAATCACCTGGCCATTGAGCGCTACGTTACGCCGGTCGAGTTCGATAGTTTTCGTCGGGAAGGCCTTGACAAGGGTTTTGTCGAGGTCGTTGCCGGGCCGATGGTCCGCTCCAGCTACCGCGCGGAACAGGTCTTGCAAAAAAACAACGTGGGCATCGCCGTCTGAAGCGCGTCTATCCATCTATCCCAGGCAATTTATTCATGAGCGAATTTTTCATCAACTACGGTCTGTTTTTGTTGAAGACCGTCACCATCGTCGCGGCCATCGTGCTGGTCATCGGCACTGCCGCAGCCGCCAGTCGTAAAGCAGCGCATCACGAAGGGCTGGAGGTAGAAAATCTCAACAAGAAATATCAGTCCCTCGTCAATGCGCTGAAACAGTCGGTACTGAAAAAGAACGAGTGGAAGGCCGAGGCCAAGGCCGATAAAGAGCGTGATAAGAAGGCAGCAAAATCGGCGCAGCACAGACCGAGAAGTTTCGTCATCGATTTCAAAGGTGATCTGAAGGCCAGCGCCGTGCCATCGTTGCGCGAGGAAGTCAGCGCCGTGCTCGAGGTTGCCGCGGAGGAGGACGAGGTGATCGTGCGTCTTGAAAACCATGGCGGCGTGGTTCACGAGCACGGACTGGCGGCATCGCAATTGGCACGTATTCGCGACAGAAATATTCCGCTCACGGTCACAGTGGACAAGGTCGCAGCCAGCGGTGGTTACCTGATGGCTTGTGTGGCAAATCGTGTTGTTGCCGCGCCGTTCGCGATTCTCGGCTCGATCGGCGTGATTGCGCAGATTCCGAATTTCAATCGTATGCTGGACAGCCATGGCGTTGATTTTGAGCAGATTACGGCGGGCCAGTACAAGCGCAACGTCACTATGTTCGGCAAGAACACCGATGCCGACCGCGCCAAGCTCAAGGATGAGCTGGAAGACGTTCATGCTCTGTTCAAGTCCGCTGTGGGAAAATACCGGCCGGATCTGGATCTTGCCAAAGTTGCGACTGGCGAACACTGGTACGGAACGCGGGCGCTCGAGCTCGGTCTGGCTGACGAGCTCAGGACCAGTGACGAGTTGCTGGCGGAGGCGGCCAAAGATCGTGACCTGTACCGGGTCAGCTTCAAGATCAAGCAGCCGCTGCAGAAGCGACTGCTGGCCAATGTCGACGGGGTGCTGGAAAAGGTCGATGCGGCAGGCTGGCGGCGGCGCTTCGAATCGCGTTTGCCACGCTAGGAGTCTGCAGGGAACGTAAATTGAGAAATAATGTCTGATAGGAAGGGATAAAATTTTCTGCCCGAAAGACAGTGCCGAAAGGTAAGAAGACGATGAAAGTAAAGTTCAAACTTCTGATATCCATAAGTTTATTGGCGGCAATGCTGGCTGCCTGCTCCACTTCACCGACCGGCCGCGGCCAGATAGTCCTCAAATCGGATGCCGAACTGGCGCGGGAGGGCGCGCGGCAGTTTCATATCATCCGCGAGACCATGCCGATGGTGAAGGACCGGGCGACGATTGACTATGTTGCCTGCGTGGCGAATGCCATCGTCGGCGTGCTCGAAGGTAAAGACGCCGAGATGTTCTGGGAACTGGCGGTTATCGACCAGGCCGACATCAACGCGTTCGTGCTGCCCGGCGGCAAGATCAGCGTCTTCAGTGGCATCCTGACGGTGGCCGAGAACCAGCACCAGCTGGCGTCGGTACTGGGACACGAGGTCGCCCATGTCACTGCGCAGCATGCCAACGAACGTGCATCGCGCGCCATGATGACGGGGGTTGGCGTCGATATCGCCGCCATACTGATGGGTGGCGGTTATTCGCGGCAGACGCAGGCCGCATCTGACGCCCTTAGCACCGGTGCCATGCTCGGCGTGCTGAATCCTTTCAGTCGCATGCAGGAAACCGAGGCGGACGTCGTGGGGCTGGAGTACATGGCCAAAGCCGGTTTCGATCCGCGTCAAAGCGTCGAGCTATGGCAGAACATGGCTGAGAAAAACAAGACTCGGGTTCCCGAGTTCATGTCCACTCACCCATCCGGTGAAACGCGTATCGAGTCGCTGGTACAGCAGTTCCCGACGGCGCTTGCTTTCTACAACGAAGCCAGGGCGCAGGGCACGGAGCCGGACTGTCAGCGGTAAGCGATTCTGAAATCATTCCAGGATCACTTCTCAGGTCACGCGGCCAGTTACGCCGAGTTCCGGCCGACCTATCCGGCAGCGCTGTTTGAATTTCTGGCCGATTGCTGTGAACAGCGCGATACCGCCTGGGACTGCGCCACCGGCAATGGGCAGGCGGCAACGGCACTCTGCGAATTTTTCGCAAAAGTCATTGCGACCGATGCCAGCGAATCGCAAATTCTTGCGGCGACAGCCAATTCCGCTGTTGAATATCGCGTTGCACCGGCTGAAGACTCCGGGCTGAGCGACCGGTCTGTGAACCTGATTACGGTCGCCCAGGCGCTGCACTGGTTCGATATTCCACGATTCTTCGAAGAAGCGGTTCGGGTCCTGTCCGCCGGCGGCATCCTCGCTTTCTGGTGCTACGAACGTTGCCGCGTCGGTCCGGATTGCGATCCGCTCATCGAACGGGTTTTTGCCGAGGTCGAGCCTTACTGGCCACCCGAACGGCAACTGGTCGATGATGGTTACCGCAGCGTCGGGATGCCGTTGGTGGCGCTCGAGACGCCCGAATTCGAGATGCGGGTCCTCTGGACGGCCGACCAAATGCTCGACTATTCCCGTACCTGGTCCGCAGCGCAACGCTACCTCGTGGAGAGGTGCGCGGACCCGGCACAGGTGATCGAGGCGGAATTGAGGGACGCCTGGGGTCCCGGGCCGCGAACGGTCACCTGGCCCATTACCCTGACAGCGGGACGTGTCGACTGAACACGAATTAGAGTCTTTGACGCATTTCTGCGAAACTCTGTGCTTCCCGGCTACCCGGTACGCCCGACTTGATGAGAATCCCCCACGCGATTGCGCTCATACCGGCGTTTCTTCTCGCCGCCGGATGCAGCGTCTTTCAGGATATCTTTGACCCGGCTGAATCGCAGCAGACAGAGTTGCTGCCAATCGGAGAGCGGCCCCGGCTCGAGCCAATCAACCGTAACTTCTTCATCCTGGAATCACCGCAGCAGTCGGTCGTCGGCGAACCACAGATTGTATTTGCCAGCGCTACAGACACGTTCTCCGATCTGGCGCGCGAATACGGACTCGGCTATGACGAACTGGTGGCAGCCAATCCCGGCATCGATCCATGGTTGCCCGGCGACAACACACCGCTCTTGTTGCCGACTCAATATGTACTGCCCGACACGCCGCACGAGGGCCTCGTCTTGAACATCGCTTCAAAGCGCTTGTTCTATTACCCGGCTCACGCTGATGGACAGGCCGCGCAGGTGATGACTTTCCCAATCGGCATCGGGCGGGTCGGCTGGGAAACTCCGTTAGGCAGCACCAGCGTCGTGTCCAAAGCCCGCGATCCGCACTGGTATGTGCCGGCCTCCGTGCGTCGCGAGCACGCGCTGGCGGGTGATCCACTGCCGTCTGTCGTGTTGCCCGGACCCGCTAATCCGCTGGGGCGATTCGTCTTGAAGCTCGAGATGCCGGGCTACCTGATCCACGGCACAAACCAGCCGTACGGGGTCGGTATGCGGGTCAGTCACGGCTGCGTGCGCTTGTACCCGGAAAACATTGAGCTCTTGTATTCACTGACTGCTATCGGCGAGCCCGTCAGGATCATTAACGAGCCGTATCTCGCCGGCTGGCAGAACGGAGAGCTGTTTTTCGAAAGCCACGAGCCGCTGGAGGAAGATACCGTAGGCCCTGAAGAACATTTGCAACAGTTGTTCGAGTCCGTACGCTGGCAGTCCGGCGCATTCCAGCAACAGCGCGAGCAGGACCAGGCGCGCAGCGTTGCAAGCGAGGCAACGGGCGTGCCCGCCCGGGTATTGCTTGGCGATGCGGCCGAGGTGTACGAACGCGCCAGGCTGGTACGCAACACTGTCGAAGTCGATCCGGAGGCGCCGACTCTGGCGGAGGTTCGGGCAATTCTCGATGCGCCGGCAGATCCAGTGGAACCGCTGACGCCGGAGGACCTTGCCGGCAGCGGCGACGAAGCAGCAGATCGGCCGCAAGATGAGTGAGTGGCTGGACATCATGCTCGCTGAAATCGAGCGCAAGAAACAGGAAACCGCCGCGGCGGCAATGGAGCGGGAGCGGCGCGAAAAGGACAGCCTGCATGATATCGCGGCGCCGGGCAGGGCGGACCGGCGTCAGGAAAAGTAGCTCAGGAATTCCGCCGGCAGACGCTCGCTGTCGGCGGGTGCATCCACCGCAACCGCTAACGGTACCGAATTTACAGTATTCCAGAACAGCACCTGGCTGCAGTTTGCTGCCCCGGACGCGAGGTCACTGAGCAGCGCCGCCATCGCCTTGCCGGTATAAGTCGTTTCCAGCTTCAATTGCAATTGCTGGTCCGCGAAAATCACTGCAGCATCGATTTCTGCGTTGCTGTGCGCATAGCCGGCGGCGAAGAACTCATGTCGCAGACAGATATTGACGCGCTTCTCCAGATCTTGAGGGACGGACTGATCCAGACGATGCATCATCAATGCCGTCTTTGTGATGAGCCTGTGCAGGATATCCTCGTTGGCGATATGGGTGTGCGATACCCTGATCGCCTGAACGGTAGTCGGCAGTTCGGCGAGCGCCAGGCCGAGCGCCAGGCCCGCCGCAGTACCCATGGTGCCGGTAGCAACATACAGCTGGTCCGGGACCGGTATTGCTCCGGATTCGATCTGTGCCGCCAATTCGAGCCCGGCATTGACAAAACCCAGTGTGCCGTGCCACGAAGAGCCGCCGGCCGGCACTACCCACACATCGCGGTGCCACAGATTCTTGCGCAGCGTTGCAATCCTCTTATTGTAAGCGCCACCAAAACGCAGGATCTCGGTGCCGCTTTGCAACAGCAGATTTAGCGTTACGGGCACGGCAGCCGTCTTGCGCTGATGCACAAGAAAGCAGGTGCAATCAAGCCCGGCCTGCCGGGCAAACAGTGCGGTTGCCAGCGCATGATGCGAACCGACCGTGCCGAACGTGGCGAACCGGCGTATGGGCTTGCGGCTGGCCGGGGACAGCAGGTATTCGAGTTTGCGGACTTTGTTGCCACCGTAAAGTGGTGAGGTCAGGTTGTCGTACTTGATCAACAGCTCGTGTTCGCGACCCGCCAACCTGATCCGGTGTTCGTTGACTGGCGTCGGCAGGTCCGCCAGTTTCGTCTTCCTGACGCTGCGTCCCAGGATGGGAAATTGTTCCGCAAGATGATCGATATCTGACATATGGCACGCTGTTCCTGCACGCAACGATAGCATCTTCCCGACGCAGTAATTAGAATGCACGCACCAATATCTGACTCATAATCGCGGAGATAGGTTTGTCAGATGCTTTGGATCGTGGCATCACGGTCACCGAAATTGCACCGATGGGTCAATCCATCGATGCCTTTGCCGAAACCACAGCCGCTTTTGTCGGTCGTGCTCTTCGCGGCCCCCTGAACACTCCCGTACTGATAGAAAATTTTGCCGCGTTCCGGCACCGCTTCGGTGATACCTGGCACCGCAGCAGCCTCGGGCCGGCTGTGCGGCAGTTTTTCGATCACGGCGGCCGCAAACTGCACATCGTTCGCGTCGCCAATAACGCACGCGGTGCCATGATCTGCCTGCCATGCAGTGGCG
>Ga0255058_10000143_pt1 | contig 42554 bp, 38 predicted proteins | sample Cases_109_9_MG_FD_188637 | JGI IMG/M metagenome (GOLD analysis project Ga0255058, IMG submission 188637) | Seawater microbial communities from Amundsen Gulf, Northwest Territories, Canada - Cases_109_9 | ecosystem: Environmental > Aquatic > Marine > Gulf | place: Canada: Northwest Territories...
TCCCCGAAGGGGGAATCCTGTATCGCCCACAATAAAAAGAGATCCTCTTTTGAATGGCTCTTTTTATTATGTAGTTTACGAAGGATGAGAAGTTTATCCCCGAAGGGGGAATCCTGTATCGCCCACAATAAAAAGAGATCCTCTTTTGAATGGCTCTTTTTATTATGTAGTTTACGAAGGATGAGAAGTTTATCCCCGAAGGGGGAATCCTGTATCGCCCACATTATTATAAGAAGTTAAGACATAAATCGATGACCCCTATTTTATTTGAGAAATTATCTGTTGGAGCTTTGATCAACGAACTTACTTGGCATCAAAAAGTGATAATCTGATAACCATCAGCGACTAAATTTCGTAAACTTGGATGACCTTGATAATCATCCAGTCTTTCAACCTCAGAAGTTTCAACACTTTCTTCTACATCAAAAGCACCCGTACAATATGAGCATACTCCTTCCACTTTGTCTTGAACGGTATTATAAAGGGGATTGAGGGGATTTTCTTTGTCCGTTAGCTTTGCTACCCACTTAGATCCAGCACCGTCAAAAATAATTTTTACTTCATCGCCAGATTCCTTAAACTCTTTGGCTATCATTAAAGCGTTTGAGACTCTACCCATATCTGCATGGCTTTCTGTATCAGTTAAAACAAGAAGACCTACTTTTACCATGACATTACCTCCTAAGATGTATATCAATTTATTCCCTAATGATAGAAAAGGTTATCAATTCAAGGTTCGAACTAATCAGACTTTTTAAAGACTAATCTTGTGTAGGTTTCTTATCTATTATCAAAAGCACGTTTTATGAAGCTGAGGTTAGCAGAATCATAAAGGAAAGAATTACTAGAACGATCAGTGAAACAGAAAAGAAAGTCCCTATTACGGCAAATATCTTTTTTCTTTCCTTTTGAGTCAAGCCAGCTACTCCTAATCCAGCTGCTATGAAGGCAGTGATAAATAAAATGAAAGCAATAACACGCATGGTGGTAGTGAATTCATTCCCTTCATTAATAACGCCTCGCTTCAAATTCTCTAATAAAATGACGCTATAGATAGTAATGAAAAGTAAAATCGGAACGATGACACTGAGGATAAATGATGCTATTCCAAATCCGGAATGTTTCTTTTTTGAAGGATTTACTTTTTTTAAGTCATCTTGCATAATCACTTATTTTATTATCACGAGGTTCAGAATACATATAAACCGCTTCCTTTTTAATAAAGTTAACAAATTGACAACCAATTTACATCTTAATTGGTTGTCAATCAAACCATCGCTAGGAGAGATAACGATTTCAGCAATAAATCTTAAAAAGTCGGTTATTTACTATTCTACTTAGTGGGGATGAATTTAACCCGTAAATCCAATGAAAGTTAAATATTTGAAGGAAAAAGGCGTCATCACTAGAAGGCGTATCTTACCTTCATATTCTGCACGTACTCAATAATACTCCTTACGCCTAACGCTCTAACGCCTTACGGTCGATTCCTGTATTACGCTGCTATTCCTAGTTGCTGTTCGATAGATTTTATATCTCTTTCCATCCAAATACCTGTTATCATCCCATCCTCAAAACGGTATATTTCAATGGCGGGGATCGTATAAGATCTTCCAGTAGGCTCTAGACCCATAAAAGGCCCTTCCATGGTTCCGGTCTCAGTAAGGCGAACGACTACTCTGTCGTCTTCGGCAAATATATCCTCGATCTCGAGATGGTAGTCAGGATGAGCGTTTAATAGCTCACCCGCAAATTGCTTTAACTCATCTTTGCTAAGTTGCTTGCCGCTCCCGTCCTGAATATAACAATCGTCATCGAGAATGTTCCATGTTGATTCAACCTGTCGATCGTTAACGTTGTCTATCATCTCTCGTATAGTGTTCTTATTGTCTTCTAAAGACATACGATCATCTCCTAATAAATTATTTTATCGTGACTTTTTTGATACCTAAAATATCGATAAATAAACCAAAACATAATAAATATTAAGATAACGAATATTTTAAGCGATTTCTTTTAGTCGGGGCTCTTCATGGATGATGTTTTCTTGTAGGCATCCCTTTGATCGGAAGGTTCTCAGGTGCATTTTCCGGTAGTTTGGCTGCAATTGAGCTGTAACGATCTGTGAGATAATTAGAGCTTATCCCATGAGCGAAGATACTCATCAAAACGGTTGCCATTATGATGAGGGCGATCTTATTCAATCCTGGAAGGGATGAAGTCTCATTTAGAAGGGTGAGGCCTAAAACTATCGAGGCAAGACCCCGTGGACCAAACCATCCAACAAAGAGAATCGAATTAAACCGGAGCTTTTTACCAAGAAGAGAGATGAATACGGGCAACATCCTTATTATGGTCAGACTGAGAATGGCGTAAAGGATGATAGCAATATCAAGATCCAATATATTTCTAGCCGTAAAGATGCCAAAGAGAAAGAAGACGAGTAATATTATTAGTTGCCCCTCGGCTTCCATAAATCTGACAAAGTCTCCGCCCACCCTCTTTACCACCCTTGCCATTGTCAGCCCGCCTACAAAAGCGGCTATAAAGCCGCTGCCGCCCATGGCCTCCGCGCTGACCCAGGCGATGACAGCAAGCGCGGGAAAAATCAATCTTTTATAGGTATCGGATATCCAATCGTTATTGAGAGACCAAGCCAGCAGCTTACTTCCGATTACTCCGATAAAAAGACCGACTAACAACCCAAATCCTAACTGCTCGACAGCGAAACTTACCCAAACATTAGGTGATTGAACCGCAGTACCTGCTTCCGCTAGGGCAATAAAAAGAATAAGTAACGGTACAGCCAGGCCATCGTTTAAACCGGATTCGACATTTAGGGAATGTCTGATATTTGATGGAACGAGTCTAGAATTAACGATTTTTTTCCCAAGCCCGGCATCAGTCGGAGCAAGAATTGTCGCAATTATCGCCGACTCCCAAATAGAAAATTCGACAAAAAAAGCGGCGGCAAAAAAGGTCCCAAGAAAGATAGTCAGGGGCATCCCGATAGCGAGGAGGCGAAGTGGGAGCGCCGACTCCTCTTTAAGAGATCTCACATGGATCCTCGAAGCATCTAAGAATAGGGTAAGCACCAGGGCGAGCTCCGATACGATCAGGAAGACCTCAAGGTCCAACTCAGTTTCTATGATGCCAAGTGTTTCTGAGCCAAGAAAAAGACCAAGGGCTGTGAAGACTATTGGCGATGTTACCGTGGTTTTTTTCAGAAGTTTGGAAAAGAGAGCATAAATAACGATTATTATCAGGAAGAATATAAGTATTTCCATTAGATCAACTGTCTATTAACGATGGTGACGAGTGGCACCAGCCACTTGAGCTCACAGGCAAGGTTAATGTTTAACGGATATATTTTTATTGTTAGAGGATCTTTGTCTATAGCTTGTAAACGCAAAAATGCCCCCTAATAAAGCAGTAACAGAGGCTATCGTGCAAACGGGGGAGACCTCCTCCATTAAGAACATAACCGCTCCCGTAACGATGGCATAGCCTGTAACTGAGCTTGCGAGCATCAGTTGCGAGGCTGCTTTGGGTTTTGATGTTGAATATAGACCGCCTAATATGGCGGCAACGGCCGGTAGGAGCGCTACGTATCCAATGAGGGGTATACCGCTCGCACCGTGGTGGCCTCCGGTCAATAGAATTGGCTTAAAAACCCCGATGATGGCCAAGGTCCCGGCAATTACACCCAGAATACCTGCTATCAATCCGCTGATTAAAGCTGTAATATTCAAAAAATTCGCCTCAATTCAAATAATAAATATATAAAAATGTCCGTTTTTTTTATTTCCAAAGGAGCCAACGTGTAACCATTAGTTATAAAAGTAATAAGTTTTTCAATAATGATGTTAACGTTTAGCTTTAAGAGACATGCTACCTGGACTCTAAGCCGCTATTTCACGTCCCGGCGTTACTCTGTTTCCGCCGGATTCGATACTCTGCTTAGCCATCTCATTGCATCTTTGGGTCAGTGAATTCAGGGAGTCATCATTTGAGGCAATCGTTATGCCTGCCGATGTTGTTACCTTTACAAAGCTGTTTTGCTTCCTAATTCCGGAAGAGGCAACTAGTACCCCAAGCATATCCGAGGATTGAATGAGGTCGTCTCTATCTCTAACATTGCTGACCATAAGAAAAGTATTATTATTTCCATACTCTATCCAATCGGGTAAAATGTAGAAATGAAAGCGGGTGTGGCGGAATGGCAGACGCGCATGCCTTAGGAGCATGTGTCCCAGTGACGTGGAGGTTCAAATCCTCTCACCCGCACGTTCAAGTAGAACATATTCAAGAAATATACGAGAAACTGTTCCTCGTTTGGCACAGACTTATTTATTTTTGTTGCATTTCACATTTTATAAATAGGAGCTAAGTTGCAGATAATTTTTGTGGGAATAGGCGGCTTTTTTTGGAGCTATTTCCAGATATATAATCGATAGATTTATATTGGCCGTTCACGGAGGAAGCTTCCCTCTGGGAATCCTTCTAATTAATGTTAGCGGATCTTTTGCACTTGGGTTTTTTTATGCGGCTACTATAGACCGCTTCAACGTAAACTCCGATTTAAAACTGGTAATAACTATCGGGTTCCTAGGAGCTTATACGACTTTTTCGACACTATCTCATGATACCGTAAAGTTAATAGAGAACGGCTCTATCGGTCAGGCAATATTAAATATATCGGCGAGCTTAATAGGAGGGTTGCTCGCTATTTATCTTGGAATGACGCTTGCCAAAGCCATCTGAGCATTGGCGTTTCCGGATTGTGCTATATTAGTTATTGTCATTAACTGGCTTACTAATATTTTATGATGAAAAAAATCGGGATAGTAACAGATAGCACGGCTGACATCGAACCCTCATGGTATCTAGAAAATGATGTCGTGATGGTTCCTCTCGAAGTCAGGTTTGGCGATGAAGCGTTTAGCGACTGGGTAGACATCAAGCCTAATGAGTTCTATGAACGTCTTCGTAACGTAAACGAGATTCCAAAGACCTCCCAACCGTCTGTCGCTAGTTTTATCCATGCCTATAATGATGTTGCAAAAGATCATGACGAGATCATCTCAGTACACATCTCATCCAAGCTTAGCGGAACGCTGAACTCTGCAGAGATTGCAGCCAAAGAAGTTTCTGTCCCCGTAAAGTTGATCGATTCAAAAAAGGCCTCTTTTCTTACAGGCATAATCGTTCAAGAATTAGTTAAAGCAAGAGATAGGGGCGCAACTATAAACGATCTGGAGGCATTGGCAGTCGGTATTATCAATAAGAGCCAGTGTTTTTTTTATGTTGACACCCTAAAATATCTTGAAATGGGGGGAAGGCTGGGGAAAGCCAGCGCTCTTATCGGATCCCTTTTGAACATAAAAGTGATTCTAAAATTAGAAGATGGCGAAGTTGCCACCGCCGCTAAAGTAAGAGGGGAAAGCAAGGTGGTGCCCGCTTTGCTTGAAAAAGTCAAAAAGTTTAGTGACGGTAGAAGCAATCGTATAGGTTTTGCTTATACGGATGATCTTTCTGATCTTGATAAACTAAAAACGGGTTTGGCCGACTTAGGATATGTTGTAAGCGATGCTCCAGTGGCAATGATCGGGGCAGTCATTGGAACATATACTGGACCCGGTGCTTACGCCGTGATTGTCTACTAGTAAATTGACTATCGGCATGAAGGACAGAGCTGAAGGCAAAAAACTTATAGATAACTCCGTTTTGGAGCTCGGCAATATTGGAGTAAATGAAACCCCTGGTGTCGGCGATAAAATATCGACTTACCTAAATAAGCTGGGCATTGAAACCATAGATGATCTGCTTCACCATTTTCCTAATCGATATATAGATCTAAGCACAGTAAAGCCGATAGGTAATATTAAAGTCGGCGATGAAGTGACGGTTAAGGGCGAGGTCAAAGTCGTTAGCCATTCAAGGATTAAAAAAGGAATGGACCTCGTACAAGTGGGGATTTTTGACGGGACCGGCTACATCTATGGAATCTGGTTTAACCAAGGATACATTGCTGACAGACTGACAAAAGGGACAGAGGTCGCGTTTAGCGGGAAGACAAGTTGGTCAAGGAGTAAACTTCAGATCCAGAACCCGTTTTACGACGTAGTGGCAGCTGAGGAAGAAGGCGATACCGTAAATACGGGCAGAATAATCCCGGTTCATTCAACAACTAAGAATTTGTCTTCCACCCATCTTAGAAAAATAATTAAAAAATCGCTGGATCGCTATGGAGATCTCATCATCGACCCCCTACCGCAAGAAATTCTTTCAAGATTTAATCTACTCGATAAATCCGATGCCATAAAAAATATGCACTTTCCTGAAAATGAAGAAATTTGGAGAAGGTCAAGGAAAAGATTGGTCTTCGAGGAATTGTTTATCTTAGAGATCGGCCTTCTTTTTCGAAAAAAAAGGATGGAAACGAGGGAGGTCGGTATGGTACATAAAGTAGATGAAGAGTTGCTTGATCGATTTTATCGACTTTTGCCATGGCCTCTTACTGCGGATCAAACAAATGCAATCAGCGAGATAAGAGCTGACGTGGAATCTGCTAGACCGATGAATAGATTGCTTCAAGGAGAAGTCGGGTCCGGAAAGACAATGGTGGCGATGGCTGCCATTTTGTCAGTCGTTGGGGGAGGGGCTCAAGCGGCGTTGATGGCGCCAACGGAAATACTGGCTGAGCAGCATTATATCAACCTCCATCCACTGCTTGATGAATTGGGAATCGTCTCAGCGTTAATAACGAGCGGAACAATCTCGAGTGTTAAAAAAGATATAAACTCTGAAGTCTTGTCAGGTAAGATTGGTGTCATATTTGGTACCCATGCCCTTATTCAAAAAAGTCTAAAATTTAAAAGACTTGGCCTCGCCATAATAGATGAGCAGCACCGATTTGGCGTAAGGCAGAGACTGGAGTTACGAAAGAAGGGTAAAAACCCGGATATTCTTGTAATGACTGCTACACCGATCCCTAGGACCATCTCACTTACTTTATTTGGAGACCTCGACATCTCGACATTGAGAGAATTACCGGGCAAAAAAGGGATCGGAAAAAACGTAAAAACTGTTGTTTGCAAAGAAAGTGATCGATCAAGTATCTACAAATCGATAAAGCTTGAGGTGGAAAGAGGGAGGCAGGCTTATATCGTTTATCCTCTCGTCGATGAGTCAGATAAACTACAGCTAAAATCAGTTCTCCAGCAAGCGGAAACAATGAAAGAGAAAGTATTTAAAGACGAAAGAGTCGGTATCGTTCACGGCCGGCTAAGCGCGGATAAAAAAGAGAAAGTTATGAGAGAATTTAGAAAAGGCGATCTCGATATTTTATTATCGACAACCGTGATCGAGGTGGGAATAGATGTTCCCAATGCAACGACTATCCTCATTGAACATGCCGAGCGTTTCGGGCTCTCACAACTACATCAACTAAGGGGTCGAGTGGGTAGGGGTAAGCATAGCTCTTCATGTTATTTATTTGCGGATATTTCTAGTGAAGACGCTAAAGAAAGAATGGACGCAATAACAAGTTCAAGTGACGGATTTAAGCTTGCAGAGAGGGACTTAGAGATAAGGGGCGAAGGAGAGTTGTTTGGACCAAGACAATCCGGCCTTCCCGAACTTCGCATCGCAAAACTTACTAAACATTTAAACGTATTAGAATTGGCAAGAGATGAAGCACATAAGATAATAGATAGCGACCAAGAACTCTCCGCTGGCGAGAACCAAAACCTACTAAGTGAACTTAAGAAACGATTTTCAAGCAAGTTTAATTGGTTGCAAAGCGGTTGACAACTGAAAGAAGAAGCCTATGAGAATTATTTCTGGCGAGTTAAAGACGAGATCTATAAAGGCGCCGAAAGGTCAAGAATTTAGACCGACAACTGATAGAGTGAAAGAGAACGTCTTTAACATACTGGGAGAAAGAACTCGCGGCGCAAACGTCATGGATCTCTATGCAGGAAGCGGGTCTTTAGGTATTGAAGCGCTAAGCAGAGGGGCAAAAAGAGCTCTTTTTATTGATAATAGCAAAGAGGCAGCCGAAGTTATTAAAAAAAATCTTGAAGATTTAAATATCGACAACAAGGCTGATGTGATAAAGGGGGATGCCGTAAATGAGCTCCGTCGACTGGTTGAGGGGGGTTTTATATTTGATTTGATTTTTTTGGACCCTCCCTATAATATTGAGGTGGTCAAGTTGCGGGATATATTTACGCTTTTGGCAAAATGCTTTAGCTCTTCGGGACTTATTGTTTTTGAGTCGGGTACCGATCTAAGCGATAGCCTGGTTGCGTCAATCAAAGAAATTGATAAACGAGAGTACGGCAGCACAAAGATCTATTTTTTAAAAAAAACTGGCTAATGCTTACGGTCCATATTGCTTTGGAGGTTTATGCGAATCGGAGTCTGTCCGGGAAGTTTCGACCCGATAACTAATGGCCATCTTGATATCATTCAAAGAAGCGCTTATATTTATGATAAAGTAATAATCGGAGTCGCGAAAAATCCAACTAAGAAGACACTTTTCTCGCTAGATGAACGTATGGTTATGGTCAACGACTCAGTTGGAAAGTTAGACGAGGTAGAGACGAAATCATTTACGGGTCTTTTAGTTGATTTTGCCACCGACCAACAAGCAAGCGTTATAATCAAGGGCCTAAGAGCTGTCTCGGATTTTGAACATGAATTTCAGATGGCTCATCTTAATAAAAAGCTTAGCAGTAAGATCGAGACTGTTTTCTTAATGGCAAGCCATGATTGCATGTTTCTCAGTTCCAGCGCCGTAAAAGAGATAGCGATGTATGGCGGCTCAGTAAACGGACTCGTTAGTGAATTAGTTGAAAAGATGCTGAGAGATAAGTTATCGGGTAAGTCTCAACTGGCTTAAAGGAGGTGTACGGTATTGGATATTATGGCATTGATCGATAAGATGGAGGATCTTGTATCTGAGGGGAAGAAAGTCCCTCTAACGTCATCGGTCATGGTTAATGAACTGAAGATCTACGATATTATCGATGAGATCAGGGCAAGCTTTCCCGACGAGATAAAGCAAGCTCGTTGGATCGTGAAAGAACGTCAGGAGATGCTTGATGAGGCCGAGAAAGAGGCCAATAAGCTTGTTGAGGAAGCTAATCATCGGGCGGAAACAATTGCGGCTGAAACTGAGATCGTTAAAAAAGCGGAAGAGCAAGCCGACGACCTTATGGATAAAGCGGCTGTTCACGAACGAGAGATTAGGCTTGGAGCCGAAGATTACGCTGATGAGATGTTGGCAAACCTTGAGGTAAATCTGGGTAAACTTTTATCGGCTGTTCAAAGAGGCCGGGATCGCCTTCAGGGCAAGTCAAACGAGACCGTCAGATCGTAACAAACATTTTCCAATAATATCAAAACAATGAAGGGCTAATTATTTTCTTAGTCAAATTCTTGCGTTTTTCGTAAGGATTTTTTAATGTAAATCTAAAAAGTGGATAAATACTGTATATGACAGATCTAAAATATGAAATATCGGACATACTGGAGCAGGCCGGAGACGAGAAAGAATTTTTCGGCTCAATAGATATCGATTCGATCATGATGGGTGAGAGGGAAGTTGAATTCAAAAACCCTGTAATTATTAGAGGTGTGCTCAAAAATGTTGGACACGGCATTCTTGCCGAGGGAAAATATCAAACAATGATCATCAATGAATGCAGTAGATGCCTCGATCAATTCGACCAAGAATTGATAGGTGACTTAGAAGAATTATTTGTTTCTGATAAGGAAAAATATGATAAAGAAGATAAAGAAGTTTTTCCGATTTCAAATAGAACAATTGATCTTGAGCCAGCCGTCTATCAGCTTGTAGTAACGGAAATACCATTTAAGCCTCTGTGTAAAAGTGATTGTTCCGGAATCTGTCCGACTTGCGGAAAAAACTTAAACAAGGAAACCCATGATTGCAAAGAAGAGTCAATTGATATTAGAATGTCTAAGTTAAAGGATATTTTTAAAAAAAGCGAGGAGGGTTAACCTTAATGGCGGTTCCTAAGAGAAAAACGTCCAGAGCAAAACACAGAAGCAGGCACGCTCAGTGGAAAGGGTCTTTAAAAGCCCCCGAGCTAGTGGAGTGTCCTCAGTGCCACGAGAAAAAAAAACCACATCATGTCTGCCCATCATGCGGAAGTTATGATGGACGAGAAGTAATAGAGACTTAAGAATCGATAGCTTGAAGCAAAAAAAACGATTCTTGAGTTGTAAATTAAGAATATAGACATCGAATTGAAAAATCTGACAAATAGTAAAAACATGTGCTAATGAGTAGATTGATTCGACTGAGATCGTGTTGTTTCGAAGTCAAACCCCTTATATTTAGAATTTTCCTATGGAAACCTACAAGGCATCCTTTCACAATGCTAGATGAAAACAAGCGCAGGAGAGAAGGCAACACTATTGTCCGAGGTGCTGGTCAAGTTTAGCAGTCGCTTTTGGAAAAAAATTGGATTAGTGGTTGGGCAGCTGCAGCAAAAAATAATAGGTAAAAATACTGAGATAAGTACTTCCCTTTTTTCTTTCAAGAAAGATTAACAACTTTTTCATCCAGACTCTAATCTTATCTTTTTCAACAATTATTTCTCGTCCTTCATTACCTCTTATTCCTTACATGGACTTCACCGCCCATACTTTGGCTGATCGTTTGGACATAGCCAACATTATCTTCCTATACCGTTTGCAAAATATTTCATCGGGTATTTATTTTTATAAGAAAAAAATGGATGGATGGTTAATGGAGCCAAAGCCTGCAGGAGAAAAATATCAGATAGATCGACCGTTAGAAAAAGTTGCTGCAATCGATCAGTTTTTTAATCCCAGATCTGTCGCGGTCATCGGGGCTGCAAGAGAAGAGGGTAAGGTCGGCCATGTAATATTTGATAACTTAATTAGGGAATTCAGCGGCTATGTATATCCGGTTAATCCAAAAGCAAGTTCAATCCACTCCCATAAGTGCTATTCCGATATCTCCTCCATACCCGGCCCGATAGACCTCGCGGTCGTAGTAATACCGAGCAAGTTTGTTCCAAGCATACTAGAAGAGTGTGGAGTTGCAGGTGTTCGAAGCATTGTAATAATTTCTGCGGGTTTTAAAGAAACAGGAATCGAAGGAGCGCACTTAGAACAAGAAGCATTGGAGATCGCCGAGAAACACGGGATAAGGTTTATCGGACCTAACTGTCTTGGGATAATCAATACAAGGAACGAGTTAAATGCTTCGTTTGCAGCAGCAGTGCCGGAAAAGGGAAATATAGCCTTTATGTCACAATCAGGGGCTCTTTGCACTTCAATTCTGGATTGGGCTAAGGGTGAGAGGCAGGGTTTTTCTAAATTTGTTAGCTTGGGAAATAAAGCTGACGTCAGCGAGACCGACCTGCTTCAGTACTGGCGAGAAGATAACCTTACAGATGTCATAACCTCGTATATTGAGGGAATCAAGAACGGCCGTGAATTTCTAGAAGTCGCAAGAGAGGTCTCGACTAAGAAACCGATCATAGCCATAAAAGCAGGAAGCACTGAAGCTGGAGCCAGGGCCGTCTCTTCGCATACAGGTACATTGGCGGGTTCGGAAAATATTTATAGTGCCGCGTTTCGACAGGCGGGAATAGTGAAAGCGGATACAGTTGAATCGCTTTTTGATTATGCTCTTGGTTTTTCTAATCAGCCGACTCCAAAGGGAAGAAAGATTGCAATCGTGACCAACGCGGGAGGTCCCGGAGTTATGGCAACAGATGCCTGCGAAAGAGCCGATCTTCAGTTATCCCAGTTTTCCTTCGAAACGATTGAGGGATTAAAAAAGATACTGCCGGACGAGGCCAGCATCTACAATCCCGTCGACGTTCTCGGGGATGCTTTATCCGGGCGTTATAAGGAGGCAACAGAGATCATCATTGCAGATAAGAATGTTGACTCGGTTTTAGTTGTTCTCACGCCCCAAGCGATGACTGAGATAAAGGAGACGGCAAAAGCATTGTCAGAAATAAGAAAGGTAGTCGATAAGCCTATGTTTGCTTGTTTTATGGGAAAGAGTGCGGTCATACCGGGGATCGAGATATTAAAAAACCATAGGATACCTAATTACAATTTTCCGGAACGCGCGATAAATACGATTAAAGCGATGGTAGAGTGGCATGAGCAAAAGGTCAAACCAAAAAGGAAGCCGACCAAATATGCAGTAAATAGAGACAAAGTCCAAGAGATATTTGATAGATCCCGGTCGAAAAGGAGATTTCATCTCTCTGAGACACATGCGATGGGCGTCTTAGATGCATATGGAATCAGAACAACTAAGAACAAGTTGGCGGCGGAGGCAAGAGAAGCCACTGACTATGCCGAAGAAATTGGATATCCGGTTGCTTTAAAGATCGCGTCTCCAGATATCCTTCACAAATCGGATATCGGAGGCATAAGATTAAATATCAAAAACAGGGAAGAACTCGAAGAATCATTTGAAAACCTGATCCAAGATGCGGTCCGTTATATGCCTGAAGCTCACATATGGGGGATAAACGTAAGTGAGATGATAACTGGAGCAAGGGAAGTGATCATCGGCGTAAATCGTGATCCTCAATTTGGGCATCTTATAATGTTTGGCCTTGGCGGAATTTATGTGGAGATATTAAAAGATGTCTCCTTTCGAATAACACCGGTAAATAAAAATGAAGGAGAAGAGATGGTAAACGAGATAAGGTCCAATCTGCTATTACATGGAGTCAGGGGTCAGAGTCGGGCTGATATAGAATCTATAGTGGGAACTATCCAGCGCGTTTCTCAACTGGTCACTGATTTTCCGGAGATAGTGGAGATGGATATCAACCCGCTTATGGTGTTTGATTCTGGCAAAGGATCTGTGGCCGCTGATGCAAGAATATCTCTTGGGGAGTGATAATAATGAATAACTTACTCGTTGTTTCAACAGAAGTATATTCAGGAAAGACAGGTATTTGCTTGAGTATAGCCTTATTTGCTAAGGCTAAAGGTGAAAAAGTAGGTTATATAAAGCCTGTAGGCAATCTTCCTTTTAAAGAAAACGGAAGCACGGTCGATAAAGATGCCGCCTTCATAAAGAGGACATTAAAGATGGATGAAAAGGTGGATGTAATTTCACCCGTAGTGCTTAATTCTCCCAAGACAAACAGGTTATTCAAGGGTGAGCAATTTGATACTCAAGGCGACGTTAAAAAAGCATTCGATATTATATCAAAAGACAGGGATCTTATCGTAATGGAGGGATCGGCTCATATCAACGACGGCAGGCTTTTCAATGTCTCCGCTTATGAGATTGCTGAGATGTTAAACGCTAAGATGCTTCTTGTAACTAAATTAGATAATCCATATGAGATAGCGGATGATATTTTAATCGCGAAAGATCAGATGAAAGACAGGTTCCAAGGCGTTATCTGTAACTGGGTCAGAAGGAGTCAACGAGAACTGTTGACAGAAACCATCGCTCCATATCTTGAAAGTCTTGGGGTAAGATTTTATGGATTTATACCAAGAGAGAAAGATCTTCTTTCAGTGAGCGTTAAGGAGCTTACAGAAAAACTTCGCGGACAAGTCCTTTGTTCAGAAAGTCGTCTTGACGAGCGCGTAGACACTTTTATGGTTGGGGCGATGGGACAGGAACAAGCTTTAAGATTTTTTCAGAGACAGTCGAACAAGGCGGTTATAACCGGAGGAGACAGGTCTGACGTTCAACTGGCAGCACTTGAGACCCCGACAAAAGCACTTATTTTGACTGGAAACTATACGCCGACCCCAACAGTCTTAGGAGTCGCTGAACAAAAGGGCATCCCCGTAGTTCTGGTAGATATGGATACGCTGACCGCCGTTGATAAGACTGAGTCACTGATAGGGCATGTAAGGGTCCATGAAAAGTCGAAACTTGAGCGTATCCAGGCTTTAATTGACGAGCATGCCGACTTGGAAGGATTACTAAGAGACATTTCTTCTTAGAGAGAAGGGTTTGGGAGTCAATGTTACGTGTAAGAATCTCTTCTGCTGACCAACATTTAGGATAACGGAGACTCTTCGGTCGGCTCCCCTCCCCCAGAACGACTAGGTAGTCACCCCGAAAGTCTGATTTGAGTTTCGAATCTAAGGAAACAGAAAAACGGTAACGATAAAAAGATGTAGAGTCACGCTTCGTGTGTCTTTCAATATTCGACAAGCATTAAATGTAGGTCGCCAATAAACAAACGTTTCGCTTTCTGTTACCGATCACTTAAAAGAATATTATCTCTGAGCCGACTACTAAAGAGAAGACAGCCGTTAGAAACAGGGCCGCTCGATTTATGTTAGGAAATGATTTAAAAGTAAAATTAAGAGAGAACCAAAGCGCCGATGAAAAAAGTAACATCCCAATAATTGATCCAATTCCAAATATTAGGATAAAGGAGATACCAAGGTTATAAGATTCGAAAGACGAGATCACTATAAGCATCAAAGACGAGGTGCCGGCAAGCCCGTGTATGATGCCAAAAAGAAAAGATCGGTGAGAATGGTCATGACCTTTTTGGTCCGCATGGGTATGGAAGTGAAGGTGCTTTTTACCTTCGTGATCATGGACGTGAATGTGTGTTCTTGATCTGTTGAGTCTGTAGAATATATTGATTCCAATAGCGAGTAGGAGTATGCCAACGAAATATTCAAGATAGCCGCTTATGGATTCGGGAATCACGATTTTAAATATCATCAAGACAGATCCGAGAATCATAAGAGTTATTGTATGGCCGCTTCCCCAAAAGATTCCCATAATGGCTGACCTTTTAAAGTTAGGGCTTTTAGACACGTAGTTACTCATTACAGCCATATGGTCCGGTTCAAAAGCATGGCTAAAGCCTAAGATAAAAGCACCTATCATTAACGGGATGATATTTATTGTATCCATTTTTTATTGTCCATCATTGTTGATAATGTTATTTATCATATATAAAATATTAAGTCCAGAACGTCCAGAACGTCTCTTGTCATTACTGCTGCGTTCTCTTATTATGATTCGATAGTTACCATTCTAAACCAACCTACTTAAGTATGCATAAAATATCTTTAAACTGGGAGATAGCTTGGATTCTAAGCAGATAGTCGTAGCAGTAGATGCGATGGGGGGAGATAATGCTCCCGCGCAAAACGTCTTGGGAACGGTTCAAGCTGCAAAAAATGCTAAGAGTAACGTTAAATTCATTCTGGTTGGGAACGAGGAAGCGATCGAGAGTGAACTAAGCGGAGATCTTCCAGGGAACGTCGAAGTCAAACACGCTCCGGAAGTTATTGAAATGAAGGATCACCCTGTAAAGGCGATTAAGAAAAAACCCAATTCGTCTTTAGCCGTCGCCGCCAAAATGGTGAAAGAAGGACAAGCTGATGCCCTGGTTTCTGCAGGAAATACCGGTGCAGCAACGGCCGCAGGGCTTCTTATCATTGGCAGGATAAAGGGTATAGATAGGCCAGCTATCGCTGCCATGTTTCCTACAGATAAGGGATTTTCGTTCATTCTCGATGTTGGGGCAAATGCAGATTGTAAACCTGACAACCTTGTCGAATTCGCCAAGATGGGCGACATTTATGTCAGGCAGATTAAGGGTATAGAAAGACCTACAATCAGCCTTTTAAATATTGGCGAGGAGAGCAGCAAGGGAAATCTGCTGACAACCAAGGCGTATGAACTGTTAGAAGGTGCGGGACTCAATTTTCAAGGAAACATTGAGGGTCGAGATCTACCTTTAGGTACGGTCGATATAATAGTATGTGATGGTTTTACAGGCAACATCACTCTAAAGCTAATAGAGGGCGTGGCTGCGGCGATCCTAAGGACTATCAAAACCGGGGTTTCGAAAACACTCAGAGGCCGCTTGGGAGCCATATTGGCTCTCCCCGGGTTAAGGGAGCTCCGAGAAAGCTTAGATCCGGATACATACGGAGGCTCTCCGCTGCTAGGTATTGATGGTGTCGTGATTATCGCTCACGGAAGTTCGACGCCAAAGGCGATATCAAACGCTGTTTTAGCCGCCGCATTCGCCGTCGAGCAAAAAGTCGTTGAAGAGATTAAAAGCAAAGTGGTTTAATATCATGACAATTATTTTGGAGTACGATGAGTAAAAAAAGTGTTGGGATCACCGGAATCGGGGCCAGCCTTCCGAAAAAGATCGTAACCAATAAAGACCTCGAATCTGTAGTAGATACGACCGATGAATGGATCAGAAAGAGAACCGGGATAGAAGAGAGAAGAGTGCTTGAAGTTGGGCAAAACCTTTCGGATCTTGGTGCACAGGCCGGCAAAGACGCAATCTCAAGCGCAAATATCAGTGTAGACGAGATCGACATGATTATAGTCGCAACCGGCTCACCCGAGCTGATCTGGCCATCCACAGCCTGCTTGGTCCAGCAAAAAATGGGAGCAAACTCTGCTGCAGCATTTGACCTTCAGGCCGCTTGCACAGGCTTTACTTATGGTATAGATATTGCCAGTCAATTATTAAGTTCAGGCGGGTACAAAAACATTCTTCTAATAGGCGCTGAAGCGATGACGCGATATGTCGATTGGAGCGACCGTTCGACATGCGTTCTTTTTGGTGATGGCGCCGCGGCTGTTGTTGTCGGTGAGGTCGAGGAAGGGCTGGGTATTATTTCAAGCGATCTAGGTGCCGATGGAAATGGTTCTGATCTATTGGAGATACCTAATAGCGGTTCTGCTATTACTCACGATAAACTCGGAGACGTTGTTGACCAGACGATAAAGATGAACGGCGCCGACGTTTTTAAGTTTGCAGTAAGAGTTATTCCCGCGACTATTGAGAGCCTTTTAAATAAGAGTGGAGTAATGTTGGAAGATATTAGTCTCATAGTTCCTCATCAGGCAAATAAGAGAATAACATATAGCGCTGCTGAGAAATTAGGAATCTCAAAGGAGGTTATGGTGAGCAACATCTCGAAATATGGCAATACCGGTGCAGCCTCCATCCCCTTAGCCCTATTTGGTCTAGAAAATGAAGGCCGCTTGGAAAAAGGGGACCTTATAATAACGGTCGGGTTTGGGGCGGGCCTGACTTGGGGTTCGAACTTAATAAAGTGGAGTAAAACATCTTAACCGAACACTAGTTGTCTGTTAGACTTAAAAACAATAAGGTAGATATTTAAAATGATCAACAAAGGATCAATGTTTTGTTAAGAACAGAGATGTGTGATCAAATCGGCATAAAGTACCCTCTTTTTCAGGGCGGTATGGCGTGGGTCTCCTATGCTGAGCTTGCCGGGGCCGTATCCAATGGCGGCGGACTAGGAATTATAGCTTCCGGAATGCTGGTAGCCAGCACTTTGGGAGATGAAATAGCAAAAGCGAAGAAGATAACGGATAAACCGTTTGGTGTTAACGTGATGATGTTAAGAGATGACGTTGATGACATCTTTCAAGCAATAATAGATAATCCGGTATCGGTGGTAACAACGGGTGCCGGTAACCCTGGCAAATATATTCCGGAACTAAAGAAGCATGGGATCAAGGTATTTCCGGTTGTGGCCAGCACGGCGCTGGCTCAAAGGATGCAGCGCGCCGGGGCAGATGGTGTCATTGCCGAAGGAATGGAAGCTGGCGGCCATATAGGAGAGATAACTTCGATGTGCCTTATCCCTGAGATTGTGGATGCTGTGGAAATTCCAGTTATCGCCGCTGGAGGCATCATCGACGGCAGAGGAGCCGCCGCCGCTCTGACCTTAGGTGCAAAGGCCATTCAAATGGGTACTAGGTTTCTCTGTGCCGAAGAGACTACGATAAATCACAAGGTAAAAGTCAGGATCGTTGAGGCTAAAGATAGGGATACCTTGATAACAGGGCGAAGTACGGGACATCCCGTTAGAGTAATCAAGAACAAGCTCTCAAAGGAACTTGAGAAATTAGACAATGAGAACAAGCCAGAGGAATTAAAAAAATTAGGATCAAATAAACTTCAGTCGGCGATGAAAGATGGCGATACGGAGTGGGGAAGTCTTATGTGTGGCCAAGGAGCAGCCCTGGTTCGAGAGATTCAGCCGGCGGCTGTGATCATCGAAGAAGTGTTTGAAGAGGCAGCAAGGTCGATCAAGTCGGCGCTTTTAATGATCGATGGAGTAAAAGCGGAAATTAATTGAAAGTGAAAAATTGGGCAGCCATATTTCCGGGGCAAGGTTCTCAAGTTCCTGGAATGGGAGGCAGGCTTATTGAGAGTTGGCCGCCGGCAAGAGCTCGGTTGCAGCAAGTCGATGAGGTACTTGGAAGAGCTTTGTCTGAAATTATGATGGACGGGCCGAAGGATATTTTAAACGATACTGAAAATTCGCAGCCAGCCATATTTACAATCAGTACTTTGTATTGGGATTGGCTTACAAAAGACATTGAAGATAAGCCAAGTTATGTCGCGGGACACAGTCTAGGTGAGCTATCAGCGGTATATGCATCAGGTGCAGCCAGCTTTGATGAGATATTGAGATTAGTAGATAAGCGTTCCCGGCTAATGAAAAAAGCAGCTGACAGTAATCCGGGGAAGATGGCAGCCGTTCTTGGCATGGAGCCCGGCACTGTAAAGGATAAGCTAAAAATGACGGATTATGTCGAGATAGCCAATTATAATTGTCCTGGCCAGATCGTCATCTCAGGTGAAACCAAAGCTCTTGAAAGGGTTGTCGAACCATTGAGAGAAGCGGGAGCAAAAAAAATCATCCCCCTCCCGGTCAGCGGGGCCTTTCATTCAAAGGCGATGGCTGAGGCCGAGAGCGAGTTTGAGGAAATATTGAAGGAATCAGACATTAAAGACCCCCGCATCCCGGTAATCGGCAATGTATCAGCCAAACCTCTGACGAATGGAGATGATCTTAGATCAGAATTGTCGAAACAGATCACATCTCCGGTGCTGTGGCAACAATCCATTGAATACATGATCGAAGATGGGACAGATTATTTTGTTGAAGTAGGTCCCCAAAAGGTGCTTAGCGGATTTCTATCCAGGATCGACAAGACAAAAAGATTTACGGCGTTAGATGGTTGTGATTTTTCAAAAGGAAACATGATTGTTTTTGACGAGTTGATAGGAGCGTAGGGTTGATCGATTTAAGCGGAAAAAAGGCATTAGTAACCGGCGGCTCCAGGGGTATTGGCAGGGCGACTTGTTTAAAGTTGGCAGAATTGGGAGCTGACATAGGCATAAATTATTTTGGCAGCCAGGAGAAAGCTGAAAAGGTTGCATCCGAGATCAGCGGAATAGGGCGAAAGTCGGTTCTTTTAAAAACAGATGTGAGTGATCATTCCAAAGTAAATGAGATGGTTGAAGAATTTGTGAGGTCTGAAGGAGGCCTTGATATTTTAATCAATAATGCCGGCATAAATAGAGATCAGCTATTAGTTAGGATGAAAGAATCAGACTGGGATGAAGTCATATCGACAAACCTAAAAGGTACATTCAATTGCACTCAAGCGGCCGCTAAAATCATGATGAAAAATCGATCCGGTGTCATCATCAACTTGTCCTCCGTTGTGGCGTTAACCGGTAATGCCGGTCAAGTCAACTATTCTTCAGCAAAGGCCGGGATCATTGGTCTTACAAAGACGATCGCCCGTGAACTTGCTTCAAGAAGTGTTCGGGTCAATGCCATAGCTCCGGGTTTTATTGAAACGGAGATGACCGCCGGATTAAGCTCTGAAAATCGCGAAAACATAGCTCAACGTGTCCCATTAGGTAAGTTTGGAAGCTCGGATGATGTGGCAAATGCCATAGCTTTCTTAGTATCTGATGAGGCAAAATACATAACGGGCCAGACATTAGTGGTAGATGGAGGTTTGTCGATATAAAACTTCTTACTTTTAATTATATCTGGTAAAATCGCCAGAAAGAGGTTAACAAGGAGGGCTAGATGTCAGATGATGTTTTTTCTAAAGTAAAAGTCGTAATCGTCGATCAGTTAGGCGTTGAGGAGGATGATGTGAAAAGCGAAGCGGCTTTTGCCGACGATCTTGGCGCAGATTCGTTAGACGTTGTTGAGCTTGTAATGGCGCTGGAGGAACGTTTTGAAATCGAGATTCCCGATGAGGAAGCTGAAAAGATAGCTACCGTCGGTCAAGCTGTAGAATATATTCAAGAAAGATCATAGTGACTTTACCCACATTAAAAATAAAAGACCTAGAAGCTAAGCTTCCGATAATCCAGGGAGGGATGGCAGTAAGGATATCTCTGGCACCACTTGCTGCCGCTGTCGCCAACGAAGGTGGTATAGGATTGATCGCCGCTTCGGGCATTACCCCCGATGAGCTTCAAAAACATATCAGGCAAGCAAGAGATATGAGTAAGGGAATTATCGGCATCAATGTCATGGTAGCGGTCCGCCAATTTGCCGATCTTGTCAAGACGGCTTTAGCTGAGAAGATTGACATTGTTGTAGCCGGGGCCGGTTTCTCTCGAGATATTTTTGGATGGTGTAAAAGTGCTGGAATAGCTGTAGCTCCTGTTGTCAGCAGTGAAAGGCTAGCAAAGCTTGCGGAAAAATTTGGAGCAGATGCCATTATTGTGGAAGGCAAAGAAGCTGGCGGCCATCTGGGGACGAATGAATCGATCAAAGCATTACTGCCTAGAATCATTGATGCGGTAAAGATACCGGTTATCGCAGCCGGCGGAATTATAAGTGGAAGCGATATATACAATACTTTAAAGACAGGCGCTAAGGGTGTTCAGATTGGAACAAGGTTTGGAATGAGCAAAGAATCCTCTGCTTCTGAAATGATGAAACAAACTTGGTTGGAGGCAAAAGGCAGTATAGTGACGGGAATGAGCCCGACCGACATGCCGAGCCGTGCTATAGACTCGACAGAGATGGAAGATATGCCAAAGGTCGGGGATAAAACAAAATGTGTAATGTGCCTTAAAAACTGTTCACATCGCGATGAGCGTATCAAGTTCTGTATTATAAAGGCTCTTGAAAACGCTCAAGAGGGCGATGTAGAACACGGACTTATCTTTTGCGGTGAGCGGGTAGGCGAGATCGAAGACATATTAACCGTAAAGGAGATAATAGACAATTTTAAAGAGGAATATTTGAAATGTTCCAAAATGGGGACGAGCCATTGCGCCGGATAGTCATTACCGGGATGGGGGCCATAACACCCATCGGAAATGACAAAGATACTTTTTTCACTTCACTTTTAGAAGGCAGAAGTGGAGCTGCAACAATAACAAACTTTGATCCGACCGGATACTCAAGTACTATTGCCGCCGAAGTTAAAGATTTCGATACTTCAGATGTGATCGAGCCGAAAAAACTTAGGCACCTCGATATGTTTACTCAATTTGCGATCATGGCAGCAAAAGAAGCCTTAGATGACGCAGATCTTGAAATAAGCGACGATAATGCAGAAAAGATCGGAGTGATCGTAGGCTCGGGAATAGGAGGCCTCCGGACCTTAGAAGATCAACACGAGATTCTAATGACAAAAGGGCCAAAGCGAGTCAGCCCCTATCTGGTCCCGATGATGATTCCCGACCTTGCGGCCGGGCAGATATCGATCTATTTCGGGGCGAAAGGACCGAATTGGTGCCCGGTAAGCGCGTGCGCTACCGGAACACATGCTATTGGCGAAGCGTTTGAAACGATAAAGAGAGGCGCTGCAGAGATTTGCATAGCCGGCGGCAGTGAAGCGCCGGTAACCCCACTTGGTGTAGCCGGTTTTGCTTCGGCGCGAGCCTTGACTACTCGAAACGACGAACCGGAGAAGTCTAGCAGGCCCTTTGATCTAAATAGGGACGGATTTTTGATTGGTGAAGGTGCGGGGATCCTCATATTGGAGACGCTCGAGAGCGCTAACGATCGCGGTTCCAACATTTACGCTGAAGTCATCGGGTATGGAGCTTCGGGAGATGCTTACCACATAACATCGCCTGATATTACTGGTGATGGGGCAGCCCGTTCAATGCAGATAGCTCTAGATTTGGCAAATTTATCGAGTGGGGATGTTGATTACGTAAACGCACATGGTACATCTACGAAGATGAATGATAGCCTCGAGACGATTGCCTTAAAAAAAGTTTTTAAAGATCAAGTATACGATCTGCATATAAGCTCAACAAAATCGATGACAGGACATTTATTGGGAGCCGCTGGCGGCGTCGAGGCCATCGCATCTGTTCTTGCAATCATAAATAATAAGATACCACCGACGATCAACCTCGATGAACCCGATCCGGAGTGCGATCTAAATTATGTTCCAAATAAAGCCGTTTCATTAGAAGTGGATGTGGCAATGTCCAATTCGTTTGGTTTTGGTGGACATAACGCGACCGTTATTTTTAGCAGGTTTTAAGAGTTTTGAATAAAGACGTTATATTATTAAAAGCAGAAGAGATCCTCGGAGTGACATTTAAAGATATCACCCTTCTTAAAACAGCGCTCACCCATAGCTCATATGCGTATGAACACAAAATCGAGTTTAATGAGAAGATGGAGTTCTTGGGAGACTCTGTCCTGGGACTTTCCGTAACCGAGTTTATCTTTTTGAGATATCCAGAATTTGAAGAGGGCGACCTTGCCAAGTTACGGGCAAACCTGGTAAAAGCTGAGACCTTGTCCGATATCGCCGAACGCCTTAAGCTTGGGGAAATTGTCATTATAAGTAGTGGCACTGAACAAGCCGGAGGCAGAACGAACCGATCGATCCTTGCGGACTGCCTTGAGGCGATCATAGGAGCCATCTACCTTGATCAGGGATACGAGAGCGCGAAAAAATTTGTCTTAAAAAACCTTAAGGATAAGATTTTCAAAGAAGCGGCAAGAAAGGACCTCTCTGATCCTAAAACGATACTTCAAGAACTGACCATGCAAGAATGGAGCACCCTTCCTCAATACAAGATCGTGGATCAAAAGGGAATGGCCCATAATCCGACTTTCTCGGCCGAGGTCTTTATTGATGGAAAGAGTTATGGCCGCGGAGCAGGCAAGAGCAAGAAGAAGGCGGAACAGGTGGCCGCCGAATGCGCACTTGATGAACTAAAAAAATCATCGTAAGCATACTCTTTTTATCTCGTTTAATCTTAGTTATACTTAAGATACAAACGATTAGTAACTATTCAGGAGATACATGTTTCTTCGATCGCTTTCACTACGTGGGTTCAAGTCCTTTGCAAATAAAAGCGTCCTGAAATTCGAGCCCGGCATAACCTCCATTGTCGGTCCAAATGGAAGCGGAAAAAGCAATATAACCGATGCGGCGCTTTGGGTACTTGGCGAACAGCGGGCAAGTACGTTAAGAGGATCCACAATGCAAGATGTTATTTTTTCAGGAAGTACGACCAGGCAATCACTTGGTGTAGCTGAGGTAAGCCTTGTTCTGGACAACAGCAAGGGCATTATCCCTATTGAATATAGTGAGGTAACGGTCTTAAGGAGATGCTATAGATCCGGTGAGAGCGAATATTATCTTAACGGATCGCCTTGTAGGCTAATAGATATTCAGGAGATCCTTTCGGACAGCGGTCTGGGAAGAGAGATGTACTCCATCATTAGCCAGGGAAAGCTTGATGAAGTATTAAATAGTAAACCGGAAGAGAGAAGAAAACTTATTGAGGGCGCTGCGGGTGTATCAAAGCATAAGAAAAGAAAAGACAAAGCGCTTCGGAAGATGAATTCGATGGGTGACAACCTTACCCGGGCTAAGGATATATTGAAAGAACTTAATAGGCAGCTGATCCCTCTTGAGAAGCAAGCTAAAAATGCGGACGTCTATTTTGATATGAGAGACGAATTAAAAGAAGCTGAAGTCGCTATAGCAGTTATAGAACTTAGGGGTTATCAAAAAAAATGGGAAGATAAGAGCGGGCGCCTAGAGGAAATAAAGAAAAAGAATGCCGGTTTTGACAAAGATTATCAAAAAGAGTCGCAGGTAATAAGGGATTGTGAAGGCGAACTTGAATCACGGGAATCGGTGGTCGGTGATATAAATGAACATCGCAGAAGGACGGAGGGCGTTGAACAACAGATAAACAGCGGCCTACTGCTTCTCGAGGAGAAGGGACGAAACCTGATAGAGAGGTTAAGCGAGCTTAGACAGAAACGATATCAAGATGAAAGCAGAAAGAAGGCTAGGACAGAAGAGCTAGATAGATTAGAAAAGGAAAGAGCGCAGTCCGATAAGTCGCTCGGGGAACTATATAATGAATTGTCTATCCTAAGAAAGAAGACGGAGCAGACAAAGAAGGAAAGCAGGTCCGCAAATGATGAGTATGAATCTCTTAGGAAAAACTTGGAAAGAGCTAGGACTAAGCACGATGAATCCAAGGAAGCCCTTGGTGAATCAAATACTTCAATATCTACGGCGAGAGAACAGATAGATTTCTTAAATAGCCGCAAAGAAGCCGCTTCTGTCCGTGAGTCGGAGCTTTCAGAGAATATAAAGGCCTCCGAAGGTGAGGTAAAGAAGTTGAGAGAGTCTCTCGACAAAAGCATGAGCGTTGTCGAGAGGATTAATGTTGACGTTGAAAGCTTAAGAGATGAAGTTCGAAAATCGGCTCTAGAATGCGAAGAAGCTAATACAGAAAATAATCGACTTATAGCAAAAGTAGCTGCTCTAGATAATCTGAGCAATGATTTAAGGCAATACAATAAAACCGCTGAAAATCTTTTAAAGCAGGGGAAAAAAACAGATTCGATATTTGGCAGGGTGGAGGAGTTCATATCCGTTTCCAAGGAATATGAAAAAGCAATGGAAGTAGCGCTATCAAGAGACCTTAGTACCTTGATTGCAAAAGATTATCGTGAAATATTTAAGGCTATCGATTCACTTGGAGGTGACGATAGCCCTGTCTCCTTGATCCCAGCTTTTGGAGTGGGAACTGAAATTAATCCGGAGGTAATTGACGGAGCAAAACGAGCTCTCGATGTCGTAAAATTTGACAAAGAGATAAGTGAAGCAATTAGCCTTCTTCTTGAAGAAGTATATATAGTTGATGACCTTGAGGTCTTTTTAAAAAATGGGAACAGATACCCGAGAAAGACTTTTGTTTCGCTAAAGGGAGAGATTCTAACAGCAAAAGGCGTTATCAGAAAAGGATTTTTAAAAGACGAGAGCCTGGGACTTATTGGGTGCAAAAGAGAAATTAAGGAATTAAGAGAGAGGCAACAGGTCGTCGAATCTAATGCCAAATCAAAAGAGAACGCTCTTTATGAGTTGAAGGATGGGCTTGAGAGGACAGAAAAGGATAGAGACGACAAAAGGGAAGCAATTAGAGTCGATGAGGCAAGGGAGATAAGTCTTCGCGATAAGATCGTGAACCTTAAAGAGCAACTCGAACTTCTTAACAATGAAAGCACTGAACTAAATGAAGGCATAGAATCTGCTAAAGAAGAAATTAACAGATCAGATGGTAAGCTGGGTCAACATAGCGGCGAGCTTGAAAAACTAAAAGAAAAGATAGTTTTCGGCGAAACAGAACTCGATGATCTTCAAAAGAAACGTGAAGGAAGTATTGAAAGAGAAAAAGTTACTACGACGGCACTTTCCCAGTGCCAGGTAGGGATCGCTTCTTTTACCGAGAGGCAAGTCCACTTAAAGCAGCAGATAACAAAGTTAACTGACGAGATCAAAGAATCAGATGACGCTTTTCGTTTTAGCGAGAATGTCGAGAGAGCTCTTGAGAGGTTAAGGTCAAGGATAGAACCGGTTCATGATCTTTACACGGATCTCCGACTAAAAGCCGAAGAGTGGAAAGAGATTTTAAAAATGCAGGTTGAAGATGAATATAATGTGACGAAAGAAACAAGAACAAATCTAAAAGCCGCCCAAGAAAGATCCAATCAGTTACTAGGAAAGATCAACGAGTTAAAGGAAGATGAGACAAAGGTCCAGGTAGGAATTGCTAAGATCGAGGCCAAGGTCAACACAACTATTGAGAACCTGGTGGATGAACTTCAGGTCCCACTCGAGAAAGCTCTTGAGATTGTACCGGAAGATAGTGAAATCGGAGCTTATGAAGAAAAAGCTAAGTCGTTTCGCCTAAAGCTGGCCGAGATCGGAACGGTAAACCCGATGGCCGCTAAAGAGTATAAAGAGATAAGTGAGAGGCATGGCTTTCTTACAGACCAGATAGATGATCTTTTAAAGAGCAAGAAATCACTGGCAAAGGTCGTAAGTGCTATTGAAATAAAGATTGAAGAGAAATTCAACGCGACCCTAAAAGACGTAAACGATAACCTTCAAAAGGTTTTTGGTGAGCTTTTTCCTGGAGGTAAGGTACGGCTTATCGAAATCGAGGGTGACGACCTCAATGAACCAGGAATCGACATAGAAGCGCAACCGCACGGTAAAAAGCTTCAGTCGCTGTCGCTTTTATCGGGGGGTGAGAAGGCGTTGGTCGGCCTCGCCTTTCTATTTGCGATTTACTATACAAGACCCAGTCCCTTTTACATACTCGATGAAGTGGAAGCGGCGCTTGATGACGTGAATTTACAGCGACTTATCAATCTATTGGAGAAGCTAAAAGATGAGACCCAATTTCTAATAATCACTCACCAGCGAAGATCTATGGAGATCGCGGACTCACTTTATGGTGTATCCATGCAAGCCGATGGGGTATCTACATTAATGTCTCAAAAATTGAGCGACATCGAAAGACAAGGTGGAGATGGAAGAAGAGAAAAAGAACTGGCTAAAACGGCTGAAATCGGGTCTTGATAAATCCCGAACAAACTTCACTTATCAAGTAAAGACAGTATTCAAGCAAAAGGAATTAACCGATGAGACATGGGATGATCTCGAAGCTCTCTTGATTGGCGCAGATGTCGGACTCGAGACATCAATATCTATAGTCGATAAGCTAAAAATCAAGGTCAAGGAAGAAAGAGTATATGACGCGGAGGGCCTATCGTTGCTTTTTAAGGATGAGATGGTCTCAAAATTAAAAGATGTAGAGAGATCGTTAGATATAACCTCGATTGATACGCCGGTGATATTGATAATGGTAGGGGTCAATGGGACCGGCAAAACGACTACGATCGGTAAGTTAGCTCACCAGTTCAAAAAGGATGGCAAGAGTGTCACCCTTGTCGCTGCTGACACATTTAGAGCCGCTGCTATAGAACAATTAGAGAAATGGGCAGATCGGACAAATGTCGATTTCATAAAACATCAACGGGGATCAGATCCGGCAGCAGTCGTTTTCGACGCCATTCAATCGGTCAAAGCAAGAGGGACTGATGTAACGATAATTGATACCGCTGGAAGGCTACATACCTACGTTAATCTAATGGATGAGTTAAAAAAAGTAAAAAAGGTAGCTCTTCGGGAAGCAAATGATATTCCTGTATATACGCTTATAGTGATCGATGCCACCACCGGCCAAAACGGAATCCAACAAGCAAAGACATTTAATGATCATATTGAACTGGACGGTCTTGTACTGACAAAATTAGATGGTACCGCAAAAGGCGGAATCGTAATATCCGTACAAAGCGAACTTGGCGTTCCGATATCTCTTATAGGGGTGGGGGAGAGCGTCGACGACCTTAGGCCCTTTAAGCCGGAAGAATTTGCAACCGCCCTGCTTGACTAGCCTAACAACAAACATTTATTAAAGCCGATTGTTTAGAAAAGTCATATATGTGATATCAAATACTTAAGAAAGCGGTTGGCAAGAGGGGGATGAAGGATATGAGTACTCATATTCTGATACTGTTCGGAGCTACCGGTGATCTAGTTAGCAGGATGGTCGTACCGGCTTTATTTCATCTTTTTGAGACGAATCGACTACCTGATGAGTTTAAGGTGTTAGGTTTTTCAAGGCGAGACCTCTCAAATGAAGATTTTAAGGATTTAGTAAGAATTGCTGTCGTCGATCATCTTGAAAAAGAGAACGAGGTTCCGCCCGAATTTCTTAATCTTTTTGAATATCAAAAAGGCGATTACACAAAAGTTGAAGATTACAATCACCTTCATAAGCGGATAAGCATTATCGATGAGGATCAAAACTCATGTTCCAACAAATTATTTCATCTGGCAGTCCCTCCGAAATATTACGCAGAAATCCTTACCAACTTATCATCAAGCAAGCTCGATAAGACCTGCATTGTTGGTGAGAACTGGACACGGATATTGGTGGAGAAACCGTACGGTTCAGACCTTATAGAAGCCATCAGGATCGATGAGATGTTGGGGAAGATATTCAAAGATGAACAAATTTATAGGATTGACCACTATCTTGCCAAAGAACTCCTTCAAAACATCATCATATTCAGGTTTGCAAACAATCTTCTTGAGCATGTTTGGGATAATCGTTCAGTTGAGAAAATAGAAGTAAAGTTGCTGGAAAATATTGGTATTGAGGGCAGGGGGGCCACATATGATTCATTGGGCGCACTGCTGGATATCGGGCAAAACCATCTTCTACAGATGCTTGCCCTTGTTACCATGGATGCTCCGGATGATCTTGGGCCAGAGGCCATTAGGAGGGCAAGAAGCCGGCTCTTAAAAGATGTAAGTGTATTGAATGACGAAGAGATAGTAAATGGAACTACGAGAGGCCAGTACCTGGGTTATCTTAGTGAAACCGGTATAAAGAAGAATTCGATGACTGAAACATATTTTAAGATCAAAACGACTATCAATTCGAGAAGATGGCAGGGAGTACCCATAATCCTTGAGGCGGGAAAACGGGCGCCAAGGACTGAGAAGGAGATCGCGGTAACGTTTTATCCCTCGAAGATGTTGTCTAGTACGGCCAGATCTACAGGGCTAAACAAGAACACGGTCTATTTTCGGCTTGAGCCTAACCCGGGCATTGCGATCAGATTTTGGTCAAAAAGTCCCGGGCCCACTAATGCGTTAGAACAACAAGTAATGGACTTCAAGTACGAGGATATTGCATCGGGCGTTCGCCACCTCGAAGGTTATTCAAGGCTGATATTGGATAGCATAAAAGGTGATCAGACTCTTTTTATAACAGGCGAGGAAGCAATATCGGGATGGCATTTTATCGACCCCGTAATCAGGGCTTGGAGGGAGAATAAGGTGCCGCTAGATATCTACTCAAGCGATGAAGAATCGTTTAATCTAATGGGATACGATGAGAGTGACGCTATCGTAGACGCGACAACGATAAGGGGAGCGTGAGAAGTGGCTATTAAAAAACAGATCGGCATGGTCGGCCTCGGTAAGATGGGTGGAAATATCGCGTTGCAACTTGCAGAAAAAAAATGGGATGTTTTTGCGTTCAATCGCACCGCTCGGACTACAAAGGGCTTTGAAAAAGAAGGAATAGTCGGAAGATTTTCGCTGAGCGAGCTTATGGGGTCGCTTGAAGCACCAAGAGTCATATGGATGATGCTTCCAGCGGGAAAGCCGGTTGAAGATACTATCTTTAAAGAGGGAGGCCTTCTGGATCTAATGGATGAAGGGGACATGCTTATTGATGCCGGAAATTCTTTTTATATGGATAGCGTTGAAAGAGCCGCAAGGATAGTAGGGCGGGGGATAAAGTTTGTTGATGTCGGTGTATCCGGAGGTCCCGGCGGGGCCAGAAACGGCGCCTGCTTAATGGTCGGAGGCCAAAAAGAATCTTTCGAATACATAGAGCCCTTATATAAGGAAATATCGGTCATCGATGGCTTTCAGTTTTTTGAAGGTTACGGTGCCGGTCATTTTGTGAAAATGGTCCATAATGGCATTGAGTACGGGATGATGCAAGCGATCGCAGAAGGATTCAATGTCTTAAGAGAATCTGATTATAACATCGACCTTATAAAAGCAACCGATGTATACGGCCATGGTAGTGTAATAGCATCAGCCCTTATAAGTTGGTTGAAAGAGGGCTATGAAAAAATCGGGCCGGATTTGGAGGATGCGTCTGGCACGGTCGGTTTCACTGGCGAAGGTGAGTGGACCGTAAGCATCGCTAAAGAGATGGGGCTGAAAACCGAAAACATCGAACAGGCTTTTAATTTTCGAGTTAACTCAAAAGATAATCCGGACTATGTTGGCAAGGTTCTAACCGTGCTACGCGATCAGTTTGGAGGCCATGGACTGTGATGAATGTAAGGTTAAAAGAACTCAATAAGCTGGCAACTCTCGTAAGATACTACATTTTATTATCATCTACTGCGGCCGGATCAGGCCACCCCACATCTTCTCTGTCAGCTACGGATGTATTGACCACCCTACTTTTTGGGGGAGCGTTCAAGGCTGATCTGGATGATTTCGAGAACCCTAATAATGATAGGCTGATCTTCTCCAAGGGCCATGCTTCACCACTTTTTTACTCTCTGTATGCGGCTGCCGGAAGAGTCAGTGTTGATGAGTTGAAGACTTTTAGAAAATTTGGAAGCCAGTTAGAAGGACACCCTACGCCGATATTTCCTTATGCGGAGGCTGCAACAGGATCACTCGGGCAGGGGCTCTCAATCGGAGTGGGGATGGCTATCAATGCAAAGTTTATCGATCAGGTCTCGTCTAACACCTTTGTACTTCTGGGCGACAGCGAGATGGCAGAGGGGTCGCAGTGGGAAGCGATCCAGATAGCCGCTTTTTATAAACTCGATAATCTTGTCGGTTTGTTGGATGTAAACAGATTGGGCCAAAGCAGGGAGACTATGTATGGCCATGACTTAGAGGCTTATGAAAAAAGGATCGCGTCCTTTGGATGGCATACGATCTTGATCGACGGACATGACATAGAGGCGATAGAGAGGGCTATAAGCGAAACGGAGAAGATAGAGGGCAAGCCGACGATGATAATAGCCAAGACCATCAAGGGGAAGGGCGTCGAAGACATCGAAGATATCAATGGCTGGCATGGAAAAGCCTTAAGTGTCGAGGAAGAAGAGAAAGCTATCGCCAATCTTGGTGAGATCGATTATGAAATTCGGGGTCGTATTGACCCACCAAAAAAAATTGACACTCAAGAGATCAAGGTAGCCGACCAAGCAGACTTATCATACGAGCTAGGAGCTAGCGTAGCGCCAAGAAAAGCTTATGGTGAGGCGATTACCAATTTATTTCCAAACTATAAGAATATGGTTGTACTAGATGGCGAAGTTAGCAATTCGACGTATAGCCAGATTTTTCGAGAAAAGTATCCTGATAGATATTTCGAGATGTTCATTGCTGAGCAAAACATGGTCGGAGTAGCGCTAGGCCTTTCAAGGCGTGGCAAGATTCCTTTTGTCTCTACATTTGCTGCTTTTTTTTCCCGGGCATTTGATCAGATAAGGATGAGCCAGTATTCACAACCACATACAAATATTAAGTTTGCCGGATCACATGCCGGAGTTTCCATCGGTGAGGATGGCCCTTCCCAGATGGCTCTAGAAGATATCTCGATGTTTCGTAGCGTAAACAACATGAAAGTCCTATATCCCTCAGACGGGACGTCGACGGTAAAGCTTGTCGAGGAAGCAGCAAAAAACCACGGCAATGTTTACATCAGGCTTACACGCATGAATATGCCGGTAATTTATGAAGCGGATGAGGAATTTATGATCGGCGGTAGCAAGGTGATAAGAGAGAGCGGTAACGATAAAGTTGCGGTCATAGGTGCTGGAGTGACTCTTCATGAAGCGCTCAAAGCTTATGATATACTTGCAAACGAGGGGATCAATATAAGAGTCATCGATCTTTACAGTATCGAGCCGATCGATGGCGATACTCTCAAAAAAGCCGCTAGGGAATGCAAAGCTATCATTACCGTGGAAGATCATTACCGCCCCGGCGGTATCGGTGAAGCCGTCTTGAGTGCGATCGGTGGAGCTGATGTATTCTTCAGCTCACTGGCGGTAGATAAGATCCCAAAGAGCGGAAAGCCGGATGAATTGCTGGATTACGAAGGGATATCAAGTTCAGCAATTATCGAAAGGGTTAAGGAGATTTGATGCGACCGGAAAATTTAAAGACAAAAATATTTCTCGACAGCGGTGATACCGAGGAGACCAAAAAGGCATTAGAAATTCTCGGTTTCCTGGATGGCCAGACAACGAACCCCAGCCTGATAGCAAAAACACCTGAAGCCCAGGAAAGGCTGGCAAAAGGTGATAAATTTTCCCACGAGGAGATAAACGATTACTATCGAGGCGTAGTCACCGAGCTTGCGAGGCTTATACCGGAAGGATCGATCTCGGTAGAAGTATATTCTGATAGCGACAGTTTGACAGACGAGATGTTCGAGCAGGCAAAAGAGATGTATGCTTGGATACCCGATAATGCCTATATAAAATATCCGACAACCGTCGAGGGCCTTGAGGCCGCAGCTAAGTCGGTAGAGGTCAAAATACCGGTAAATATGACTCTTTGCTTTTCGCAGGAGCAAGCGGCGGCGATATATTCGGCCACGAAGTCGGCAGGAATCGGAAAGGTCTATTGTTCCCCCTTTATTGGTCGCTTGGATGACCGGGGAGAGAACGGCATGGAGTTTATTGAAAACATCTTAAAGATGTATAGCTCTGGCGATGGCCATGTGGAAGTTCTTACTGCCAGCGTAAGGAATCTGAATCACCATCTTGACGCTCTTTCGCTTGGATCAGATATCATAACCGCTCCTTTTAAGGTACTTAAAGAGTGGGCCGAGGGAGGGATGGTCATCCCTGACGGCGAATTTCAATATAAATCTAATGATCTATCACCGATTCCATATAAAGAAATAGATATTAATAGCGATTGGACTTCTTTGGATATTCAACATGACTTGACAGACGTGGGGATGGAGAAGTTCACTGCCGATTGGAAGTCGCTGCTGAAGTGAGTAAAGTCTAGATCGATCTTTGTGCTTTCTTCTATTTATTATCGTTTAATTGAGGGCAAATGAGATCGAAGCAGCTATCTTATTTAGATAATCAATTTGAGTTTTGCTAAATGTATAGGTAGCCGACCTATTTAAGCAGTCTATCACGCCAATCATCGAATCGCCCATAAATATTGGGGCCGTAATACAAGATCTGATCCCATATTTATTGGCAACATCAACATTAATCCTGTCATCATTCAAGGCGTCATTTACTACTACCGTCTTCTTAGTTTCATGAGTGAGGACGGCCGTACGTGCTTCATCGTCTGAAAAACTTGATCCGACAATCTCTCTTGGCATGCCAAAGATATTTTTTACGACCCAATGATCGCCTGTTCGCATATTTAAGGCACATACGTCGCATCCGAATGCATTGCCCACTTTCTCAATGATTTCGTCTAACACTTTATCTAGATCATTGTGTAAGTGAATGGCCGAATTAATTTCGTTCAAAGCTAAGCTTAACTTATTTTCCTCTCGTTCTTTCTTATAAAGTCTTGCATTTTCAAAGGAAAGGGAGAGAGATGCAGCAAATTTATTGGAAAAGTCCAACTGCCTTTCTGTAAATTGCTGAGTTTTTGTATGATTGCAGAAACAGACGACTCCAATGACTTTATCACTTCTTGTAAGTGGGAGCATCAAAGCTGACCTTATCCCCATTTTCTCCATTGCTTCGCGCCGAAACTGCTCTCCCTGTGATGCATCCTCTACTGAAAAAGCTAATTTTGTTTTTGCAGCGATAGAAGCAATCGGAAGTTCTTTGTCAGTAAAGCTCTGGCCCACAGGTAGTTTTGATGAATCGCCTTGCCGATGATACCGTAAAATCCAAGCATTGTTTCCTCGCTCAAAGAAAGCAGATGATTCTGTTCCGAGGATTTCGGTTGCTCTTGGCAAAACGTTTTTAAAAATCTTTTTAAAGTTGAGCGAAGAGTTAAGGAGATCATTGATCTCATTTAAGGACTCACTGAAAAACTTTTCTTCTCTTAAGTCGGTTATATCGTAAGAAGTAGCAATACATGAAGTGATCTTTCCATCGTTGTTTTCGATCGGGACAATACGTACTTCAACCCATCTCTTGACCTCTTTTACATCTATCTTGATAGTGTATACAACCTCTCTTCCTGATCGAAAAGCTTTTTCAAAATTTCTTTTTACTTTAGAAAATGTCTTTTTATCATAGAGCTCACAAGCATTCATACCGATAATCTCAGCGACGCTTTTCCCAAGGCGCTTGCTTCCCCGATCATTTAAAAAGGTAATATCTAATTTTTTATTAACTATCGCGATCACATTTTCGGAATTCTCAGATAACATCCGGTAGAGCTGCTCGCTCTCTAACAGCTTTTCTTCCTTTTCTTTCAGAGCCTGCTCAGCCATTTTTCTTCCGGTGATCTCGGTGACCATACCTAGAGATCCGGTTATCTGGCCGGCCTCGTCATAAATGGGACTGGCAGAGAGTAGTACCCAACCCTTGGTGCCATCCTTTCTTACGCCCTCTATCTCATATCTCTCACTGATACCGCTAAAACGCCTCTTAATATGTTCCTTGATCTCGTCTTCCTTATCTTCATCAAAAAGCTTAAATATCGACATCCCGATCATCTCGTCTGAGCTGTATCCGGTTATCTCCGTAAATTTTTTGTTTACATATGTAAATCGGCTACTCAAATCGGATATGCCAATGCCTTCATCAGCTGTCTGCAGCAGCTGTTCATATTTCCTCTCGTTCTCTTCTTTGAATCTTTGAAACTCTTTTTTCCAAGTGATATCTTCGACACTATATAATACTCGTGACCATGGTTTATTGTTGGTTTCAAGAACAATGGCCGTTATCTTTGCTGCTTGGTGGTTACCTTCAAGATCAATGCCCTCGTTCTTATCTTCGTAGGAAAGCTCGCCGTTTGCAAAGGCGACAAGTTGGTTTTTGAAAGGTCCAAAAGAGTCCTCGGTAAACATCTTGCCAACCCCTCGCTTAAAGCCTTCTATGTCATTAGCCTTAAAGAGGTCGAGGGCGGCATCATTAACGGTGATAATTTTTATTAGTGAGATACAGTGGGTGATGTCTTCTATATGAGTTTCAAAATGATGGTCAAAATCGTCTACTCCGCTAAACCTAAGCTTGTCGATAAACTCTTTCACATCCGACCAGTCTATCTCAACAAGCGATATTGGAGCATTATTAAATAGGGTTTGATAATCGCTGTTACTTTTCTTAAGTCTTTTATAGGTTTCTGCCATAACAACCTTTGCATGATTTATAGCAGGCACGTTGCATCTTTATTTTAATATATTATGACTAGTATTTCTAGCTAAATTAACGGACGACGTTTGCACTAACTAACAATTTCACTTAGGGGTATAGATAATATCAGAAAATTTTTTATAAAATCGAAAGACGAGTAAAAAGGTGAGCAGATGGCGAGAGCTACTGACCTATTATCAGCAGATCACAAAATAGTCTTAAGACAATTAAAAAGGTTGGAAAAGAGTTTAGGTGATTTCGAGAACGACGGCGGAGAAAGCGAACATGTCATCAAAGATGCCAGCTTTATCGAAAGCGTCGTAAAAAAGCACTTATTAAAGGAAGAGGAGATACTGTTTCCACTACTTGGCAAGATGCCGGGAATGGGAGAAGGCCCATTAAAGATGTTATATCTTGAGCATGAAGCATTTAAGAGTAACAACATCAAGTTCCAAGAACTTATCTTTCGCTTGAGAAACAAGGAGGACGCAGCCAGCTTCAAAAGTGATCTTCTCGAGAAGGGAAGGGCTATAATACTTGTCATTCGCGAGCATATTGACAAAGAGGACCAGATATTATTTCCCATGGCCGAGCGGTTTCTGGGAGAAGAAATACTTTTGGAAGCAACTGAAAAAATGAGTATATCAATCGGTTCGTTGGAGGCCAAAGAGACTTTTCTTGTGCTAGATATAAGGGAGCTTAGGACCGACAATGTCGATTCAATTGTAATGATGACCTTTGATGAGATGCCGGTTGGAGATGGGATGAAGATAATCGATGACAAAAACTCATCGCCCATACATGATCAACTTGAACGAGACCGGGCGGGCTACTATGTATGGCATGACAAAAAAAAAGGTCCCGATACTTGGGTCTCCGATGTTAGAAAGGTAGCCTAGCTTTTTGAAGCAATATTAATAAAACTTTTTAAAATGACTGCAAAAAAATAGTGAACAATATTATATTTACTCTTGAACAATTATTTACCTTTATGGTATTTCTTATAAGAACAATTATGGTTCCTTATCCGCCCTAAAGAAACGGAGAAGCTCTCTTGGACTTTGCCGCGGTTATTCTCGCAGCGGGGCTCGGTAAACGGATGAAATCCGCGACGCCCAAAATGATGCATAAGATATGCGACAAATCCATGCTTTCCTATGTCATCGATGCGGTAGAAGCCCTATCACCAAAGAAGATAATCGTAGTCGTGGGTCAAGGTGGCGAGACGGTGGAGAGCCAGATATCGGATTTGGCCGAGCCCGTTTACCAAAGCGAACAACTGGGTACAGGGCATGCCGTCAAGGTTACTAGGGACGCTTTTAAAGATTACGATGGTCAGATACTGATACTATCCGGTGACACACCTCTTATTAGCAGCGATACTCTAAAGAAATTGATCGATAGTAGAGCGGAAAGCAAGGCCGCAGCCGCAATCCTTACGGCCAGAGTCGAGGATCCGGCGGGTTACGGTCGCGTCATCCTGAGTAGTAGTCTTGAAGTCAAAGGAATAGTCGAGGAAAGAGATGCAACTCCAAGCGAGCGAGAGATCGATCTTATTAACGCCGGTATGTATTGTCTTGAAAAAGAGGAGCTATTTTCAGCTTTAGAGTCTGTCTCCAACGATAACGATCAAAAAGAGTACTACCTTACGGACGTTATAAAGATTCTAAGCGACAACGGTAAGCAGATAGTCTTCGTTGAGGCCAGTGAGGTTGAGACCAAGGGAGTCAATTCCAGGATACAGCTAGCCGAGGCGGAATCGATAATAGGAAACAGGATTAAAATGGATCACATGTTAAATGGTGTCACCTTTCATCTGCCGGAAACATCGTTTATTGGAACAGACGTAACGATAGAGAAAGACACGACTGTTTTTCCCAACTCTTTTATAAATGGACGAACGCAGATCGGAAAAGACTGCGAGATCGGGCCGTCTGTAAAGATAAGTGATACTAAGATCGGAGATAATGCAATTATCCAGTCGTCCTACATCAACGGGGCGGTTCTAGATGACCATGTGGCAGTGGGGCCTTTCGCATCACTTCGGCCCGGCACTCGCATTAAATCCGGCGGTAAAGCGGGAACATTTGTCGAGTTGAAGAAGTCCACGCTCGGAAAGAACAGCAAGGTCCCTCATCTTAGCTATATTGGCGATACGAAGATCGGGGAGCACGTAAATATCGGCGCCGGAAGTATTACCTGTAATTACGATGGCGTTAACAAATGGGAAGCCGTCATAGAAGACGACGTTTTTATCGGGAGCGATACGATGATAATATCACCGGTCAGGTTTGGAGCGGGTTCGATGACGGGGGCGGGATCAGTCATTTCTAAAGACGTACCAAGCGGTGGGTTGGGGATAGAGCGCTCAGAGCAAAGAAACATTGAGGGATGGGCTAAAAAACATCGTGATAAAGCAACTAAGAAACACAAAAGGGGAGGAACAGGCAGCAAATGATGAAGCCGGCAAGTAAAAGGATCATGGTCTTTTCGGGTAGATCGAACCCTATTTTAGGTAATGAGATCGTAGACGCACTGGGAATCGATCCTGGAAAAGTCAAAATATCCCAATTTAGCGACGGTGAGATATACGTAAAATTCTTAGAGAGCGTTAGGGGGGCGGACGTCTTCTTGATCCAGACGCTATCCACTCCGGTAAATAAGAACATCATGGAGCTTCTTATTATGGCCGATGCTTTGAAAAGAGCTTCAGCCAAACGGGTATCTGCGGTCATTCCTCATTATGGCTATTCAAGGCAGGATAAAAAGACAACTTCAAGAGAGCCGATAACGGCAAAATTAATCGCCGATCTTTTACAAAATACAGGTATCGATAGAGTCGTGACTATGGATCTTCACGCTGGGCAGATCCAGGGGTTTTTCGATATTCCCGTGGATCATCTAACAGCTCTTCCGATACTTGTAAATTATTTTTCCAAAAAGAAATTAAAAAACTTGGTCGTAGTCTCACCGGACGTAGGTAGAGTAAAGCTTGCAAAAAAATTCTCCGACAAGCTCGATTCAGGCCTTGCAATACTTCACAAAACAAGACCCGATCATAATGTGGTCGAAGTAGGGCAGGTAGTCGGAGAGGTTAAAGGAAAAATAGCTTTACTTGTGGATGATATGATCGATACCGCCGGAACTATTACGGAGGGTGCGAAGACTCTTATTAGAGAAGGGGCGACTGAGATATATGCCAGTGCCACTCATGGAGTGCTATCTGGTCCCGCCATTGAAAGGATAGAGGAGTCTCCGATAAAAGAACTGGTACTAACTAATACAATCCCACTTGCGCCGGAAAAGAAATTGGATAAACTAACCATCCTTTCTATCGCGCCGCTATTTTCCCAAGCCATAAATAATGTCTATGAAGATGAATCAGTAAGCACTCTCTTTGGTGATGACGGGTTTTAATAGGATCGATACATTTTTGGGGTAAGACTAAAATAATAAAATTACCCGATTTGCACTACGTCGTTAAGTCGCTATTAAAGATGAAAAAATATTAAATAGACGTATTTAAATAAAATCGGCTTAATTACTTGACTAAAGGCACCAAGTGGGTAAAATCACTTTTGAGGTGAAAAAATGGAGATAGTAGAGCTAAAAGCTGAGAAAAGAGAAGAAAAAGGAAAGCAGGAAGCTAGAAGGATCAGGAACGAAGGAGGCCTTCCCGCTATCGTTTACGGAAAAGGAAACCAGCCACTTAAAGTAAGGGTCGATGCCAAAGAATTTTTTGATCTTACACACAGTGGGGCTGGATCTAATGTCGTAATCAAGCTTAACCTTGCAAGCGAAAAAGAACCTCCTACCGTGATCTTAAAGGAGATTCAGCGAAATCCGGTAAAGGATAATGTCATCCACGTGGATTTCCAGATGATAGCCCTGGATCAAAAAATACACTCAAATGTCCCCATAGTTATTATTGGTGATAGTGTCGGTTTAAAAGAGGGCGGCGTGATGAATGTCGGACATCGTGAACTCTTAGTGGAAGCCTTGCCGATGGATGTACCTAGCAGTATAGAAGCTGACATTACAGACATTGCCATTGGTGACAGTTTTAGAGTAGGGGACGTCGCCTTGAGTGATAAATATTCTATACTTAACGATGAGGACGATACGATCGCATCCATTGTCCCACCGGCTGCTATTGTGGAGGAAGTCGTTGAGGAAGAACTCGAAGAGGTTGCTGAAGGTGAAGAAGTCCCAGAGGGTGAAGAGGCCGAGGAAGCTGCACCGGGTAAAGAAGGGGAGCGAGAAGAAGGTTAATCACGCTCTTCCAAAAAAGAACGTTCTTAACATAAGCACACCGACGGTGTGCTTATTTATTGGGAATAAAATTAGCAGAACAGGGCAGAGTGAAGAAGCGGCTACGAAAAGAATAGATGATAGACAAGTATAAAAAAAATAGATATTTAGTCGTCGGCCTGGGGAATCCCGGTAAACAGTTCTCCGGAAACAGGCATAATCTTGGGAAGATGATCGTAACGGGTCTCTCCAAAGAATCAAAAGTGCCTCTAACCGCTAAACACCCAAAAGCCGAATTGGCAGAGGTCGTAGTCGACGATAAAGAGGCGATAATCGCGACAGTCAACGACTATATGAATTTAAGCGGATTTGGAGTAAGCGCCCTTGTAAACTACTTAGATATCGATCTAAGCCGGCTGGTCATCGTTCATGACGATATTGATCTGGATCTTGGTGAGATAAGGATAAAGAAGGGCGGCGGCACAGGAGGCCACAATGGATTAAGGTCCATCGTGGATGTCTTGGGAAGCGAGGATTTTTTGCGTATAAGGCTGGGCGTCGGTCGCCCACCGGCCAAGAGGGATCCTGCCGATTATGTTCTAAGTGATTTTAGTGTAGTTCAATTTTCAGAATTAGAATTCGTCCTCCAAGACGCGATCGACGCAATTAAAGTCATCATCACCGATGGTGTGGATGAGGCGATGAATAGGTATAATATAAAAAAAAGATAGATAGCATCATTTCTATCTGATATGGGAGGCCTGGGTCGCAGCGACCGAGGTTTTTTAGTGATGATATGGAAAATATTGTTAGGACACAAAAAGGATTAAGTACGCTTATTCCGATTGTGAAAAAAATAAATAAATACCCCAAGTTTGCGACTTCTATCGATGAAGGATCGAACGAATTTGTCGCCATCAAGAGCATTAGGCCAGCGTTACTTGCGGCCGCTTTCTCCTCTTTAGATAAGTCTATGTTGGTCATCGTAAAAGACGAAATCGAGGCAGAATATTTGGAGAAGACTTTTGCAGATTATCTGGGCAAGGAGAAAGTCCTCTTGTTTCCGGATTATGACATCGATCCCTATGAAGATATAAGGTCAAATATTGAACATATCGGTGAACGGTTTCGATTCTTTAATAGGGTCAGAACTTCTAAGTTCCTGGTAGTAGCCTCGATCAGGTCGATCTTACAAAAAGTGCCACTAAAGAGGGGTGAGACTGAAGAGCCGATAGTTTTGAAAGTTGGAGATGAGCTGGTAACTGATGAGCTTTTGTCTAAACTTACCGATTACGGCTATAACAGGGTGACAACGGTCGAAGAAAAAGGGGAGCTTGCGAGCAGGGGCAGCCTTATCGACGTATTTCCCTCTACCGGCAGCCAGCCCGTAAGAATAGATTTTTTTGGCGATACTATTGAAACGCTTCGGATTTTCTCGGTGGAAGACCAACGCTCGACAGGCCGCGTAGATGAGATAGAGGTCTTTGCTGCAAGCGAGTACAAGAACGATGATGTGATAGCGGAGAAAGCGCGAGATTTTCTTAGTAAGTCGAACGTCTCCCTCGAAATGGAATCAAATAATTCCTTAGCCGGAAGAATACTGCCGGCTTTATATAAAATGGGGTGCGTAATTGATCGTTTTCAAGATGAGCTCGCAATTGTCATAAGCGAGGGAAATTCTGTTATGGGCGAGGCGCTAGATTTTACTAAAAGACAGGATGAGGTAGTCGGCGGACTTTTTAAAAGTGGATCGCTTACCTCCTCCGATTACTTTCTTTCCGTTCAAGAGATAGAGAATATCTACAATCGTGCATCGATATTTGAGGAACTTATCTCAGATAGGACCGGTCTCGTAATCGAGGCAAATTATCCGCCGGAGTCCGCCGGACGAATAGATGTCTTAAAGGAATACGTACAAGATTATAAGGATATTGGTTATTCGGTAGTTCTGGCTCTGCCGGACAAAGGTGAATACGATCGTCTCTGTCAATTGATGGATGATTTTTCAATAAGCAGGTCAAAGAAGGGCGTAAGTCCAAATGAGCCCTTCATCACGATCGGTAGTATCGACCAGGGATTTGTCGTACCAGAACTAAGGTTCGCGGTTCTTGGTGAGAGTGATATATTTCCTCGACATCTAGCGCCGCAGCAGCTCTCCTATGTCTCGAAGAAGAAGGCGCTTCTTGACTTTACGGGCCTAAAGGACGGTGATTTTCTTGTCCATGAGATGCACGGGATATCGCGGTTTAAGGGGCTGGCAACTAGACAGATAGATGAAGTCGAGAGAGAATATTTAATTCTGGAGTACGCAGCCAATGACAAGCTATTTCTTCCTACCGACCAACTCCATAAGGTCTCAAGATTTATTGGACCCGATTCCAGCGAACCTAAGATCACCAGGCTCGGCTCAAATGATTGGATAAAAGCTAAGAGCAGGGCAAAGTCATCCGTAAGTAAGCTGGCCATAGATCTTAAAAAGCTTTATATGGATAGATTGAAAAGCAGGGGGCACATGTTCTCGATCGATAATGAGTGGCAGCGCGAACTAGAGGGCACTTTTCCATATTCAGAGACGAAAGACCAACAAAGTGCGATAGATGACGTAAAGAAAGATATGGAATCATCGATGCCGATGGATAGACTTGTTTGTGGAGACGTAGGGTACGGAAAGACAGAGATTGCGATAAGGGCAGCATTTAAGACCATCTTAGATAGCAAGCAAGTGATGATGGTAGCCCCTACGACCATCCTTGCCCAGCAACACTATATTTCTTTCAAGGAGAGATTTGCTCCGTACCCGATGAAAGTAGAGATGCTGAGCCGCTTTAGGACACCAAAAAAAAGAAAGGAAATAGTCCAAGATATTAAAAAAGGGAATATTGACTTTGTTGTCGGCACTCACAGGCTTCTTCAAAAAGACGTCTCTTTTAGCGATCTTGGCCTCGTGGTAATAGATGAAGAACAGCGCTTCGGTGTCGGCCACAAAGAACAGATCAGGGAGCTAAAAAAATCTGTCGATGTCCTCACTTTATCGGCGACCCCGATTCCCAGAACTCTACAGATGTCACTTTCAGGGGTAAGGGACCTAAGTATAATCGATACACCACCGGAGGGAAGGCACCCGGTAATAACCTATGTGGGTGAGTATCAAGCTGCTACGATCAAAGGGGCAATAGAGCGAGAACTAGCAAGAGGCGGGCAGATCTTTTTTCTTCATAACCGGGTAGAGAATATCGATA
>Ga0255058_10000144_pt1 | contig 42427 bp, 34 predicted proteins | sample Cases_109_9_MG_FD_188637 | JGI IMG/M metagenome (GOLD analysis project Ga0255058, IMG submission 188637) | Seawater microbial communities from Amundsen Gulf, Northwest Territories, Canada - Cases_109_9 | ecosystem: Environmental > Aquatic > Marine > Gulf | place: Canada: Northwest Territories...
GCTGCCCGCAAGTACAAGACGGACCGGGCCGAGACGGACGAACTCGCGTTCCATCGCTACCAGCAATACTTCGAGGCGAAGGAGAGCGGCTTTCTCGATCGCGTGCTCGTTCCCCTCGATGTCCTGAACGTCCAGGGCCGCCCGCTGGGTCGCGTAGACGACGACCTGGGCGTGCGCGGCGTGTCGCCCGGAGACCTTCGCGGCATGCCAGAGCTGGACACCTGCGTCACCTCCGGCACGCAGACCCACGCCTCTGACGGCATGGCCTGCCTGCTGGTGACGAGTGAGGAGAAGGCGCGCGAGCTGAGCCCGCGGCCGGAGATCGACATCCGCTTCGTCGCCAAGGCCGAGGTGAGGACCCATCCCAGCCTCATGCCGGAGGCGCCGGCGCTCGCCGTGGGCAAGCTCCTCGAGAAGACCGGCTCGACCATGGACGACATGGCGGTGGTGAAGAACCACAACCCGTTCGCGGTCAACGACGTGATCTTCTCGCGAGTGATGGATTACGACTGGCGCGAGATGAACAAGACCGGCAGCTCCCTCGTCTGGGGACATCCCCAGGGTCCGACCCTCACCCGGATCCTGATCGAGGCCCTCGAGGAGGCGGTCTCGCTTGGCGGCGGGAACGTGCTGGTCTTCGGCTGTGCGGCGGGCGACGTCGGGATCGCGGCCGAGTTCAGCGTCAACTGAGCCCGGTCGGAGTTTGATCCCGGCCGCTGACTACGAGCTGATGGCAGACTGACGATCGCGTGGGGAGATAGACGAACGATGAGCACGGCGACAGCGACCTCGACAATGACGACGACCACCACCTCCATGCGGGAGCCGACGCTGCAGACGCTCGGCCTCGGAAGCGTCAGCGACATCTTCCGGGCCGGTCGACTACCGGTCGACGCCGCCAACCTCGTGGACCGTGTCTTCGGCGGTCCGGAGGAGCGCGGCTCCATGATCATCTCCGGGGCCAACGGGATCGTCGGCGCCGGCAAGGCGATGCAGCTCGGGTCCAGGCTGGTGGATTTCGACGTGCCGATCGTGGCGCTCGACTTCCCCTCGGCGCCGGATGGGATCGGCCGGCAGTATCCGGGGCTGGTCGCGGCGTTCGGACGCCAGGGCGCCGACCGGATCATGCGCAACATCGTGCGGCTCAACTACGACGGTGTCGACCTGCCGAGGGAGCTGAGGGACTTCCGTCCCCGATTTCTCCTGGAAGCGATTCCCGAGATTCTGGACGCTAAGAAGGAACATTATAAGATCTTTCGCAATGCGTTTCCGGACATAGCGATACGATCCGTTACCTCCGGGTTTCCCAGCTCCGAGCTGGGGGTTGGCGTGGCCCATCCGGCCTTCCCCCACGAGATCAACAAGATCTGGGAGATCGTCGAGCCGGAGCCGTCCGACATCACCCAGCTGTTCTGGGCGCTGGGACTGATCCCGGTTCCCGTGAGCGACCACTGGTCCTTCGTCCTGGACGTGCTGTTCTGCGGCTCGGTGCTCGCCGGACTCCGGTATCATCGGGCCAGCAACATGCCGTTCTGGAAGATCGACAAGCTCACGCGGAAGATGCTCGGATCGAACCCCTTCAGGGCCAGCGACGCGATCGGGGCGCCGGCGGCGAACTTCCTGATCTGGTCGTGCCTCCACCACCTGAGCGAGACTTACGGCGACCTGTTTAGACCGACTCCCGAGCTCGAGGAGCACAAGGAGACGGGAGCGACCTGGTATCCGCCCAACCACTTCCGTCCCCTCGTCGACTGGAAGCTCGACGCTGACGAACAGGAGGAGTTCCGAACCTGGACCCTGGGGCCCCTGTTCCAGATGGCGAGCCTGATGGTCCACGAGCAGAGGGCACACCTCTCCCACATCAACGCGATCGGCGAGCTGTGCGCACAGTTCCGGCGCGGCATTCTCGCGGTGATTCGCGACGTCGGGCCCGAGTCGGCGATTGCGGTCGTCGAGTCCTATCACCGCAGGCACCCGGGGGCGGCGAAGATCGGCTGGTTCCCCGAGGCCTTCGAGGGGATGGAGGGGCCGGAGTGGCAGCAGCTCTACGTCAACGCCGAGCACGATGGGCGGGTCGGCGTGGTGACCATCAGCAGGGAGAGCTACAACTGGGACGTGGATCGGGAGCTGAACCGAGCCCTGGACTGGCTCCGGACCGAAGGGATCGGGAGCGTCATCGTCACGGGAGACTTCCATCTGTCGACTCAGATGGTCGGGGCCGACACGAGCGATTTCTTCCCGGCGCTGGAAAGCGAGGAGGAGGGACTCCGGATCTCGAGCGAGTGGTCAAGGACGGCCCGGCGCCTGCACGAGGACTTCGAGGTCTCGGTCGGGTTCGTGAACGGCAAGCGCTGCCTCGGGGGCATGCTGGAGCTCCTCCTTCACTGCCGATATCTCGTTGCGGTGGAGGGTGCGTCCCTCGGCTTCCCCGAGGTGACTCTGCCCGTCGTGCCGGGCATGGAGGGCTGTCACTGGCCGCTCCGAAAGGCTGCTCCCGAGCACTGGCCCAGGGTTCTGCACCTCCAGCTGGGCGGGCGACCGGTCAGGGCGGAGAATGCCGTGGGCTGGCTGATCGACTCTTCGGGACCCATGGAGGAGGCCTTGATGACGGTCTGGCAGCTGGTTTCCGGAGGCGATCACGGGATTCCGGAGCGCTCCGTCGAGACGGGCGCCATGGATGGGGTGCCGACGGATGTGAGCGACCTTCCGCCGGCCGACTCCGAGGACTCCGAGATCGCCAGGCGAGCGATCATGGCCTGCGTTCAGGACGCGTGTGGCGCCACGCTGGCCGATGCGCTGGCGGTGCAGGCGAGGCACGCGGCCGACTTCCTCGCCTCGCCCGCATGCCGTCGGGGCCTGGTCGGCGCCGAGTACAAGAGGGTCATGTCGGTATAGGTCGACCGGCTGGCGGCTCCTCAGGCCGCGGGTCAGGCGGGTCGGGGCATCCCTCCCGAGACCGTCGCGTTTCGCGCCCGGGCCGACGGCAACCGGAGTCGAGACCTTGCCCGGAGGGAGCGGGCCGTGCTCTAATCACCCCGCCTATGGCCGCACTCATTCGCGCCCTGACCTACGCGTCGCTGTTCATGGGACTCGTGATCGTGTTCGTGCCGGCTCGCGTCCTCGAATGGTCGGGCGTCGTGCGGCCAGAGATCGGCGCGGTCCAGATCGTTGCAATCGCGGTGGGCGTGGCCGGTGGCACCCTGGCCCTCTGGTGCGTCCTCACATTCGCCCTGGTAGGCAAGGGCACGCCGGCGCCTTTCGACCCTCCTCGCCGTCTCGTCGTCCGAGGTCCGTACCGATTCGCGAGAAACCCGATGTACCTGGGAGTCGGGCTGGCGCTGGCGGGCGCTTCGCTCTTCTACGAGTCTCCGTCGCTGGCCGGCTATGCGGCTCTCTTCTTGATCATCGTTTATCTCTTCATCCGGGTCTACGAGGAGCCGACGCTGCGGCGAACGTTCGGAGAGGAGTACGAAGCCTACTGCAGCGGAGTCGGGCGCTGGCTGCCCAGGTGGTCGACGCGAACGCCGAACGAAGAGCCGAACGAACCGCCGGCGAAGCGGCCGCCGGCGTAGTCGGGTGACGGGACGCGAGACGAGGCTGGGCCTCGGCGCCAATTGGCAGCAGTTCACTCTCCTGGTCGTTGTGAACGCCTTCGTGGGCGCCATGGTCGGCCTGGAGCGCACAGTCGTGCCGCTGATCGCCGAACAGGACTTCGGCCTCGTATCCCGCGCGGCCATCCTTTCCTTCATCGGCACCTTCGGTCTCGTCAAGGCCACCGCCAACCTCTTCGCCGGCCGATTCTCCGACAGGGTAGGCCGCAAGCGTGTCCTCGTCGCCGGCTGGCTGGCGGGCGTGCCCGTCCCCTTCATGGTGATGTGGGCCCCGGCCTGGTCGTGGATCGTGGCGGCCAACGTGCTTCTCGGGATCAACCAAGGCCTTGCCTGGTCCACGACCGTGATCATGAAGATCGACCTCGTGGGTCCCCGGCGGCGGGGGCTCGCCATGGGGCTGAACGAGTCCGCCGGTTACGTGGCCGTGGGAGCGGCGGCGCTGGCGAGCGGGATGATCGCGAGCCGCTTCGGCCTGCGGCCGGAGCCGTTCTACCTGGGGATCGCGTTCGTGGCCCTGGGCCTCGGGCTCTCGGTCTTCTTCGTCCGCGATACGGTCGACCACGTCCGGGTAGAGGCCGCTCAACGCGACGCGAACCGGCCGACCAGCTCGAGCGGGTCGAACGACTCGAGTCGGGCGAGCCGGCTCACGTGGCGAGAGATCTTCGTGCGGACGAGCTGGAAGGACAGAAGCCTCTCGAGCTGCAGCCAGGCCGGTCTCGTCAACAACCTGAACGACGGCTTGGCGTGGGGGCTCTTTCCCCTCTTCTTCGCGAGCGCCGGCATGTCACTGGACCAGATCGCGACGCTCGCCGCCGCTTACCCGCTGGCCTGGGGCATACTGCAGCTGGGTACCGGTGCGCTCAGCGACTACTGGGGGAGGAAGCCGCTGATCGTGGCGGGAATGGTGCTTCAGGGACTCGCGCTCTTCGCGGTCGCGAGGCTCTCCAGCTTCGGAGGCTGGCTGGGGGCGTCGATCGTGCTCGGTTTGGGCACGGCCATGGTCTACCCGACGCTGCTCGCGGCCGTAGGCGATGTGGCCGAGCCGTCCTGGCGAGCCTCGTCGATCGGCGTGTACCGGCTGTGGCGAGACGGAGGCTACGCCGTCGGGGCCCTGGCCGTGGGCCTCATAGCCGACGCGTTCGGAGGGAAGGCCGCCATCTTGGCCATCGCCGCGCTTACCGTCGCGTCCGGCTTCGTCGTCGCGCTCCGGATGCCTTCCGACTCGTGGCGGGCACGCGCCGCGTGAGTGCCGTTCCGGAGGCAGCGTTTCGGCTCCGAGACGTCCGCCAGGAGAAGTCCGGCCGCGTGCTGCTGCGGGGCATCGACCTCGTTCTCCCACGCGGCCGAATCACCGTGCTCCTCGGCTCATCGGGAGCTGGAAAGACCTCTCTTCTCCGCCTGTTGAACCGATTGGATGACCCGGCGGCCGGTGAGATCTCCTACCTGGGCCGGTCGCTCGAAGAGTATCCCGCGACGGAGCTTCGTCGGCGAGTGGGCTTCGTCTTCCAAACGCCGGTCATGTTCGCGGGATCGGTGCACGACAACCTCCGCGAGGCGGCGGAGATCGCGGGATTGGACGACCAGGAGTTCCCGGAGCGAGCCCGTGAGGCGCTGGAGCTGGCGGGGCTGGATCCATCGCTGGCGCACCGCCCGGCTCAGGAGCTCTCGGTGGGCGAGCAGCAGCGAGCGACGATGGCACGGACCCTGATCGGCGGCCCGGAGGCGCTTCTCCTGGACGAGCCGACGTCGGCGCTCGATCCGGAGTCGTCCGAGTTCCTGTTGGAGTCGATTCGGAGGCTTCGCGCAGAGCGGGGCATGACGGTCATCCTGTCGACACATCGCCATTACGAGGCTGCAGCCATCGCCGATGAGGCGGTGCGTCTTTCCGGGGGTGCCGTGGTGGAGTCTGGGGAGGCTGCTGATGTCCTGGCCTAACGTGGCGGATGTGGCGCGGGCGGATATGGTCGGAGCGAACGGGATGCTCGCGGCGCCGTTCCTGCAGGAGCGGCTCGGGCCGGGGACGGGCCTCGAGCCCGAGATTCTCCAGTCCCCGATCCTGGGTCTCTCCTGGCTCGACCTGGTCGCCGCGTCCGGCCTCGTGCTTCTCGCCGTGGGCCTCTCACGGTGGCAACGGCTCGGACTCACCGGGAGCCTGATCGTGGGAGCGATTAGATCCGTCGTGCAGCTCGTGCTGGTGGGGTACGTCCTCGTCTACATCTTCGCGATCGACCAGTGGTGGCTGGTGGTAGGAGCGCTCGCGGTCATGCTCGCGGTTGCCGCGCGGGAGGCGGTGCGGCGGCAGGAAGAACGTCCCCTGCGGCTGTACGGCATGACCGGGCTGGCGCTTCTCGTCGGCTCCGGTTTCACGCTCTTCTACGTGAGCCTGCTGGTCGTCCGGATCGAGCCCTGGTACAACCCACGCTACCTTATCCCGCTGTTCGGGATGATCGTCGGGAACGCGATGAACGCCGCAGCGCTGGCGCACGAACGGCTCGCCGCGGAGCTACGGTCGAGGCGAGGGGAGGTGGAGGCCTACCTGGCGCTCGGCGCCACGGCGGCCCGAGCCTCGAGGGGACCGACCCGGATCGCGCTGCGCGCTGCGCTCATCCCGACGGTGAACAGCCTGATGGTGGTCGGCTTGGTCGCGCTCCCCGGAATGATGACCGGGCAGATCCTGGCCGGCGTCTCGCCGATGCTGGCCATCCGCTACCAGATCGTCGTGATGTTCATGCTCGCGAGCGCCGTCGCCGTGTCAGCGGTGATCGTCGTCCTCTGGAACCGTCGGCTCTTCTTCACGCCTGAGGAGCAGCTTCGGCTGCCTTAGCGGGCGGGCCGCTTTCGTGGTTGCCCCTCCCGAGGCACTGCTCAACCCTCGCCGATCTTGCTCAGGAGATAACCGTAGACGGCGACGTTGCCGACCAAGAGCATAGCCCCGATCCACGGCTCGAATCGCGCCCATTTGGCCGGATCCACGGCACCGCCGATGTAGTGGCCCAGGCAGCTGTCGCCGTACTCCGGCTCTCCGGCCGCTCGCCGAAAGCGGTTCTCCAGTCGCGTGAGCGGACACGTCCCGCCGATGAACTCGATGGCCGCGCCGTACAGCACGCAGGGGATATGCAGCCAGGCGAGCCAGGGCATCCACAGCACCGCCAGAGCGCCCGCCACGACGAAAAGAACGAAGCCGCTATGAACGACGAACACGATGCCCGCGAGCGCTCTATATCGCATCCGCGGAAGACCGCTAGAAAGGATTCGTGGCGAAGACCGAGAACTCGGGGATGAAGCCGCGAGCGTCGACCTTGAGGGCTCCGACGATCGCGTCGGCGATCTCCTCCGGGCGGAGCTTCTTGGGAGAGACCTGCTGCTCGTATCCGGCCTTGGATGAGAAGCCCGTCACCACTTCGCTCGGGTTCACGAGCATCACGCGCACGTCGTGGCGCCGCAGCTCGTCGCGCCAGCACTCCGTCATCCCCCTCAGAGCGAACTTGGAGGAGCTGTACGCCGTGCTCCCGCGTCCGCCCTTGAGCCCGGAGGTCGAGGAGATGTTGATCAGTTCGCCGCCGCCCTGCTTGACGAACTGGCGCGCGGCTTCTCGTCCCATCAGAAAGGCGCCGAAAACGTTGGTTCGGTAAACGGCCTCCAGCTCCGCGAGCTCCATCTCGATCAGAGGCTTGAAGATCCCGTAGCCGGCGTTATTGACCAAGATGTCGAGGTGCCCGTGCTTCTCGACCACTGAGGCAACGGTCCGGACCGCATCGGGTTCGCGTCCGACATCGCCCGCGATGAAGTCCGCGCCGATTTCCTCAGCCGTCGTGCGCAGGAGGTCCTCGCGCCGGCCCGTGATCGTGACCTCGGCTCCCTCCGCCTTCAGGGCTTCGGCGATGCTTCTCCCGATGCCCTCGCTTCCGCCTGTGACCAGCGCGACCGCTCCGTTTAGCTCCATCGTTCTCTCCCTGTTCCACAGTGCTCGGCGTTTCCGGATCAGGCGGTGCGCTCTCCGGACCAAGGCATTCCGCGCTCCAGATCAAAGGCGCGATCGCGGCAGCAGCACACCATACCGCCGTGAATCCGTGCGTGCGAGAATTGAGATTCGCCCGCCTGGCGCTTCGTGCCGCCCATGGAGATTGTATGCGCAGCGATGAAACGGAGTTCGGCTCTCCGTTTCTGAGGTATCCAGTGCGTCCGGACCCAGCCACGTCACGCGAGCTCTTGGCTGATCTGTGTCTCCGTTCAGCCTCCAGCGCCGATCATCCTCGCCCCAACGATCCAAGGCCCATGCGTCCCAGGCGACACACGTGCGTGGTCCGATGCATCTTCGTATCTGTAGCTTTGATAGCCGCTTGCGCAGTAGCTCCGACGTTGCACGCTCAAGACGACGTCGATGTGCCCGAAGCCGGCGCGGTCCCCGAAGCCGGCGCTGTCCCCGAAGTCGGCGATTCTCCGGCGGCCGGTGATTCCTCGGAGGTGAGCGGAGAGCAGGCCGCTACGGCCGGCGACAACCAGCTTGACCAGGCCCAGGAGGATGAGCCTCCGCGCTACGACGCCTGGGGGGCCAGGCGGAACGTCGGACTGGCGGTCGGCCAGATGGCGGGGATCAACGCTCTGGTCTGGTTCTACAACGAGTACATCCGGCAGGGCGGCTTCACGCACGTCTCTCCGGCCAGCTTCTGGTCCAATTTCTCGTCTGGCTTTTTCTTCGATGACAACCACTTCTCCAACAACCTCTTCGCCCACCCGTATCACGGAAGCCTTTACTACAGCGCGGCACGCTCGAACGGCCTGAATTACTGGGAGTCGCTGCCGTTCGCGCTCATGGGGAGCTTCTTCTGGGAGTGCTGCGGCGAGGTCCATCCGCCGGCTTTCAACGATTGGGTTGCCACGAGCATCGGCGGGATCGCGATCGGAGAGGTGCTCTACCGGGCCGGCTCGAGCTTCCTGGACAACGAGGCCACGGGCGCCGAGCGCGTCTTCAAGGAGATCGGGGGCTTCCTCGTAAACCCGGTGCGCGGGTTCAACCGCCTGGTCTCGGGCCGGGCCGCCCGGGTCCGGCCGAACCCGAGCGATCCGTACGACCGGATCCCTCCCGACCTGAACAACTTCGTCAAGCTGGGCGTCCGCCTGATCGGGGACCGGACCACCACCGAGAGCTTCCAGACGGACACGGAGGAGCTGGACGGCTTCTTCGAGTTCAATCTGAACTTCGGCGATCCGTGGCGGAACACGCGCCGCAAGCCGTTCGACTTCTTCACCCTCGGCCTTCAGCTCAACTTCACCGACAAGGAGCTGATCGGCCGGCTCCAGATCTGGGGGAACCTCTACTCCACCGAGCTCAAGAAGTCGGAGAAGGTGCATCATGTCTTCGGCATCACGCAGAACTACGACTTCGTCAACAACAACGCGGTCGAGTTCGCCGGCCTGAGCTTCGGAGGCGCCCTGTTCTCGGAGTGGAAGCTCTCGGAGACGTGGGATCTTCGGACCCACCTGAACATCCACGGATACGCCCTGGGGGCGGTCAACTCGGAGTACGCGTTCCTGGCGGTGGTCCCCGACCGTGAGCGCCTCCGCGAGTACGACATGGGTCTCGGCGCTGGCGTGTGGGGCCGGGTCGCGTTCACCCACGGCGGAAGGGAGATCGCGACCGTTCGCTACCGCTTCGCCTATATGAACACGCTGAACGGATCGGCCGTGAACGCGGGCGACACGTACCACATCCTTCACTGGGGCGGTGTGCAGGGGATCCTCCCGATCGGTCGCTGGGGCATCGGCGTGGACGCGGCGGCCTACGTGCGGAGCAGCTTCTTCGAGTTGATCGGCTTCGACACCGTGAGACAGGACGTGGGCGAGGTTCGGTTGTTCGGCGTCTTCCAGACCTTCTAGGTTCTCGCGAGATCTTCCAGCAGATCGGCGGTAGCCTCGGCTCTCCCCCGCCAGAAGTCGGCGATCCGTGCTGCGAGTGGATCCGGGCGGGCGTGACGTACCGCCCAACCGGTGGCCTCCAGGCGCAGCCACTCCAGCGTGCCGGCCGGATCCTGCTCCAGCAGTCCCTTGAGGACGAACCTCCGCTCGCCGGCCCGCGTCCCGAGATCCAGCTCGCGTCCCGCCTGTCCCAGGTCGGCTCGGGTGATGATCATTCCCGTGCGGACGGGGCTCAACAGGGCGCCCACGAAGCCGTCGGGGTCCTCCTTTCGCGGATCGGCGACGCCCGGCGCCTCTCTCAGGTGAAGCGCGAGTCGTTCCTGTGCGCCCAGCGCGACGACTTCCTCGCGGAGAGTGTCCTCCAGAAGCCGCGCCCAGCGTTGATAGAACGGGGGTCCGAGGTCCATGATCTTGCTCAGGTAGGGTGGGACCCAGGAGAGTAGGTGCTCCCACAGAAACGCCTTCCGCGCCCGGCGCAACGCTTCGCGCGCGCGCGCCTCCTCGAGATCGGCTTCCTCCTCCGCGAGTCTCGCGTAGAAGGCGAGCATCACCGCCAGATGATCCGGCTCGGCGGGCGGCTCCTGCCGCAGCGCGCGCCAGAAGCCGGCGATCCGGTCGCGAGCCTCTCCGCCGAGCATCCCTTCGGGTCCCAGGTAGACCGAGGCATACGGGATCAGCTGGAAGAGGAACAGCTCCGTGTAGTCGGCCTCGGTGGGAAGGGGTCCGAGATCGAGGAGGTCGGCCACCCGTTGGGCGGTGGACGACGGCGGCTCGACCAGGGTGCCAAGAGCTCGAAAGAGCTCGCCGAGTGCCGGGTCCGATCTGACCTGCGCCACTGTCGATCCGGGCTCCGACGGATCCCGCCGGCCGGTCACTCGGCCAGGGGACTTACCGGGAGTCGATACGCCTCCTTGGTGGGCTTGACCGGGCGGATCAGCCAGTACGGCCGCCGGTTGCCGTCCGGCGAATGCGCGGAAGCCGGGCGTGTCTTGGCCAGCCACGCCTTGAACACGCGGTGGGACTCCTCCGTGTCCACGTGGATGTCGCCGTAGCGGTCGGCTGCTTCCGCCTTTCGCACACGGACCGCCTGGTGCCAGCAGTGCATGCCGGAGACGGGATCGGGGTGCACCGGAAACGTGAGGTTCTGGTGGACGCCGACTTCGGTCCACCAGATGCGTCCCGTGTCGGGATCCTCCGACTCGTAGGGTCGGGCTCCCTCTTCGAGGTCGATGCTCCAGCGGTCCTCCTCGTGCCGGAGCGCGACCGTTGCCATGAGCTGTCGCTGACCATGATCGGCGAGCTTCCAGCGCCCCATGTGGTGGCTGCAGGCCACGACCCCTGGCCGGATTCCCTCGGTGACCCAGGCCTTGAGCACGAAGTGTCCGATCTCCGTCTCCACGCGCACCAGATCTCCCGTACCCACGCCCACTCCCCTCGCGTCCTCGGGGTGGATCCACAGGGGATTCGTGTGCGCGATCTCGTCCAGCCACTTCGAGTTGGCACTGCGCGTGTGGATCTGGACGGGCAGGCGGAAAGTCGAGATCAGGACCATCTGGTCCTCCGCCAGCTTGTCGGGGTGGACGTGGCTCCGGATGTAGGTGGGCAGCGCGTACTCCGGCCATCCCCAGGAGGCGGCCGTCGAGGAGTAGAACTCGAGGCGACCGCTCGGTGTCGGAAATCCTCGGAGGACCCTGCCGTCGACCCGCACCCCCGCTGGACGTCGGCCCTCGGGATCCGAATCGGGTGTGCCGGTCGGCACGATGTTGAGCGATGTCGGCGCCGGGGCTCGGGTGTAGACGCGGCCCCGGGGATCCTCGACCGGGTCCTCCAGCTCTTCGGCGCCGATCTCGGCCTCGTGCAGCTGTCCGATCTTCTTCGCCACCTCGAAGGCCCCGTACCTGCGCATGTACTGGAGAGGCGTAAGCCCTTCCGCCGCTGCCGCCGCCGGAAGGCCGGGCACCGAGTTCTCGAAGATGTACGCGTAGTACTCATCGACGGTGAGCCGCTGGCCCGGGTTCTCCTGGGACTCCACGAACTCGCGGATGCCGAGGCTTCCGTCGGGGTCGATCCGCCACGAGAGCTCGAGCCAGAACTCGTTCTCCTCCCATACCTCACCCGGATTCGTGTCCCGGGTATCCCCCACCTTCTCTCCGAGCCGCTCGCGTGCGGCCCGCAGCACCGGCTGACGGAAGGCGATCCACTGGCCGTCGTGCGTCTCGTACGAGTGGAGGTCGTGGCGCTCGGAGCCGAGGCCCATCGGGAGTATGTAGTCGGCGAAGTAGGCGGTCTCGCTCCATGTCGGCGTGAGCGCCACGTGGAGGCCCACCTGCTCCTCGTTCGTCAGGGCCTCGATCCATGAGAACCCGTCCGGGTTCGTCCAGACCGGGTTGTAAACGCGGGTGAAGTAGACGTCGAGCTTACCCCGGCCTTCCTTGAGGTGGTGCGGGAGGAGGAATGAGAGCTCGTACATGGTGAGCGGATACTCCTGCGGCCATGTGAGCTCGTTCCAGTGCTCCGGATGGCGCGGCATCCGGATCGGCTTCGGGACGAACTTGTTCCAGGCGTTGGGATACAGGCCGCCCTCCGTGCCAACGGCTCCCAGCAGGGCGTTCAGCAGGAAGAGCGTTCGCGCCACCTGCCAGCCTCCCTCGTTGCCCGACGTCGCGCTTCGCCAGGTGTAGGTCGACAGGCGGGTTCCGGCGGCCGCGACCGTCGCCGCTACCTCGGCGAGGACCTCCGCGTCCAGTCCGGATTCCTCGGCGGCGAACTCGAAGGTGTATGCTTCGTAGATGCGCTCGAGCTCACGCTCGAAGTGCTCGAACGTGGCCTCGACGTCGGGCCGCTCCGCCTCGAGATACTCCTGCCAGTTCCACCAACGACGGACGAAGTCCCTGTCGTAGAGATCGTTTTTGATCAAGTGGTTGGCGATCGACAGCAGAACCGCCGCCTCGGAGCCCGGCACGGTCGGGAGCCAGAAGTCGGCGTGGGTCGCCGTGTTCGAGAGGCGCGTGTCGAAGACGATGAGCTTCGCGCCCCTCTCCTTGCCCTCGATGATCCGCTGGGCGTGTGGGTTGAAGTAGTGGCCTGTCTCCAGGTGAGAGCTCAGGAGAAGGATCACATCGGCGTTGGCGTGATCAGGGCTCGGGCGGTCCATGCCGCACCAGAGCTGATAACCGGCCCGCGCGCTGGAGGAGCAGACGTTCGTGTGCGAGTTGTGGCCGTCGACTCCCCACGCGGCCAGCGTGCGCTCGGTGAACCCGTCCTCGCCCGGCCGCCCCACGTGGTACATGATCTCGCCGTGCCGGCCCTCTCGGATGGCGGCCCCGATGCGCTCGGCCAGCTCGTCCAGAGCCTCGTCCCAACCGACCCTTACCCACTTTCCCTCTCCCCGCCGGCCTGCACGCTTCAGGGGGTAGAGGATGCGGTCCGGGTCGGTCACCTGGTTGAGCGTGGCGGGTCCCTTCGCGCAGTTCCGGCCTCGCGAGGCGGGGTGCTCGGGGTTTCCCTCGAACTTGCGGACCTGGAGGCTCTCCCTGTCCACGTAGGCCAGAAGCCCGCACGCCGACTCGCAGTTGAAGCAGGTCGTCGGGACCAATAGATAGCGGCGCTCGACACGCTCCGGCCAAGCCTTGGAGTCCAGCTCGACCCAGTCGTCCCACCGCTCCTTGGGCGGATACGAGGCCAGATGGATGCGGCTGGCGCCGGGGTAGAAGGTCTCTCCGCGAGCCTCCGTCTCGGCCCGCGCCGCGCTCACCCGCTCGTTCAGTCTCTTCAGATCCATCGGCGGTGCTAGGCCAGCGGCACGGCTTGGCCCGCCTGCACGTAGGCGTGCTCGAAGGCCAGCAGTCCCACCAGCGCGCTCGCCCCGGCCGCCGGACCGATCCACGGCGCGGCCACCGCGATCCCCACGAGCAGCGCGCCGGTCCAGAAGTAGGCGCCGTAGCGGCCCGTCGTCAGCTCCCGCAAGGCCAGGCGGGCATGTGCCGTCCCATGGGTGACGGTGGTCTCACCGGCGACCATCAGCAGATGGACGAAGCTGGAACCCGACAGGAGCCAGAGGAGTCCCGGCAGGGCTGACCGCTCCAGCGCCGCCGCCACGGGGATCAGGGCTGCGCTTCCGGCCAGAAGGGCCTGCACCAGGAGGTGTGGCGCCAGGAGCGGGTTCTGCCACAGGTCGCGGCCCTCCGCCTGGGCGAACAAGTACGCCGTGTAGACGGCGGTGAGCGCGCCCAGAGGAAGGCCCAGCCCCAGCAGCGGCCGGGGCAGCCAGGACCAGCCGGCGAGCGCCGCCCAGAGATGAAGCGCCAGCACCGCGCCGTAGCCGGCGATGATGAAGGCTCCCCGCACCAGCCAGCTCTTCCATTGCGGTCGCGTGAAGATCATGTAGAACCGGGCCGGGTGCTCCAGGTCCCAGAGCAGCAGGCCCCCGGTGATGCCGAGGAAGGCCGACGCCACCGCGGGAGCTGCCCAGCTCCACAACGGACCCCTGTCCCCAAGGACGCCGGTCAGCAGCAGGAGGGCTGCGGCCAGATAGGCGCCCGCCGCGATCCCCTTGGTCAGAGTATAGAGGCTCACCCTCCAGTCCCACGGCGCCTTGTGTCCGACATCGTAGGCGAGGAGCGCCGCGGCGGAGGAGTTGCCCGGCCCGCCGTGTTCGCCCGGATGCCCGGAGACGACGAACCCGGGTCCGGCCTGCTGCTCGCTCCACATGAAGGCTCCGCCGGCGGGTCGCGTGGCGGCGATCGGGTCGAGCGTGGCCTCGTGCGCTCCTTTGTAGAAGAGCCTCGGACGCGTCTCCTTCTCGGGCCGACGGACCGAGACTGGATGACGGCTTACGGTTTGCGCGACCTTGGAGTCCGGATCGTTCAGGTCGCCGATCAGAATCGCCTCGACGGGACAGACCACCACGCAGGCCGGCTCCAGCCCGACATCGAGCCGGTGCGCGCAGAAGTTGCACTTCTCGGCCGAGTGATCCTCGGGGTTGATGAAGATCGCGTCGTAGGGACAGGCCGCGATGCAGGCCTTGCAGCCTATGCAGATCGACTTGTCGAAGTCGACGATCCCGTCCGCACGGCGGAACATGGCACCGGTCGGGCAGGCCGTCACGCACGGAGCCCGCTCGCACTGGTTGCACCGTGTGACCTGGAAAGCACGGCGGGATTGGGGAAAGACGCCCACGTCCACGTACTTGACGTAGGTACGATTCACGGAGAGCGGCACCTCGTTCTCGGACTTGCACGCCGTGGTGCAGGCATGGCAGCCGATGCAGCGGTCATGGTCGATCAGCTTGGCCCACCTGACCTGCTGCTCGGCGGTTCCGGTCGCCGGTTCCGGCATCGATCCCCTTTCCATGGCCCGGGCTCGCGTCCGCGGGGGAGCCGTGGTCTAGGTACGGCGATTGACACCCCGGGGCAAGGCCGGCCCGCTCGCTCCTGACAGCCATCCACGCAGCCGATGATCGACTCTCTGCCCGCGTAAGGTTCTCACGGCTGGCTTCATCTAGTAGATCGTGACGGTAGGGCTTCCAGCCTCGTTTGGTGGTCTCGGGCTAGAGATTTGCCGGCGAGCTGGGGAGAGGGGACACAGGGGCGGTTCCATTTAAATGGGCCGCCCCTGCTCTCATCTGGCTTGGTTGGACTCAGGCCACTCCGAGGAACCAATCCAGGGCGGACTCGGAGATCTCCGGAGGAAGCTCGTGCCCGCCCGCGAGAGCGATGCCAACCATGACACGGTCAGGCGGTAGCGCGCTAAAAGTTACGGACCGCTCATATCGTTTCACATCTCAGGCCGGCACCGTCGACGCTTCGGATCCAGGTGCTACTGAGTACCATAACCAGCTGCAACACTGCGTATTACGCACGCTGCATCGAGCGCTTTCGAACCCTCATCGCGGGCGCTTTTCCCGAGCGGCATGACCGGTGCAGAAGCAAGCAGCGCCGGGGTTTCCTTCCAGCCATCACCCTAGAGGAGAATAGCGGTATGTCCAGATTTGGTGTGTCCAAGAGCCAGAGGGCCTTCACAGCGGTGGCCCTGCTGCTGGCGGTGCTCTACATGGCGGCAGGTCTGTCTGTTTGGCTCGGGGTCTGGAATCCGAACGAGTTCGCCCGCTCTCCGTGGGGTGTGGGTGGCTTGCTGGCCGGCCTCCTGATTGTGCTCGGAGTGTGGATGCAGGAGAGCTCGCCTCTCGTCGCCGCATTTCTGGTGGTCGCGGGCGCGGTGCCCGTCGCCGTCGTCTTCGCGTGGACGCTGCTGCCGCCCGTCTTGACCTTCTTCATGATCATGCTGTGGGCGCGGGCTCGCGGCGTCGAGGCGCGCGCCAAGAAACAGGTGGCAGCCCGAGCGGCGGAGACAACCGTGTTCTCCGCCGAGGGTCAGCCAACCGAGCAGAGCGCCGGCTGACTACGCCGAGCCGCGTCTTGGCGGGTGGGATGAGGATGCCGCGGTTGCGGCACCTCTCCGCACGTTCGGCTCGCACGGCGACGCTCTTGCCTGGCTGATCCGGTAGGCTCTTGCTGACGCCGGCTCGCGCGAGTCGGGCTGTGGCTTCGAGAAGTCACCAATCGATATACCTTCGCCCTCCTATTTGGAAGTGCGTGCTTCCATAAGTAACATCGCCACTGCCAGTTATGTGTGCGTCGGCTGGGCCGGAGACCGGTTAGCATGCGGATTGCATATGGATACCCCTCGTCACGGTGCGAAACGGTGCCAGCCTACCGCAGCAGGGGCAGTTCTTGGCGGAGAAGTGACCCCTGGCCCCCCGCGCCTATCGGCCATCGAGGCCACCATCTCATGGAGCGGAGGTCAGCCATCTTGCCGGGTGAGAGCCTGCAGGAAAAGCAGCCCGCCGTACGAAGAGCGCCCCCAAGCCTTGCGAGCGGGCAGGACACGACTGAGTACGTCCTCATCATCATCCTCTTCGCGCTCGCGTTCACGGCGGGCATGCTGGTTTGGACGCGCAGCGTCGAGGGTTCATCCAGCGGAACCGCCGACTGCATCGCGTCGTCGGTGGATGCCGAGAGCGGTTCCTCGGGAACGCCGGAGGCCCGCGGGGGTGATCAGTACGAGAATGGCGGTACCGGCCAGGATCGGTCGGGCAGGAGATGTCCGCCCGTTCGCTAGCGTTTCACGGGAGCTGCGAGTTGAAAGACAACCTGTCCAGACTGGCTCTTCTCGTTCTCGTTACCGCCTTCGGTGGCTGGCTTCTCTACTGGTTCGGCTACGATCCTCCGACGAACGGAGCGGGCTGGATCGGAGCCGGTCTCGCCTTCTTCATGTGGATGATGTTCCTGTTGAGCGGTTTCGGGAGGCCGTTGAGGCGCTTTTTCAGGATCCTCCTCGGCTGGTCCTGACTCTCCTCGGCAGGTCTTAATCCTCCTCGGCCGGTCCTAGCGGGCGGCTAACGAGCGCTGTCTCGGTCCCACTAGATCCCGTAGCGCTCCGCGAACGCCAGGAGCGCTGCCTCGAAGATCCCCAGCGGTGGGCGGACGAGTCCGGCGCCCACCTGCCCGACGCCCGCCTCGCGGTGTGCGATGCCGGTGTTTACACGCGGCGTCACGCCGAGCTCGACCACGCTTCGAACGTCGATGCCGGTCGGCGTGCCCCTGAAGTCGAGGGTCGGGATCGTGAAGTGCTCGTGCTCGGCGACGGTGATCTCGTACATCTCCAGGGTGGCGTTGACGGCGTCACGCGGCGTGCCGCTGACGAAGGATACGATGGCCGGTGCGGCGGCCATCGCGAACGCCCCGATCCCGGCGGTTTCCGTGATCGTGCTATCCCCGATGTCGGGATTCGCGTCTGAGCTGGAAAAGCCGGCGAAGTAGAGCCCGTCGGGAGTACCCGCCGGTGCCGTGAACCACCGGTCGGCCAGGCCGCTGACCCGGATGCCGAAGTCCGTCCCGTTCCTGGCCATTGCGGTCACGACCGTGCTGCCATCCACCCCGTGCGCGGCGTCGGCCATCGCCTTGCAGGCCGCCATGACGGGGTTCAGCACGCTGAGCGCGTTGTCTCCCAGGAACGCCAGCACCTTCGTCGCCTCCGCCGGGTCCAGCTCCAGGGAGGTCACCATCGGCGCCAGCAGCTTCAGAAACAGCAGAGATCCGGCCTTGTTGCGGTTGTGCCCTTCATCGCCCATGTGCAGGGCCTCGGAGAGCAGGGAGCGGATATCGATGCCCTCCGATCCTGCCAACCCCTCCGCCAGAGCCGGGGCCATGGCTTCGTTCATCCAACGGAGCCGGTCGAGAACCTCCGGGCTGTAGGCTCCGTACCGCAGCACCTTCCCGTAGCCCTCGTTGAGATTGGAGTAGGTGCGATGGCCGTGCGTGAGGTCCTCGATGACGTAGACGGCCATCGACGAGGAGATGACGCCCGCCATCGGACCGACGGCTGAATGGTCGTGGCAGGGCGCGAACTCGATCGCTCCGCTTGCCGCGATGCCGGCCGCTTCTTGTTCGTCGGAGGCGATCTCCTCGTAGAGCAGGGCCCCTATGACGGCCCCTCTGAGCGGCCCGGACATCCGGTCCCATTCGATCGGCGGTCCGGCGTGAAGGAGCAGGCGATCGTGCATGCCCGGTATGCTCTCGCCAGCCCGTGCCACGCCGGTCAGCACTGGCCGTGAGGCGATCATCCTTGCCACGGCCGTCGCGTTCGCGAGTGAAACGTCCACGCCTACCTCCTCAGCTTTTCCAAGATCTGCAGCAGTCTCTCGTCTCCGCCGGCCGGCGGCCGCCAATCCACCTGGACCACCCCCACATCCTGGGCGGCCAGGCTCTCCGCGAAGCGCTCCAGCCCGACGTTGATGGCCGCGATTGGTGGCTCGAGGTCGTCAAGCACCACCGGTGTCCCTGCTGACTCCGACGCGGCGCTCGCCGGAACCGCCGCTGGTCGCTCCCGTGACGCAGATGACCCGGGCATCCGCACCGGAGCCGTGGCGGCCGGATCACGCCTGGCGCCGAGAAGGTCGAGCGCGTGCGACACCGCGCCGCCGACGTCCCGGTGCACGTGGGCTCCCGCGCTTTCCAGCAGCTCGATCTGCGCCTGGATCTCCTGTGGGTCCTCGTCGGTTCCCACGACGATCGTCGCGACCGAGAGGTCGGGGCGACGAGCTTCGGCGATGACGGGCGCTAGCTCGGACGCCGGATCGGGATGAGCCCCGTAGCCAAGGACGACGTCAAGCATGATGAGGCCGGCGTCGGGGTCGTTGATCTCCTGGCGGAGGCGGCGAACGCGGAGATCGTTGTCGATCATCGGGTGCGGCCGGCCCACGGTGAACTCGTCCGCGCCGAGGTCGAGCACCGTGTGTCCCCGGCTCCGGCCCGGATCGTCGAGCTTGACGCTTCCGGTCGATCCGAGGTTGGAATAGAGAGGGTCCAGGTGGCCGCGCAGCTTCTGCAGCGTCTCCAGAGCCAGAGTGCCCCCGGAGAAGAGACCGCGGAAGTAGGGCGCCAGCGCTCCGCCGGCGGGCCCTCCATGCGTACTTCGGGTCCCGCTGGACGCCGAACCGCCATCGACGGCCTTGCCTCCGTCGAGACTCACCGCGACCCTCGCGGCCTCTGACAGATCCGCGGCGAAGTGTAGTCCTGCCGCGTTATCCGCACCCGCCGCCCTGCGGACCGCGACGAACTCCCGTGCGTCGTCGACCCCCTGAAACACCACCACGGCAGGCTTGCCTGTCGAGTTTGCGGCCGCCAACACTCTATCAGCGACCTCGTGGGAAGGAGGCTTGGAGATCAGGACGATCACCCCGGTCTTCGGGTCCCTACGCAGGATATCCACGGCCTGCAGGGCCGTGATGGCACCCACCTGCTGGCTCAGATCTCGCTCTCCTGTGCCGATCCCCTGCGATACGCCCCGTCCGAGCTCATGGATGGCCGAGGCGACGGCCTGCAGGCCGGTGCCCGATGCTGCTACGATCCCGATGTGTCCACGCCGGACGCGGTTCGCGAAGCCGAGCCCGACTCCCCCGATCAGCGCCGTTCCGCAACCCGGTCCCATTACCAGCAGCCCCGCGTCTCGTGCGCTTCGCTTCAGCCGGATCTCATCATCCATCCCGACGTTGTCGCTGTAGAGAAAGACGTGCAGGTCGAGGTCGAGCGCCTGCCTGGCAACCCCTGCCGCGTATCGGCCGGGCACGGAGACGAGTGCGAATCGCGCGTCAGGCGCCAGCTTTGAGGCCGCCTCCAGACTGTGGGGCCGAAAGCCGCCTTCGGCTCCGGAAGACTCTCTCCGCAGGAGGTCGCCGATCCGATCCAGCGCCTGCTCCCCGGCCTCCTTCGTCTCGGCGCGCACGACGACGCACAGATCGGTCGGTCCGGCCGCCGGCGCGGGATCCGGCAGAAGCCCGCTGGCCTCCAGAAGATCCAGGTTTTCGGGCGTGGCCATCACCGCCCCGGCGTCCTCTACGCCCGGAAGCTCCGCGAGCGCCACCTGCAGCTGCATGAGGACGATGGAGTCGCGGTAGTCTCCGGGCCGGATGGCGCTCACGAGGACGCTCATCTCGCCCCTTCGCTCAAGTGCTTCAGCTCGCGCATGGAAAGCCGAACGGCTCGACCCTCGACGGCGGCCGCGCCCACGAAACCGGCTCCGGGCTCCAGGTGGAAGAGTGTCCAGTCGGCGGCGGTTTCGTGGCTCCCTTCCAGCGTCAGTAACCTCGCCTCCTCGCCCGGGGCGAGCGTCACTTCGATTCGGTTCATCGTCGCCCACATGCCTTCCCCCGTGGCCTTGGCGAACGCCTCCTTGCGGGTCCAGCCGTTGAAGAAGGCCTCCGTTCGGTGCTCGGCGGGCAGCCGCGAAAGCATCCGCCGTTCGCCGGCCGAAAACACACGTCGCTCGATGGCGGGGCGGTGGGACAGCGATCGGACCGGCTCCAGGTCCACGCCCACGGCCCGCCCGCGCGAGACCCCCAGGAGGAGGAGATCACGGCTGTGCGACAGATTGAAGCGGAGATCCAGGTCGGCGCCGGAATCCAGCAGCCTCGGTTGGCCCATCGAGCCGTAGGCGAAGCGAAGCTCGGCCGGCGGGAGCTTCAGGTAGGCACCGAGCACGCGCCGGACGGTGGCCCGCGCCGCGATGAAACGGGCCCGGTCATCACCGCGCCGGAGGCGCTGCGCCCGGACGTGCTCGTCCTCCGACAGCAGAGCTTCCGATCGAGAGAGCTCGGCAGCCTCGATCTCCAGCGAGGTCACCCATACATGGACCTCTTCGGGTTCGATCGCTCCAGGCTGGGTAAGCTTCATTCCGGCCAGAGGTTCCGGTAGAGGGGCTCGTACATTGGCTCCCGCACGTGCTGCGCGAGGCCCCGCGGCTCATGTAATCGCGAACTTCACGATGAACAGCAACGCGATCACCAGGACGGCGGGCCCGATCTCGCGCCACCTGCCGCTCAGCAGCTTGATGGCGACGTACGAGATGAAGCCGAAACCGATCCCGGCGGCTATCGAGAACGTGAGAGGCATGCCTATCGCGGTGATCACGGCCGGCGCGTACTCCGTCACATCGTCCCACTCGATCTCCGCCAGGCCTCGGGCCATGAGGGCGGCCACGAACAAGAGAGCCGAGGACGTCGCGTACGCGGGTATCATGGCGGCGAGAGGCGCGAAAAAGAGGGTCAGGCCGAAAAGTCCGGCCACCACCACGGCCGTCAGACCCGTTCGGCCGCCCACGTTCGTGCCGGCCGCGCTCTCGATGTAGCTTCGACGTACCCAACATGGACCCGGCGACCGTGGCAGAGCTGTCGGCCAGAAGCGCTCGATTGAGGCGCGGCAGCCGGCCGTCCTCATCCAGCAGGTTCGCCCGATGCGCCACCCCGATCAGGGTGCCCGCCGTGTCGAACAGATCCACGAAGAAGAACGTGAACACGACGGTGACGAATCCGACCTGCAATGTAGCAGCTAAGTCGAGCGCCAGCAGCGTCGGCCGTGGATCCGGAGGCGCCGAGACTATCCCCTGAAAGCTCGTGAGCCCGAGGGGCAGGCCGGCGACCGTCGCCGCCAGGATGCCGAGAAGCACGGAGCCCGGCACCCGCCTCCATGCGAGCGCCGCGATCAGGGCGAAGCCGAGCATCGCGAGTGCCGGCTCGGGCCTGCTCATATCGCCCAACGTGACGAGCGTCGTGGGGTGTGCGACCACCAGACCCGCATTCTGTAAGGCGATGAGACCCAGAAAGAGGCCGATCCCGGCCGAGATCGCGAGCTTGAGCGTGCGGGGCACCGAGTTGATCAGGTACTGACGAACCCTGAGCAGACTGAGACAGATGAACAGCACGCCCGAGATGAAGACCGCCCCGAGCGCCGTCTGCCAGCTGTAGCCGAGCGTGAGCACGACGGTGTACGCGAAGTAGGCGTTGAGCCCCATGCCGGGTGCGAGCGCGATAGGGTAGTTGGCATACAGCCCCATGATTAGCGTTCCGATCATCGCCGCCGTGCACGTGGCCACGAACACGGCACCCTGGTCCATCCCCGCCTCGGCCAGGATCTGGGGATTCACGAACGCGATATAGACCATGGTGAGGAACGTCGTCGCGCCCGCGATCATCTCGGTCCGGACGTCCGTACCGTGCTCCGCAAGTCCGAACCGACGTTCCAGCATCAAGCCTCCGTCCATTCGTGCATGCTCCCCAGGGCGACCGCGGCCGCAGCGTAGCAAGCGAACGCCAGGATCACGACGGCCCTGAAGCCGAGATGAACCGCGAGCAGCGTGGCCAACGCCGCGCCTAGCACGGAGGCGGCGCCGTTGAGCCCCCAGGCCCATGGCACGAGCCGGCTTCGCCGGTCTGATACGAGCTGGAGCCCGGCCGGGAAGGGGATGCCCATGAGGAACGCGAGCGGCGAGAGCAGCACGAGGCTGAGGGCTATGCGTCCCGGGTCCGGCCAGCTCGCGGCCGCTCGGAAAACGACGGGGATGGCGACCAGGTAGGCCAGGCCGAACGCCGCGATCAGCAGCACGGCAATGCGGACGAGCTTCAGCGGCTCCGGCCGTTCGCCAGCGGTGGCCGCCAACCGTCGATCCGCCGCGTAGGCGCCGAGACCGGAAAAGACGAGGAAGGCGGTGAGAACGACCGCCACGGCGTAGACCGGATAGGCGAGAAAGAGCATGAAGCGTTGAATGAACGCGATTTCGAGAAACATGTACGCGAAGCCCAGCGCGGCGAAGTAGACCGCCGCGGCCCCGAGGCCGTCGCCGGATCCTCGAGCGAACATGATCAGCGGAAGCAGGACGAGCAGAAAGCCGATGATCGCCGCCTGGACGACCGTGGCGACCAGCGCCACGTATCCCCACTCGACGAAGTTGAACCATCCGTGCCGTGCTCCCTCGATGAACCTGCCCGCGGAGCGCCAGCGGAAGAAGCGGAAGAAGTGGGGACGGTCATCCGACGCCGGGCGAACGTGGAAGGCGTAATCCCGGTAGAACTGCTCTCGCCGGTCCGAGAGGAGGGCCGTCGCCGCCTCGTAGTAGATCGGTTCATCCAGAACGGTGAAGCGGTTGGCATCCACCCGCCGGATTCCCGGCAGGTAGCTCACATCCAGTCCGCGCTCGCTCGCGAAGTCCCGGACGGCGTCCACCTGGCCCTCCGTGAGGGGGGCGCGGGAGAGAACGATCGTCCCGGTGTTCCACGACCGTACGAAGGCGAGGTGAAGGCCGGGCTCCGCGATCCCCGCCCGCTCGGCCGCCTCGACCATGGTCCCGAACAGCTTGATGGCGTCGCGCGGCGGCGTCTTGAGCCAGCGCGTGATCGAGAGCACCCCGTCGGGTTTGAGCTTGCGAAGGTAGAGCTGGATCGCCTCTGTCGTGTACAGGTAGCTCTCGGCCAGGGCATGCACGCCCGCCGAGGCCGCGCTGAACGAGTCGAGAAGCGCGAACTGGATCAGGTCCAGCGAGCCGTCCGGCCGTCCCTCCAGGTACCCGCGACCCTCAGCCAGTACCAGCGTGACGTCCTCTCTCTCGTACAGCCCGCCGGAGTGCTCCCGCAGCTCCTCCCGCACCAGCGAATGAACGCTCGGATCCACCTCGACGGCGGTCACGTGGCGGGCACCGTGGTAGAGAGCGCTCAGCACCTCCAAGCCGCCGCCCGCTCCGACGACAAGCACCTCGGGCCGGGCGGTCAGTCGGTACGGGAGTGCTCCGGTCACGTAGTCGAGGAAGGCGAAAGGCTCCAAGGCGCCGTCGAAGCGGCTCACCGCGGATACGGAGCCGCCGTCGAAGTACAGACCGATCTGCTCGGGCAACTCGCCCAGCTCTCGCATCGGGTATCCCGAGAGCTGGCCGGGCGTCTCGCGGATCGCCGACGAAGCGACCGCCGTCAGCTCCGACAGAGGGCTCTGCGATCGAGCCACCACGCGGGCGTCGGGCAGCCGGAGCGCGTGAGCGAGCCCCTTGTACTCCGAGCCCCGGATCTGCTTGCCGTGCGTGGTGAGGCCCGTGGCAAGCATCAGTGCGCCGGGGATGAGCAGCCCTAGCTGCCATCGCCGGCCAAGCCCTCCGGCAGCCAGCGAGAAAGCCAGAGCCGCGGGGGCGGTCAGAACCAGCGGAACGATCCCCGGCCGGACCCAGAAGAGCAGCGCGACAACCGCCGGAGCGCCGAGCCCCGAGCCGAGCATGTTGAAGAAGTAGAGCCTGCCGACACGTCTCGGCTCGATGAGGAAACCGAGCGCGACGCACCACGAGACGAGGAAGAAGGGAACCGCCAGGATCAGATAAAGGATCAGCAGGTGCCGGAGTTGGGCCGGCTCCGAGGTCAGCCGGAACGTCTCGAACGGCACCATCTGGCTGAGCGCGAAACAGATCGTCAAGCTGGCGGACAGCGCCAGCGCGCCTGCTGCGAGGAGGGGTCGCTCTTTCCCCGCGATTCGACGGCGCAGGAGAGCGATCACGGTTCCGCTCATAGCGAAGCCCAACATGGCGACGCTGATGATCATGTACGCGAAGTGGTGCCACTGGGCGATCGAGAGCACTCGCATGAGGGCGATCTCGTAGGAGATCCCCAGGGCGCCGATCAGCAGGATGGCGGCGTGGAGGCGGCTGATCGGGTGGATGCGGCTGACCGGGTGGAAGCGGCTGACGGCCTGGAGGCGACTGACGGGTGCCCGTCTCATTCGGCTCTGGTGAAGGGAACGAATCGCACGGGCATCAGATTCCGTTGTACGATCTGGCCATCGGCCTGCCTCTCGATCAGCATGAGCGTCTGAACCTGAAACGGTGGACCCACCGGAATCACCATGCGTGCGCCGGGCCGGAGTTGCTCGACGAGAGGGGGCGGGATGTGGCTGGCGGCTGCCGTGACGATGATCCCATCGAAAGGTGCCTCCGCCTCCCAGCCGAAGTAGCCGTCGCCGTGCCGCACCTCGACGTTCTCGTAGCCGAGCTCCTCGAGCCTCGCGCGGGCCGATGTGGCGAGCGGCTCCACGATCTCGATCGTAAAGACCCGATCGACGATCTCCGCCAGCACCGCCGCCTGGTACCCAGAGCCCGTGCCGATCTCGAGAACGCGGTCCTCAGCCCCGACCCCGAGCAGCTCGGTCATCGAGGCCACGATGAACGGCTGCGAGATGGTCTGGCCGTGGCCTATCGGCAGCGGTTGGTCTTTGTAGGCGACCCGTACCAGCTCCTCTGGAACGAACCGGTGCCGCGGCACCGTGCGCATGGCCCGCAGCACATCCTGGTCGTGGACGGCGTACTCGGATCCGAATGGCGGATCGACGATATGCTCGCGCACCAGTCGCTCCCTGGCCTCGCGGAACCCGTCGTCCGGCGCTTCCTGTGGGAATCCCTTGCCCGGCTGGAGCGCGCCGACGGATATCAACAGGAGCGGGAGGAAGAGGCGGATCAGCGTAGGGACGACGGCTGCTCGCGCGGCTCGTGCTGGGCCCTCGCGCTTGCGAATCATGGGAAGGCGTCCGGTTGCGCCGGGCCGCTCGACGACCTGGCTTGGCGAACTTTGAAGTCCTATTCTCAGTTAGATATACGTTGAAACGGCGAGGAGCGTAACGAGCTCCCCATTAGCGGGGAGGCCCATGAGCGACGAGAAAGCTGCCTCCGAGTCGGAGAACCAGCCCTCACCGGGCCGGAAGCGCCGATTCGCGGGCTGGCCGGCCCGGCTGATCGGGTCGCTTCAGGAGCTGGAGAACGCGATAACCCGCGAGCATGCGGGGTACAAGAAAGCTCTGCGGCTCGGAGTTGCGGTCTCCCTCCTCGTCCACGTCCTCGCCCTGATCTTCGTCCTACCCCACATCACCGGTCGCGTCTCCAGGAACATCCATCCGGAGCTGGAGCTCGTGGTGCTTCCGCCGGCCGAAGAGGCGTTCAGCCTTACACCGCCCGCCGTGGAAGTGCCTGCGCCGCCGACGCCGATGCCGCGACCCGCCCTTCCGCGTCCCGCAGACATCGAAGACCCGGACTGGGTGCCTCCGTTCATCCCGCACGACACGCCGCCCAGGCTCGTCAATTCGGAAGAAGTCGTGCGCATTCTCCAGGAGCGCTATCCGGTGGACCTTCGCGATGAGGGGGTCGGCGGCGTCGTGCTCCTCTGGGTCTTCGTCGACTCGAGCGGCACTCCGACCAAACTGCAGCTTCGGCAGTCGAGCGGATACGACGGACTCGATCAGGCGGCGCAGAGCGTGGGACAGGAGATGAGGTTTCGCCCGGCGCTCAATCAAGACCAGCCTGTCGGAGTGTGGGTGGCGCAGCAGATCCGCTTCGAGTTCGAGCCGGCGGAACCGCAGGAAGAGGCCGAGGGCTAGCCGACAAGCTGCAGGTCAGGGAGCTGATCGCCTGTCGGATGCGTCGCCTCATCGGCGCGCGAGGCATCGCGCTCCCGACCTTCCTGGGTTATCGGCAAGGTGACCCGGAAGGTCGTCCCGCGACCCTCTCGGCTCTCCACTGCGATCTCGCCGCCGTGGATCTCGACGATCTCGCGGGCGATGGCTAGACCGATGCCGCTGCCCTTCGCACGCGTGCCGTTCTGTCCCTGGTAATACATGTCGAAGACGTGGGGGAGCTCCTCTGCCGGGATTCCTACTCCCGAGTCGGCAACCTCGATCAGGATCCGATCTCGTCTCGGCAGGTCAGCTCGGACCTTCACGGACACCCGTCCTCCGCTGTCGGTGAACTTGAACGCGTTTCCGAGAAGGTTGCCGAGCACCTCGTTGCGAAGACGGTCGCCGTCGGCCTCGATGAGCTCGGGAGCCTGCGGATCTACATCGAACTCGAGGCGAACGCCTTTCTGCTGGGCCAGAGCCTCGAACGCGCGCTCCAGGCCCGTGCAGAAGTCGACGAGGTAGAGGTGTTCGATGTCGATCCCAAAAGCGCCAGCTTCATAGCGGCTCAGATCGACGAGCTGGTTGACCTGCTCCAGAAGCACGCCCGCCTGTTCCTCCATCGCCGAGAGCGCGCCCCGCTGACCCTCTGACAGCTCCCCGTACGTCCCCTCCTGGAGCATCTCCGCGTATCCACCCAGGACGTTGATCGGCGTCTTGAGGTCGTGCGTGACGATGCTGACGAACTCCGCCCGGAGCCGTTTGAGCTCCGCGAGCTGTTCCGTCATGGAGACGAAGGCTCTGTTCAGGTCTCCGAGCTCGTCGACCCGCTCCACCGACAGCTCCGGCGGTGCTTCAAAGTCACCCTGCGCCACGCTCGACATCGCCGTGCGCAGCCGCTGCAGCGGAGTGATGAACTGGCCGACGATCAACACGCTGATGAGGATCGCGAAGCCGAGCGATATGAATACGGCGATGGGAATCGTCGTAGCCGTGGCGCTCGAGAGCTCAGCGGCCCGCTCGGTCGCTGCGTCGCTCTCCCGATCCACGGTCTCGGAGACGGGGATGAGGCTCGCCTTCGCATCTTGCAGCACCGGCTGGATTTCCTCGAAGAAAAAGTCCGTCGCTCGACCGACCTCTCCGGCATACACGAGCCTCTCCAGGCGGAGAGTCACATACTCCAGATGCTGGATAGCAGCCGCGGTCGCGGCGGTGTCGTCCTGGTAGCCGGCCTCGGTCAAGCTGGCCAGTTGAGTACGCGTCCTTCCGAGCGTCTCGAAGACTCCGGCGCGGCCCTCGGGGCTGGGATCCGCCACGTAGCTTCGCAGCGACGCGTCGACCTGTCCCAAGTCCGCTTCCAGTCGGCTCAGGGCGACCTCCGCCGCGCCATGCCTCCCCTTCAGATCGAAGGCGATGTCCCGGATCTCGTCCAGCCGTTCGATCGCGTAGAACGCTGGCAGGACGAGAACGATGGCCATGCAGGCCAGGGTGATCACCAGCCGCCTTCGCAGCGTCAACTCCCTCACAAAGCGCGGCCTGAAGCTCGGCATGATCCCGCCTACTGCTGGCTGACGATACGACGGATCCGCTCGAGCTCTTCCTCGAGCTCCCGAACCTGTCGCCGCAAGGCAGTGACCTGAGCCGGGTAGGATGAACCGGGGAGCGAGGGCAGGCCCTGTACGCCCTGGCTGTCGCCGACCGAAGGGGCGGCCCACAGGGCCTCACAGTGGAGCGACGCCTCGTCCATGAGGGTGGAGGCCTCGCCGTCCTCGGGTTCGTCTGGAGGCTGCCGACCATAGCCGTGCCGAAACAGCCAGCCGAGCTCGAGCGCTTCGGTATCCTCGGCTCCGAGCTGCTGGGCTCCGAGCCTGCGCCCTATCAGATAGAAGGATTCGGCGAACTGCCCGGCCCATGACATCGAGTCCAGCTCGCCGAGGAGCAGGCTGGTGGACTCAGCGGCGAGACTGCCTCGCGGGTCGGGGTTTCGCGGATCCAGCTCGGTCGCGGCGATCAGCAGGACCGCCTGCTGGCCGAGCGGAGCGCTGCCACAGAGCTCCACGACCTCCATGAGTCGGGCATGCGCCACGGTGTAGTCGCTTTTCCCCAACGCCTCCAGCGCCGCCTTCAGTTTGTCCGGTGCCTCGGCCTGCGGAGGGGGTGGGGCCGGAGGCGGAGCTTCCACGGTCGCTGTGGGATCCGGTACGACCGGTCCCGGCACGGGGTTGGAGCTGCACGCCGCGATCAAGATCACAGCTGAAGCGGCGATGCCCAGATGCGGGTACGATCTGCGGTAACTCCGCGGAGAGGTCATGATCCCGCGGGTGCCCCCACCGGCTCTAACTCTCTGGGAACTGCCGCCTCCTCCGTGAAGCCTTCGGTCTCGCCTCGCTCATACAACGTGAAGAAAGCATCCACCACACGAGGATCGAACTTCGTCCGCCGGAGGCCGGTGATCTCCTCGAGGGCCTTCTGGACCGGCCACGCCTCCTTGTAGGGTCTCTTGTGCGTGAGTGAATCGAAAACGTCGATGACCGTGACGATGCGAGCGGACTCGGGGATCGCCTCGCCCTTGAGTCCCGCCTGGTAGCCCGTGCCGTCCCAGTTTTCGTGGTGGTACAGTGCGATTTCGGCCGCCATCTGGAGCATCGAGAATCGGCTGCCGGAGAGGATGCCGTGCCCGATCGTCACATGCTCCTTGATGTGGTCGAACTCCTCCGTCGTGAGCTTGCCGGGCTTGAGCAGCACGGCCGAGTCGATGCCGATCTTGCCGACGTCGTGCATCGGGGCGGCGCGCCCGATCACCTCGACCTGACTCTCCGGCCACCCGAACTCCTTCGCCAGCTTGGCCGAGAGGATTCCCACGCGCTTGGTGTGCTTTCCCGTTTCGTCGTCCCGGTACTCCGCGGCGAGAGCCAGGCGCTCGACGATCTCGAACTGTGCCTCCTCCAGATCCGCTGTGCGCTGACGCACCTTTCGCTCAAGCAGTGTATTCTGGTCTCGAAGGGCCAGCTGCAGGAAGCGGGTCTGGAGGAGGTTTGAGACTCGGAGCCGAACCTCGCCTGGGCTCAGCGGCTTGTTGACGAAATCGCTGGCGCCGTTGGAGAGGGCGCGCGACTTGGCTTCTCGGCTCGTATCGGATGTCAGAATGAGGACGGGAAGATGCTCGAAATCCGGCACGAGATCCGGCAGCAGCTCGAGCACCTGAAAGCCATCCAGGTTCTTCATTCTCAGATCCAGCAGGACGATGTCCGGGGGAGACTGCCGGCAGAGATCGGCGACCTGGCGAGGGTCGGTGGTCGTGATCAGGTTCTTGTATCCTGCCGGCTCGAGAACGTGACGAAGTAGCTCGACGTTGGCGGCTTCATCGTCGACGATGAGGATGCGGGCTCCCAGAAGATCGTCCGGGCCGACCACCCGACCAGCGCTGTCGCTTGATTTGCCGGGCAAGGTCGTTCTCCAGGCTCCTGTGTCGTGGTCTGAGGGCTGTTTGGCTTTGTGGCGGAGCGGCCGATGGATGCAGCCGGTCGGCGCCATCACCGTTTTTGAGGGGAGCATCGGTCATGCCGTTGCGGCGATGTGGGGCAGGCGGTGGAGAGCCTGGGTGGGCGGAGGCCTGCATCCCTTTGCCTTGCCAGTACTTCGACCATTCTGGTGGCACAGCTCGTCTTGTAGCCCCAAGTGGCGGGAATTCGGGATTCGACCAGGGACGTAGCGAAAGACCAACCGCTTCGCATTTTGCGCCGTGTTGTAGCGCGAGCGCGGGGAGGGTGGCTAATCTGCGAGCATGCAGGAATCGGGGTTCGGCGTAAGCCAGGCGGACGTGCAGGTGTGGCTCCAGGATGCGTGGGCGTTCTCGTTGCCGCGCCTGCTGGAGAGCGCTGGCTGGATCGGCATGGCGGCTCTTCTCTACGTCGCCGTTCGGTGGACGATGCGAAGGGTCGAGCGTGCCGCCGAGATGCGGACCTCCAACGTTCTGGACGACTGGGCCGCCAGGCTCGTCCGTCAGCTTCTCCTTCTATCCGTCGTCTTCTTCACGCTCTGGCGTCTCGCTCTGACCTGGGGTCTCGTCAGAGCGGCTTCGGCCATCATCGCCGTGTGGATCGTCGGGCTGGCGTTTCCGCTCTCGAATTTCTTGGCCAGCCTGCTTCAGATGCTGGCGGAGCGCATGGCGCCCCGCACCGAGACGTCGCTCGACGACACGGCATTGCCGCTCTTCAACAAGGTGATCCGGGGCCTGCTTATCGCGGGGGCCGCTCTCGTCGCCCTCGAGACGATCGGCGTCCATGTGGGGCCTCTTCTGGCCGGCGCGGGAGTCGCCGGCCTGGCGCTCTCGCTCGCGGCGAAAGACACCCTCTCCAACCTGATTGCCGGGGTTCAGCTGATCGTGGACCGGCCCTTCAAGGTCGGTGATCGGGTGGAGCTCTGGACGGTGCCGAAGGAGTACGGCACGTGGGGGGACATCATGGAGATCGGGCTCAGGGCCACGAAGATCCGCACGCCGGACAACCTCATCGTGATCGTGCCCAACAATGAGATCATGAGGCGTGACATCATCAACTACACGGCCTCCGGCGAGGACATCCGGCTCCGCATCCCGATTGGGATCGCCTACGATGCCGATACGACGCTGGCCAAGGATCTCATCCTGAAGGCCATGAGAGAGACCCCGGGGATCAGGTCGGAGCCGGAGCCTGTCGTGATCGTGCGGAGCTTCGGAGCTTCCAGCGTCGATCTGGAGGCCCGGCCGTGGATCGAGGACGCGAGGCGTCGAAGGGCCATCGGCGACCAGGTCACGGAGCGGGTGAAGGAGCTGTTTGACGAACACGGCGTGGAGATCCCCTACCCCAAGCGCGATATTTACGTGAGAAGCAGGCCCGACCGGAAACCGGAAGAACTCGGATGACGGTACGGGCGATCATGCGCCGCGGGCCGGTTATGGCCTTCACGCTGGCAGCGCAGCTGATGGTGCAGCCGCTCCCGGTGACCGCGCAAACGGACGCGGCAGCTCGTCGGGAGGTCCGTGTTCTCGAGACGGTCGAGCCATCCACCGGCCGCCGCTCGCTCCATGTCATGGAGGGACTGTCTCCTGATGAGATCCGCGCTGTGCAACGGGCTCTGAGCCGCGCCGGCTTCGGAGAGCGATGGCGAGAGGCCTCGCTGGATCCGTTCACGCGCGGCGCGCTGCAGCGCTTCCAGACCCACCGCGGATTGGCCGTGTGCGCGTGTGTCTCCCTGGAGACGCTCATCGAGCTGGATCTCAGGGTTCGAGTCGCCGAAACGATCGTTCTGGAGGAGCTTCCGAGGCCTGAGAGGGAGAATGTGGAGGACGTGGCAGATGCCGGGGAGGGGCTTCAGGATGCCGCTCCTACCTACGTCGACTATGGCAGATACTATCCCTATGGCGTCGTCTACCTCGCGCCGCACATCCACCCGCATCACGATCCGGTTCACGGCTCCCTGGCCGGTGGCGCCGGAGCTCTAGCGAGGCGTGCCGGACGCGGCTTCGCCATCGGGGCCCGCTTCGGCGGCGTGCACGTTGGGGCGGCCGTCGGCGCGTCGCCGGCCATCGGCCCGTCGCCGGCACTTCGCCCTCTGGGCCCGTTTCCGAGGGTCGCGCCGCCGCCCAACGTCGTGCGCGGCGGCGGCTGATATTGCCGTTGATATTACGTATTCGTAATATTCGAGAACCAATGACCTGAAACCTGCCTGAGGTTGCTCTTGCGCGCCGATCCTTCGGCGCCCACGCGAAGTGCCGGTGGAGCGCCGGGCGGATGTGAGGATGGGACGGGATGACGCTCAGACTCCTATCGCCGATTCACAAGGCAACTCGCCAGATCGGGCTGCACCTGGCCGAAAAGACGGCGGACCTTGGTGTGAGCAACGACGAGGGACACCTCCTCTCCTACCTGGAGAGCTACAGTCCGGCGCCGATCTACGAGCTTCAGCGCGTGTTGGGCCACCGGCCCTCGACGTTGACCGGACTTATCGACCGCCTGCAACGGCGAGGGTTGGTGCGTCGCGAGCCGAACCCGGAGGACGGCCGCTCCTTCCTGATCACGCTCACCGGCTCGGGTCGGGAGCTCGCCAGGCGGGTTTCAGGGATGGTCAGACAGTTCGAGGCGCACGTCCTGTCGGGCGTCGACGATAGAGCGTTGGCAGGCTTTCGCGAGGTCATGGATGCGATCGGTGGCGTGGTCCAGGTCGAGATTCGGCCTGACGGCGCTGGACCCGCAGGCAACGCCGCGGCGCGGGCCGCGCGTCAGACTCCGGGGTCCGGGATCGGAAAGGCAGGAGGAGAGTGAGGCTACCCGTAACGGCCATCAAGAGGCCGGTGCTGGCGTCGATGATGAGTGCCGCGCTGATCCTGTTCGGAGCGATCGGTTTCACCCGGCTGCCCGTCCGTCAGTACCCGGACGTCGACTCTCCGATCGTTTCCGTGAGCACGGTGCTCCGCGGGGCGAACCCGCGTGTGGTCGAGACCGCCGTCACGGATGTGCTCGAGGAGGAGCTGAGCACGATCCCGGGGATCCGGACGCTGACGAGCTCCAGCGCGGAGCAGTTCAGCAACATCACGATCGAGTTCACGCTCTCGCGGGATCTCGAGGAGGCGGCGCAGGACGTCCGAGACAAGGTGTCGAGGGTCAGAGGCCGCCTGCCGCAGGAGATCGAGGAGCCGATCGTAACGAAGCAGGACTCAGACGCTCAGCCGTTCATGTGGCTGGCGCTCTCGGGCGACAACTACGACCTCATCCAGCTCTCCGTGATCGCGGACCGGGTGGTCAAGACCCGCTTGCAGGCGGTCGACGGCGTGGGTCAGGCCCAGATCTACGGGGAGCGCCGGCCCGCGATGCGGGTCTGGCTCTCCGCATCGGAGCTCGCGGCTCGCGGCCTGACCGTCCAGGACGTCGAGTCGGCGATCCGCAGCCGGAACGTGGAGGTTCCGGCGGGCCGGATCGAGTCGCGGCGCCGCGAGTTCACCGTTAGGGCGCTCGGGGAGCTCAAGACCCCCGATGAGTTCGGAAAGATGGTGATCTCGAGTCAGGACGGGCAGCTGGTCCGCCTGAGGGACCTGGCCCGGGTCGAGCTGGGGCCGGAGAACGATCGCGCGATCCTCCGCTACAAGGGGAGGACCGCCATAGCGCTCGGGGTGGTCCGCCAGTCGAAGGCCAACCTGATCGAGGTCTCGGACCGGATTCAGGCCGAGTTGCCGAAGATCGAGCAGGAGCTGCCGCCGGGCGTGGAGCTGAACGTCGGCTTCGACCGGTCCATCTTTGTCCGCCGCTCGATCGAGGAGGCCCAGGACACTCTCCTCCTGGCGGGGATCCTGGTCGTCATGATCATCTTCGTCTTCCTCAGGAACCTGAGAGCCACGATCATCCCGGGGCTGGCGATCCCGACCTCTATCATCGCGGCGTTCGGGGTCATGTACTTCCTCGGCTTCACCATCAACAACCTGACCCTGCTCGCCCTCATCCTCTCGATCGGGATCGTCGTTGACGATGCGATCATCGTGATGGAGAACGCCTATCGGCATCAGGAGGAGCTGGGAGAGAACCCCACGGAAGCCGCGATCCGCGGCACGAGCGAGATCGCCTTCGCGGTCATCGCGACGACGATCGCTTTGGTGGCCGTCTTCTCGCCTCTCGCCTTCCTGCGCGGGACCACGGGCCGGCTGTTCGCCGAGTTCGGTCTCTCGATGACCGCCGCGGTGGTGGTCTCTTCATTCGTTGCGCTCACGCTCACCCCGATGCTGAGCGCGAAGATCCTGCGGGTCCCGGAGAGCCACGGCAGGCTGTTCAACTTCTTAGAGCGGGTCTTCCTGCGGATCGCAGACCTGTACCGCGGGAGCCTGACTTGGGCGGTCCGCCACCGCCGCTACGTGACCCTCGGCGCCTTCGCTACGGTCTTTCTCGCCGTCTTCGTCTTCAGGGCGCTGAAGCGCGAGTTCGTGCCGCCGGAAGACCAGGGGTACTTCGTGGCGATCACCGTGGCGCCGGAGGGGGCGTCCCTCGAGTACACGGACGAGTATCAGCGGCGGATCGAGCAGATTCTCCTCGGCGTGCCCGAGATCGAGCACCTGTTCAGCGTGATCGGGTGGGGAGGACGGGTGAACGGCGCCATCGCCTTCGCCCGCTTCTCGGACTGGGATGACCGCGACCGGTCGGTGCAGGAGATCATCTCGGAAGTCCAGCCTCAGATGTTCGCGATTCCGGGGGTCTTCGCCTTCGCGAACAACCCGCCTGCGTTCGGCTGGGGCAGTCCGGTCAACTTCGTCGTCCGCAATCCGAACTTCGACTCGCTGGCTGTCGGGATGGATCGTTTCGTGGCGAGAGCGCGTCAGATTCCGGGGCTGGTCAACGTCGACACGAACCTCCGCATCAACAAGCCCGAGCTCACGGTGATCTACGACCGTGACCGGGCGGAAGACCTGGGCGTGCCGATCGCCGACATGGCGAGCACCCTCCAGACGATGCTCGGAGGGCGCGAGGTCAGCACCTTCACCCGCGAGAACGAGCTCTACGAAGTGATCGTTCAGATGTCACCGGACGCCCGGGCCACGCCGAGCGACGTGACGGGCCTCTACGTCCGGGGGAGGGACGGCTCGCTGGTGGGCCTGGACGCGCTGGTTCGCGTAGAGGAGACTGCCAGCCCGCGTCAGCTGAACCACTACTCGAGGGTTCGCTCGTTCACCCTCACCGGCAACCTCGCCCCGGGCTTCACGCTCGGAGAGGCGCTCGATTCCCTGAACGCGGCCGCGGCCGAGGTTCTGCCGCGCGGGAGCACGACCGCCCTGGCGGGCGACTCGCGAGAGCTGGAGGAGAGCGGCTCCGCCCTGCTGTTCGCCTTCCTCCTCGCGCTCGTCGTCGTTTACATGGTGCTGGCGTCCCAGTTCGAGTCGCTGGTCCATCCCTTCACGATCCTGCTCTCCGTGCCGCTGGCGGTGACGGGCGCGCTGACCACGCTTCTGATCGCCGGCTCCACGCTCAACCTGTTCAGCCAGATCGGGATGGTGCTTCTCGTCGGCCTCTCGACGAAGAACTCCATCCTGCTCGTCGAGTACGCGAACCAGCTGAAGGAGCGCGGACTGGACACGGTTGAGGCAATCCTCGAGGCCGGCCGGATTCGTCTGCGGCCGATCCTGATGACCTCCGTCGCCACGATCGCGGCGATCATGCCGATCGCCCTGGGACTGGGAGCCGGCTCGGCCAGCCGGCGCCCGCTGGGGTATGCGATCCTCGGAGGGATGCTCGTGTCGACGACCCTGACGTTGTACCTCGTACCTGTCGTCTACATCCAGCTCGATGGCCTGCTCGCCCGGCTTCGTAGCCGACGGGGAGCGCCGGCGCTCGAGCCTGTGGAGGCTAGATGAGGACCATTCGGAGTGAGTCGGCGGCCGTTGCGCTGCCTCTGCTGCTCCTGCCGCTGGGGCTCGGCGCAGCGTCGTGCAGCGCCGAGTCGAGCGAAGGCGCCGCCGGTGGCGGGCCGCCGCCGGGGATGCCGGTCGAGGTGGTGATCGCCCAGGAGCAGACCGTCGTCGAGACGATCTCGGCGACCGGCCAGATCGAGGCCGTGCAGTCGATCGAGCTTCGCCCCGAGGTCGAGGGGCGGATCGTGCAGATCCTGGCTCGGGAAGGGGCGGAGGTCCGTCGCGGCACGCCGCTCTTCAAGGTGGACGATGCCGAGCTCAAGGCCGAGGTCGCCCGCCTTCAGGCTCAGCGGGATCTGGCCGCCCATGCGCTGGAGCGTACGCAGGCCCTGATCGAGGAAAGGGCTACCTCGCCGGCGCAGCTGGACGAGGCCGAGGCGAACGCCAGAAGCACTCAGGCCGAGCTGGATCTCATCCAGGTGCGACTCGAGCGCACCGTCGTGCGCGCTCCCTTTTCCGGGGTCATCGGCGAGCGTCTCGTCAGCGTCGGCGACTTCGTGAACCGGACGAGCACCCTCACGACGCTGCAGACCGTGAACCCGCAGCGGGCGAGCTTCCGGGTGCCCGAGAGGCACGCGCAGGCGTTGGCCGTCGGCCAGAAGGTGTCCTTCCGCGTGGCGGCTGTCGTCGAGCGCGAGTTCATAGGGGACGTGGAGTTCGTGGATCCGGTCGTCAGCCTTCCGAGCCGCACGATCACCGTGAAGGCCAGCGTGCCGAACCCGGACCGCTACCTGAAGCCGGGGATGTTCATCGAGGCGAGCCTGACGACCGGGGAGCGTCCTAACGCCGTCGTGGTTCCGGAGGACGCGATCCTCCCCCTCTCGGGCGCCGACTACATCTGGGCGATCACCGAAGGCCAGGCCACGCGCCGGCAGGTGGAGCTTGGCATTCGTACACCAGGCTTCGTGGAGCTCAGGGCGGGCGCCGCGGCCGGCGACACTGTGGTGGTCGGCGGTCTGGAACGCCTCTCTGAAGGCGCCCCGGTGATGGCCATCCCCGTCGAGAGGAGCTCGACCGGGAGCCCCGCTCCCTGAACGGCTCCCTGACCTACGGCCCGCCCGGCTCCTAGTTCAGGTACTTGTCGGGGATCTCGTTGTCGTCCCGCTCCTGATCCCACGCGATGTTCACGATCCACCAGCGGGTGCCGTCCCAGAAGAGCTGGATGCTGTTGATCCCGCGTTGGACGGGATCCTCGCCCTCTCCAATCCTGCTCTCGTAGGTGCTGAACGCGTGGGCGACGTTGCCGAACTCCTCGGTGACCCGGCCGATCTCGCTCTCGAAGAAGCCGACCTCCTCCAGCTGGGCTCCGGCTCGCGAGATGTACTCCTCGGGCGACCACACGACATGCCGTATGCTGCCATCCGGCGTGACCACCGAGGGAACGAGGTGGGCCTCTGGAAGGAAGAGCGACCGGAAGCGGCTCCAATCTCGCTCCTGGCCGGCCGGTCCCGAGATGACGTCGTAGAGAGCCTCGATGATCGCGTCGATCGACTCGATGTCATCGGAGTCGGCATCCGGGGGGTCTTGGGCCAGGAGGGGCGCGGTCGAGCCGAGCAGGATGGCCGTCAATACCGTCGTCCGGAGGATCCCCGCCGGCCGCTGCCACGCGGCCACGCACGACTTCGGATTCATTCGGCTGCTCCGTTTCGTGGTGAGCGTTGACGTTCGACCTTCCATATTATCCGTCGCTGTAGGCGCCGTCCAAGCTGACCCCGCTCGGGCGGTCGGAGAACCGGGGAGAGCGGACCGGAGGGAGAATGAGTCACAGCAGCCCTGCCCCCGCAGACCAACCCGCCGAGGGCGAGGTCCGGGGAAGGGGGTCCGTGGACGCGGCGATTCTCGAGCGGATCGGCTCCCGCCTCGCGCCGGTCGGTGAGCCGGGCGAGACGATTGCCGTCGAGATCCCCTTCACCGGAGACACCCTGGGAGGGGTACCGCACGCCATGCCGGCCGACGTTAGGGCGGCCGCGCTTTGCGCCCGAGACGCACAACCCGGGTGGGCGTCGACCCCTTTCGATGAGAGGGCGCAGGCCTTTTTGCGCTTTCACGACCTGCTCCTCGAGCAGCGTGACGAGGTTCTGGACCTCGTGCAGCTGGAGACGGGCAAGGCGAGAGCACACGCGTACGAGGAGGTCGCGGACGCCGCCGTCGTGGCCCGCTACTATGCCTTGCACGGCGGGAAACACCTGAAGCCTCGGAGGCGAAGAGGCGCGATCCCGGGTCTCACCGTCGCCTGGGAGCATCGTCATCCCGTCGGCCTCGTCGGGTTGATCGCGCCGTGGAACTACCCGCTCAGCCTGGCGATCAGCGACTCGATCCCGGCCCTGCTCGCCGGAAACGCGGCCCTCCTGAAGCCGGACCCGAAGACCCCGTTCACGGCGCTGTGGGCCGTCGACCTCCTGTACCGAGCCGGCCTGCCTGCCGATCTGCTGCAGGTGGTCGTGGGGGACGAGGACACGGGATCGGCGGTCGTCGAAGAGGTGGACTACCTCTCCTTCACCGGCAGCACGGCTGTCGGCCGGGTGGTGGCCGGTCGGGCCGGAGAACGCCTCATCGGCGTCAGCCTGGAGCTCGGCGGCAAGAACCCGATGGTCGTGCTGTCGGACGCTGACCTGGATGCGGCCGCCCGGGGTGCCGTGCGGGGCTCGTTCGCCAACGCCGGCCAGCTCTGCATCTCCTTCGAGCGCCTCTACGTACAGGCCTCGATCGCCGAGCCCTTCCTCGAGTGCTTCACCGCCGCGACTCGCAGCCTGCGATTGGGTCCGGCTCTGGACTTCAGCGTGGACATCGGATCTCTGACGTCCCGGGAGCAGCTCGAGAAGGTCGAGGCGCACGTTCGGGACGCGGTGGCCAAGGGTGCGCGGTTGCTCGAGGGCGGTCACGCCCGCCCCGAGATCGGGCCCTACTTCTTCGAGCCGACGATCCTCACGGACGTAACCGCCGAGATGGAGCTGTGCGACCAGGAGACGTTCGGTCCGGTTGTGTCCGTCTACACCTTCGAGTCGGTGGACGATGCGATAGATCGAGCCAACGCCACGCCGTACGGTCTCAACGCGAGCGTCTGGACCCGGGACGCCGCGACCGGTCGCCGGGTCGCGAGCAGGATCCAGGCGGGCACGGTCAACGTCAACGAGGCATACGCCGCCGCGTGGGGCTCGGTGGACGCGCCGATGGGAGGCGTGAAGGACTCCGGCGTGGGCCGGCGGCATGGCGCGGAGGGAATCCGGAAGTTCACAGAGGCGCAGACGATCGCCGTTCAGAGGGGCCTTCCGCTCGCCGCACCGCCGTGGCTGGACGAGGAACGCTACAGCCGGGCCATGACGCGCGCCCTGCGCGTCCTGAAGCGGACCCCGGGGCTTCGGTAGTTGACAGCTTTTGCCCGGCCTCGAGTTGTCTTGAGCCGTTGCCTGGAGCTCGAGAAAGTCCGCTACAACGGCGAGAGGATCGCCTACAGCTTCGTGCTCGAGCTGGAGTCCTACGTCGACCTCGTACCCATCTGCCCGGAGTTGGAGATCGGTCTCGGCGTACCGCGGGATCCGATCCGCCTGGTCGAATGGAAGCCGGCCGTCCGTCTCTTCCAGCCTGCCACCGGGCGGGACCTGACAGAGGAAATGACCGGTTTCACTGGCGGCTTTCTCGAAGCGCTTCGCCCCGTCGATGGGTTCCTGCTCAAGAGCCGCTCGCCGTCGTGCGGGATCAGGGACGTGAAGAGGTACAGGCCGGATGGCGAGCTGAGCTCATCGGGCAAGGGGGCAGGCCTGTTCGGAGAGGCGGTGCTCGATCGGTTCGGGCATCTCGCAGTGGAGGACGAAGGAAGGCTGCGGGACTTTCGCATCCGGGAGCACTTCCTAACGAAGCTGTTCGCCCTGGCCGCCCTCCGGGAGGTCGAAGAGGCCGGCTCGAGGCGGGATTTGATCGACTTCCATGCACGCTACAAGTTCGTGCTCATGGCCTACAGTCAAGAAGGACTCCGAGGCCTCGGCCGGCTCGTGGAAGAGAGGAGCCGGAAGCCCTTTACCGAGCTGGTCGCCGAGTACCGGACGGAGTTCGGCGCAGTCTTGCGCCAGCCGCTCCGCCCTGCGTCCGTCATCAACGTCCTCGACCACGCGGCCGGATACTCCAAGAAGCATCTCGGTCGACGCGAAAAAGCGATGTTCTTCCCTGAAGCGTTGATGAGCCTCTCCGACTCAGGGAAGGGCCGGCAGCTGTGACGTCGGTCGTCCGCATCTGAAGGAGGGATTCGTGACTCGTTTCGCATTCATGAAGGCGTGTCTGCTTGGAGCCCTTGGCTTTGTAGCGACAGGACCGATGGCGGGACCCGCGGTCGGGCAGTCCGTGGACACCAAGCTGCTCGTCCGCGCCGTCTCCCGAGACGCGAAGATCATCGGTACGAACGTCGGCGGCGCCCAGATCACGATCCGCGACGTCGAGACGGGAACCATCCTGGTAAGCGGAACGCAGCTGGGAAGCACGGGAAGCACCGAGCTGATCATGACGAAGCCGCGGGAGCGTGGAGGCACGGTGTTCGACACCGAGGGCGCCGGAGGCTTCCTCGCCACCCTCGAGATCAATGAGCCCACTCTGGTCGAGGTGACCGCGGAGGGTCCGCTCGGGACGCCGCAGGCGGTGCAGCGGACCTCCACGACGCTCTGGATGGTGCCCGGGCGGGACGTGCTCGGAGAGGGCCTCGTGCTGGTGCTCAACGGGTTCACGATCCGACTCGAGTCGCCGATGCCGGAGGGGACGTTTCCGACAGGAGAGCCGATCGGGGTACGCGTCCACGTGGAGATGCTGTGCGGCTGCCCGATCACGCCGGGGGGCATGTGGGATTCGGATCGCTTGGAGATCCTGGCTCGGCTCCTGGGCGGGGGCGAGATCGTCGCGGAGACGGCTCTGGGTTATGGGGGCGAACGGAGCAAGTTCGAAGGTGCTCTAATGGCGCCGAGCCCCGGCGAGTATCGCCTCGAGATCCTGGCGATCGACCCCGAGCGTGCCAATTTCGGCCGTGCCGAGCAGAGGCTCTACGTTACCGGCAGTTGACCCAGCCCGTGGGCGCCCGCTTCAGTCGGTCCAAACCTTCGTGTCCGGCCGGAAGACGACCCAGCTGAACCAGAAATGATTGCCGTGAGGCACGCTCCTCAGCCGCTCGCCCTCCAGTGGTCCGGTGAGCGCGCGTCCGGCGAAATCCCAGGTCGATCCGGTCTCGACGTCGCGAAGCGCGCCGTTCTTCCACTCGAGCGTGAGCGTGCGATCTGCGAGATGGCGGTCGAACACGGCCGTCTGCCCCACATCCCGCCCGGAGCTGACCTGCGACCGGTCCAAGGCGCTGGAGGCTCCCGACTTCCACACGACCGCGAACGGCATATCCTCGACCTCATCGTTCACCACCCGCACCTCGGCCAGCGGCGAGAATCCGACCGCCCAGCCGTCGCCGATGTCGAGAGCGACGACCCGCTCCATGGCCGGCAAGCGCCGGTCCTCGTCGGCGCTGAACAGGCCCGGTATCGGCGAGCCACCCGGGTCGTCGTAGCCGACGTACGGGTTACGCCCGTAGTCCCGTCGGTGTCCGGTATCGCGGGAGAGAACCAGAACCTCAGGATAGAGCGAGCGGACCATTTCCCACGAGAAGGTATTCGCCGAGACGAACTCCAGCTCCGTATCCAGAAGCTCGCCCACGATCGCCACGCCGACCGCCTGCTGCCACCAGCTCTCGGTCTGTCGATCGTACATGAGGAGGTCCGAGTGACGGAGGCGGCCGGTCGTTCCGAAGTCGAGCATCCGGCCCGCTACGTTCCGATCGAAGACGAGCGCCGTGTTGCACAAGGGGCAGAAGGTGACCGACACCGGCTGTCCGCCCACGTTGTCGTTCACGATCTCATGCCAGATCAGGATCGCGAGGGGATAGGCCTTGACCTCGCCGCCGTGCTCGACGACGACCAGCGGATCCGAGCTTTCCAGCCACCGATCCGCCTCGACCGCGGACTCGAAGGCCGGGTGGTCGATCGCCGGAATGCCGTCCTTGGGAGGGCCGCCGGAGACGATCTCTTTCGGAGGCACGGAGATCTTCGAGAAGTCCGTCTTCCACGACTCCCCGCCACCGACCAGCGCCTCGACGACGTCGGCGTTCGCCTGACGATCCTGAATTGCGCTCTCCTCCGAGCTCTGGACGGCGCTCTCCGCGCGGCCACACGCCGCGGCAACGAGTCCGAGCCCGAGGGCCACTGAAGCCAGCTCGCGCACGGCCTTCATCCTGGTTTCTCGCATCGTCATCTCAATGTCATCTATGGGCGCTCACCGGTGACTCCGCACCGGATGTACCTTCTATCTTGCCCGATCGGCGCCGGGCCACGGCTGTTGCACTAAGACACATCGTGAAACACCCTGATCGCGAAGACGGTTCCGCGTGCCCTATGGGCGCCGAACGCTCGCGACGGCGGCCTCGGCGACCGCACGAGGCCTCAATGAACGGAGGGAAGCTGAGGATGCCCAGGATCGCGCTGGTTCAGCACAAGGCCGAGTCCGATCGAAGGAAGAACCTGGATAGGGCCCTGGAGGCGATGGGGGTCGCTGCCGAGGCGGGCGCCGAGATCGTCTCGTTCGCCGAGCTCGCCATCGACCGCTTCTTTCCGCAGCGAGCGGATGATCATTCCGCGGCCGACCTGGCGGAAGCCGTGCCCGGTCCGCTGGCCGAAGCCGTGGCAGCGAGGGCCCGAGAGCTATCGCTCGTC
>Ga0255058_10000145_pt1 | contig 42288 bp, 35 predicted proteins | sample Cases_109_9_MG_FD_188637 | JGI IMG/M metagenome (GOLD analysis project Ga0255058, IMG submission 188637) | Seawater microbial communities from Amundsen Gulf, Northwest Territories, Canada - Cases_109_9 | ecosystem: Environmental > Aquatic > Marine > Gulf | place: Canada: Northwest Territories...
CAATGCCCTTCGGCTTCCTCCAGGAGTCCCTGCGTGGCCGCCACGGCCGCGAGACCGCCGCTCGTACGAGCACGCCAGAACAGATTGCCCGTCTGGCGCTCGCGGAGATCCACCCAGCTCTCGCGCGCGGCATCGTAATCGCCCCGGACGGACGCCAAGACGGCACCGTTCCGGTAGGCGGCCGCGTCCTCTGGAAAGAGGCGGCGGTGCGTGTCGAGCGTCTGCTCCGCCTCCTCCACCTTGCCCTGCGCAACCAGCGTTCCGGTCAGATTGCCCAGCGGCAGCGAGGAGCTCGCCGAATCCGCCTCCACCGCGCGTCGGTAGTGCTCCTCCGCCCGATCGAGGTTGCGTAGCTGCTGATAGGCCACCCCCAGGTTGTTGAGGGCCCAGTCGTCCTCCGGATCCATCTCCAGAAGGTTCTCGTAGGCCGGGATCGCCTTCTCCGGCTCCCTCGTCCCCTGCTGGAAGTAGCTGGCGGCAGCGAAGTAGCGCTCCCGTTTCGTGAGTCGATCTCGGTGTCGATAGGCCATCTCGAGCGCCTCGAGGGCCCGGGTTCTCTGCTGCTGCCGGTTCATCAGAACCACTCCGAGCTTCCTCCAGGCCATGGCGAAGGCGGTGTCGAGCGCGAGCGCCTCCTCCAGCAGCGCGACCGCCCTCGGAACGTCGGCGCGGGCGTCGGCCGCATCGATGGCCTGGGAGTAGAGCCGCAGAGCCTCAAGGTTGGCGGTTGTGGCGCGCTCCAGCGGCTCATCGGCGTGGATGGACGCGTACGACTCGCCGATCCGCTCCCGCAGCTTCTTCGAGAGGTTGTCGATGGCGGGGAGGATCTCGCTCGAATCGGCCGCCGTCTCACGGTGGGAGGCGAGCACGGTCCCTTCGGCGGGGTCCAACACCTGCCCCGTCAGCACGAAGCCCGTCCCCGCCGGATTGATCTCGCCCGCGATGACCGCGCCGACACCCTCGCGCTGTGCGATCTCTCGCGCGAGCTCGGCGCCCAGAACGCCGTTCGCCGGCCTCTCCATCCGCCGCAAGGCCCGGGCGACGAACGAGGGCTCGGCCAGCCGCACGACGTCCGACTGAGAGAGATCCACACGGAACGCCTCCGTCACCGCGCGAGCCAGGAGAGGGTCGGAGGAGCCGAAGTCCGCCAGAATCACGACCGCTCGCTCGTCGATCGCCCCCTTGGCGACCAGCGTAGCGGCGGGACCGATCCCGACCGTTCGCATGGTCATGTAGCCGGCGGTCACCACGCCGAGGAAGGCGAACGCGGCGACACCGCCCAGGAGTGCGTTGCGCCAGGTGAAGATGCGGTGGTGCGTTCCGCGCTCCGGCGCCGCCGCGGCTATCGCCCCTGCCTGTAGCTCGGGGCCCTCGACAGCTCCGGCACCCGTTTCATCCGGCCTCGGCTCCGCGATTGGCCGCGATTCCGGGTCGTCGCTCGCGTGAGAAGCGCTCTGGGATCGGACCGGTGCGGCCGCGGCCTGCCGGGAGTCGGGACGCCCACGCATGCCCTCTTGCACGAAGGCCGTGGCGAGGACAATGGGAAAACCGATGACGAGAAGGACGATCGCGAAGGGCTGGACCCAGTCGGGAAGCCCTACGCTCTGGGTCATGATCTCGACGACCTGAAGAGCCATCCAGGACGCGCCGAGATAGATCCCCAGCACCTGCCAGATGGAGCGCCGATGCACTTCTTGAATCAGCTGCTTGAGTCCCGACATCGCACCATCCCTCCGGGCGGTCGCTTCATCCGACCGCACTTACTTCGCAGGACCGGTCGAAATCGGGCTATAACTTGGGGTTATATGGTGATTTGGAGCAAGCAGGACGACCGAAGGCCTAGCGTGGACGCCAGAGCCCGGATGACGGCGGATTGGTGCTGGTAAATGGCGTCGAAAGTTCCCAGGGCGGGCGGCAGCTGCGTACCTTCATCGCGCCAGTCCTTGTATATTGCCGCGGCATGAGCGATCGGGATGCCGCGTTCGGATCGCTCCGATCGGCTGTTTCAACCTGCGAGAAGCCGTGCCGTTCCGTACCTCTGATTCGCAGGGCCGCAACGCCCACCCTGATTCGGCTGCCCTGTTACCCTACAGTTGGATGCACGGAACCCCGGCACGTCACAACCTGGGAAGGAGACTCGGATGGGAAGCTCGAAGCTCGGCACCGACGAGCGGCCCTTGTGGGTCGCCATCATCGGCGCCGGCCCGGCCGCCTACTTCACGGCCGAGGCCCTCTTCAAGCAGAAAGAGCTGAACGTTCGTGTCGACATGTTCAACCGGCTCCCGACCCCGTACGGCCTGGTGCGGGACGGAGTCGCCCCCGACCACCAATCCATCAAGGCCGTTACACGCAAGTTCGAGAAGATCTCCGACGACCCGCGCTTCCGCTATTTCGGCAACGTCACGATCGGAGAGGACATCCACCGTGACGATTTGCTGGGGCTCTATGACCAGATCGTGTACGCCGTCGGAATGCCCGCGGACAAGCAGATGGGAATCCCGGGCGAGGACCTGGAGGGCAGCCACTCCGCCACCGAGTTCGTCTGGTGGTACAACGGACATCCCGACTTCACGGATTGCGAGTTCGACCTCTCGGCCGAGCGCGCCGTGGTGGTGGGAATCGGCAACGTGGCCCTCGATGTGGCGCGTATTCTGGCCAGCTCGCCCGACACGCTGGGGACGACGGACATCGCCGATCACGCCCTCGAGGCGCTGCGATCCAGCCGCGTGCGCGAGATCGTCGTGTTGGGACGCCGCGGGCCCGCGCAGGCCGCCTTCACAAGCGTCGAGCTCAAAGAGTTCGGTCAGCTAGAAGGCGCCGGTGTGGCTGTCGATCCCGCCGATCTCGAGCTGGATGAGGAGAGCAGGAGGCTCGTCGAGGAGCAGCGCGCGGTCCGCCGCAACCATGAGCTCCTGGAGGGCTATGCGTCCGGGGGTGCACCCTCCAACGGAGGCCGGACCGTTGAGTTCCGATTCCTGGTCTCACCCGTGGAGATGATCGGCGGCGAGGCGGGCCGGCTCGAGGCGGTGCGAATCGAGCGGAATCGGTTGACGAAGACCGAGGACGGCTCGATGCGTCCGCGCGGCACCGGAGAGTACGACGAGATCGAAGCCGGGCTGGTCTTCCGGTCCATCGGCTACCGGGGGATCCCTCTACCGGGTGTTCCCTTCCATGACCGATGGGGCATCATCCCCAACGAAGGCGGCCGCGTCGTCGACGAGGACGGCGCGCCCTATCCGAGGGAGTACGTCTCCGGGTGGTGCAAGCGAGGGCCCACTGGCGTGATCGGCACGAACAAGCCGGATGGCGCCGAGACGGCGGGGGCCATGGTCGAAGACGCCGCGAGCATCGCCGGAGAGCTGCCGGAGGGTCGCTCGGCGAACGCGATCGAAGCGCTCCTGGCAAAGCGGCGAGTGGACTACGTCACATTCCAGGATTGGGAGGCGCTGGACGAGTTCGAGCTCTCTCGGGGCGAGACCGAGGGCCGGCCGCGCGTCAAAGTCTGCCATGTTGACGAGATGCTCGAGGTCATTCACGCGGGCCGAGCGAGGCGCGGCGCGGCGGCCGAACCAGAGCGCTCGGTCGGCGTCGCCGACTAGCCGCCCAGGCTCGGCCGCGCCCGGCAAAGACTTCCGATAAGGGCGGTACCACTCTACAATCGGGATCGGAACAGCCAGTCTCCAGATGTAGCTGAGGTGGTGTGAAGTGGTTGTAGTAACTGCAGTTCGGCGGTTCGTGACGCTGGCTTCGCCTTGCGTCTTCCTCGCGTTCTCGGCGAGCCCATCCGTGGCCAGCCCGGCGCAGGAATCCCCGGTGACGTTCGCCACCGGTGCTTGGGTGGGCGTGCTCGAAACGTCCTCTGGGCCCTCTCTAACGGTCGTGCTGGCGTTGTGGGATTCGCCCGCTGCCGACGGATCCGTGGGCCGCGCGGTGTACGCGAGCCCTGGCACGACTTGCCGGTACAACCTCTGGCTGGACGAGGCCGGACCCACCTCGCTGACGCTGCGGCAGCGGCTGCACGATGAGAATGGCAAATGCAACGAGAGCAGCCGGCTCGTGCTTCGAAAGGCGGGTGAGGAACGGCTGGCCGGCGACTGGTTCTGGTCGGACGGAACCCACTGGATGAACGCCCGGCTCGACAAGCCGGGCTCGGGCTACTACGTCACGCTGGATGGGTTTCGGGGACGGCAGGCGAACGTGGGCGAGACGATCAGGTTCGATGGCCTGGGGGCCGGCGAGCACAAGGTCGAGCTCCACGGTGTGCCCGGGGAGTGCGAGGTCATCGGCGACAACCCCCGCGTGATCGTCACCGAGCAGGGCGGAACGCTCGAGACGGCCTTCGCGGTCCAGTGCCCCGGCGATCCTCAGGTCTCGACCGCGGAGCCGGAGAGCGAGCCACCCCCCCAGCCCGATTAGCGACCGGCACCCCACCCCCCCCCGGGTCCCTGCTAGACCCACTTCGCCGACCTCGGCGACTGGCTCCACGCTGATCTCGGCCTCGTGGCGCCTCAATCCGTGTAGGTGTAACGCAGCCACAGCAGTTGCGGCTCCGCCACTCTTGCGCCGCCCGCATCATAATCCTTATTTGCTGGGCCTGGCGTTGTGTTATTCCGCGGCAAACAGGGAGTAGATTCATGATTACGCGCCGCTCGCCCGTTCGACGCTCTTTCGCTCAACAACTCTTCCGGCGCTTGTCAGCGTCTCTCCCGACCGACGAGAGCGGCGCGACAGCCGCCTTCGTGGCGGTCGGCATGATCATGATGCTGGGTATGGTGGCCCTTGCGGTGGACTTAGGCATGCTGCTAGGGGCACGGACCGACTCGCAGCGCGTGGCCGATGCTTCGGCTCTCGCCGGTGCGGCCTCGTTCATCACACTTCCCAACGACCCCGACCGTCCTAGGCAGTGGGCGATCGAGTACGCGGCGATGAACACGGTGCAGGGAACAGCCGCAGATGTGCGGCCGGAGGATGTAGACGTTCTGATGACCGAGAAGAAGGTCAGGGTGCGCGTCCGCAACATCACGGAGCGCGGCAACGCGATCGGAACGATCTTCGCGCGGGTCCTCGGTTGGAACGAGATGAACGTCGGCACCGTCGCCGCGGCGGAGGCATCCACTGCCGAGAAGACCGGGTGGTGCCCGATCCCGCTTGCCCTGCCGGATCGGTGGCTAGACGGGGATGCCGACGCCCTCTTCACCGGCACCGGGAATTATGATCCTGACAGGTACGTCCCCTTTGAGCCCGAGACATTCATCGAGAATGTCACAACACAGCAGGAGACGTTCGGTACGCCAGGCGACTTCACGGGCTACTACGAGGAGAACATCGGGGACGTCATAGAGATCAAGACAGCTTCAAACTCTGGGGGGGATGGCGAAGCGAGCCCCTGCGTGGCGACCGAGAGCTGGCGCTGCTGGTTTCAGCCGCTCGCGACGAACGGGGCGGAGATGCCCGATAGCGTCGGCGGTAACGACGCCTTGAGACCGTGGATTCTGGGTTGCCCCGACGGTGAAGCGGCTCCGGTAGGTATCGGTGACGAGGTCTACCAGTCGTCTGGGGGCGGCGACAAGCAGACGCTTCTTCACAAGGATTTTGTTGAAGTGATGAACCTCGAGCCGGACCTCTATTGGAACAATGATGTCAAGTGTGTCCTTAAGTCGGGCTACGAGGCGGCAGGGTGCGTCGAAAGCGGTTATCGCGTGCGGTCTATGCCGGTGATCGATCCGACGTCGGTTTCAGAGTCAGGTGCAAGTCTGCATGCGCTGGTCAGCGGACTGACCTGTGTCTTTCTCGAGCAGGTCGGACTCGAGCCTCCTCCCCAAGAAGGCGAGGGCACCGTAATCACGCCTGATAAAGGTAAGGTGGGGAACTGGAACCTCTACATTCGGATGATCCCCTGCGGCGGAATGGAGGCCGGCGACGGCGACGGTGCGATCGTCAAAGCGCTCCGGCTCGTGGAGTAAGCCCCTCTTGGCCCCGGCCAAGTCGGCTTGGCCCGCGCCTCTCGACGATTAGTAGTCTGACTGCCAACTAGTAGGGCGATCGCCGCTACTGACACCGCGCTCCGATCGAGACTCAAAGGCCCCGCTGCAACTAGCGACGGGGCCTTATCTTACGTAAGAGCGGGCGACCGGTCTCGAACCGGCGACCTTCAGCTTGGAAGGCTGACGCTCTGCCAACTGAGCTACGCCCGCATGTGAACCCTACTTCCGAGTCTCGGCGCGAAGCCTAAAAAAGCGGGCGACCGGTCTCGCGGCGACCTTCAGCTTGGGAAGCCGGTCCCCGCTCCCGCATATTCTACGGAATCCGTAGAACCCGTGCGAGATTCCCGCCGATCTTCGTATACGAGCGAAGCCCCGATAGACGGTCCTCAGAGGGCGAACCTGACACAGAAAGTGGCACACGGCAGTCCGCGAGGCGCTACTCCAGAACGCAAGGAAACTTAGCAGATCGCCAAGCTGTCAATGGGGAGCCACAGCTATGCTCAATCGATGAAAGCGATTGCGTAACGGCACGACTCCGGCAAAGAAGAGTGATCCCATGAAGCAAAGCGGAATCACTTTGATCGAGATGATGATCGTCGTGCTCGTGCTCGGTGTCATCGCTGCAACGACCACGCCGCTCGTCGCTAACGCCTACCACCGCCAGGCAGTGCGAACGGCGGCGGACGAGTTCAGGTCCTCCCACGCGCTGGCTCGATCGGTGGCAATGAAGTACGGCCGTCGAGCGGCGCTTCATATCGGCTCGACACGCTTTTGGGTCGAAGCGGACACCGGCGCGACGAGCGGCGTGACCGACACGATCAGCCATGTGCGGGAGCTCGAGAAGAACGTTCAGATGTCCAGCAACCGGCCGATGCTGTGCTTTAACGCCAAGGGACTCCCGAGCGTCAGACCGCCCTGTCCGGCTCCCGATGCGACCGTGGTCTTCAGCCTCGGAGACCACTCCGACACGGTGCAGATTTCTTCGGCCGGTAGAGTCGAGCGGTGATGACGCAACGAGGCGCGAGAGCTCGCCAGCCAGCCCAGCCAAAATGGCGAGGTGAGCTTGGGTTCTCGATGATGGAGCTGATCGTGACGCTGCTGATATTCTCGATAACGGTGCTGGGTCTGGAAGCTGCGGCCGTATACACATCTCGTCTGCTGCAGGTCAGTCACACGCAGACGGACGGTTTCGTAGCCGTCCAATGGCAGGCCGAGACGCTCCGGAACCAAGGGTACGAGGCGGTCCAGAGTGGCTCGGCACCCGTCATGGGCTATCAGGTGAGCTGGGACGTGCGCGGAGCGAATCCGAAGCGGGTCGTACTCACGGCCCGAAGAGAGGCGGTTACCGGCAGCATGGAGATTCAGCGACGGCGATCCATGGTTGATTCGCTCGTCATCTACTTGTCGCCCAACCGGTAGACAGATTCATGAAGTCAGGCCGCCGCTGGGTTGCAAGCTCTTGCGAGCGGGGCTTCAGTCTTCTGGAGCTCGTCGTCTTGCTTGGGATCGCGTCCGTCGTGTTCGGCGCCATCTACGGCCTGATGTTTGGTCAGATGCGCACGTTCGGCGACCAGCGGGAGGACACGGACGCTCGCCAGAGCCTACGTGGGACGATGAACATACTCGTGTACGAGCTGCGAGGCCTCTCGGCATCGGATGGCGATGTCTACCAGATAGGAGCCAACTCGATCGCTATCCGCTCCACGACGGGTACCGGAATCATCTGTGGCCGCCACGTCAGCATGGATCGCTATGGCCTCTGGGCTACATCTGGTGATTTCCCGACGCCGAACAGTAACGACAGTGCGCTTGTCTACATCGCCGGGGAATCAGGCACGGCAGACGATTCCTGGGTTCCGGTCGCGGTCAACAGCCTCCACACTCCCGGTTCAGGGGGAGTCCCGAAGTGCTTCTGGGGGGACTCTGAAGCCGGCTCCGGGAGGAAAAACGAATCGGGCGTGATACCGGTGGCCGGAGACGGGGATGTGGATCCCGATTTCGTGCTCGAGTTTTCCGAAAATGTCGACGGAGCCTACGTAGGCTCTCCGGTCCGGAGCTTCGAACGAGTCGAGTACGACCTCGTCGAGCAGGAGGGACGTTGGTGGCTCGGGCGGAAGGTCGGGGCCAGCTCGACTTGGGACCTGCTGACCGGGCCTCTGCAGAAGCCAGCCGACGGCGGGCTGGAATTCGTCTATTACGATGCCTCCGGCAACGTCTTGGCGCCCGCCCCCGGCAGCGTGGCGCAGGTGGCAATGGTCGAGATCGTGGTCAGGGCAGAGAGTTTCAAGAGATCGCGGAGCCCGCTAGGCGAGGTGGCATTTCAGCAGGATAGCCTCCGGAGTCGCGTCTGGTTCCGTGGCTGATCGTCTTCCTTCTAATAGGGCTACTGATATGAATCCCGGACCGAACGAGCGCTTACGACGCTTGGCGGCAGCGCTGCGGGACCGCGATGGATTCACGCTACCCGTGGTTCTCTTTGCCATGATCGTAATGAGCGCGGTCGCAGTGGGCATGCTCAAGAACGCGCTCGACGAGGGCCGTGCTTCCTCATCGATGCTCGAGTCGGTGGCGGGCTTCTACGCTGCCGAAGCCGGCTTGGATGACGTCATGACCGGCTGGCCGGATGACCTGGTCGACAGCCTCGAGCCGTTCGACTCGGTAGACGTGGCATCAAAAGCGCTTGAAGATGGGAGCAGCTACCGCGCCACGATCCGCAGGATCGACAACGGCGGGCAGAAGATGTACCTGCTCACTTCGCGCGGGACAGGTGCTCATGCCAGAGCCGGCCAGAGAGAACTGAGCATGGTCCTCACCGAAGGGGCTGGTGCCTTCCCGAAACAAGCGGCCATTGTCGTACGGGGCGGCATGGAATTAGGCGACGACGACCGGGGTTGGGGGCCGGGTTGTGGCTGGGGATGTCGAAACAACGGTTTGCCCTGGGTGATCGGGGACGACACACCCCCCTCCCAGTGGGATCCCGCGCAGTGTGATGACGACCCAATGGAGGACATCGCCGCCATACTGGTCGACGACACCACCAACGTCGACACGCATCCAGAGAACGACGGTTATCATGGGGCTCCAAGCCCCGCCTCCGAGAGCATAGACGATCCCGTCGTGCAGGATACGGAAATAGATGATGAGACCTTTACACAGTTCGGTGACATCGACCGTGAGACCCTGATCTCCAGTGCCGATCACGTACTGCCTGCCTGGGACGGCTGCGAGGCTTGCCCGGAAAAGCGGACCACCTATCCGACGTTGAACCCCGATGGCACCTGCAACACCTCAGATCCCTACAACTGGGGCTCACCGGACCCGAGTCATCCCTGCTTCGATTATCATCCGATCATCCATGTTCCCGACGGAGCGTATATCCGTGGCATGGCCCCTGACGGAACGTGTGGATACGGACAGGCGATCGTGATCGCGAACGGCCCGTTGAAGCTCGGTCATCACCAGTGCCAGAACGCTAACACAGCCTATCAGTTCGCGGGGATCGCGATCGTGAAGGGGTGCGTCGAGCTGCTCTATTGGACCCGGTTCTACGGAACGGCTTACGTAGACGACGACATGTCCGAAAGCAGTCACAGCGACTGCGATATATCCGGAGATTTCGAGGGTAACGGCGTAATCGGGAACATGAACACGCTTTACAATTTCAGCTCGTGCGCCGTCGACAAGGCGTTCCTGGGAAGTGGAGTAGGCGCCAGCATTCTGCCCCTTAAAGCGAGATCTTACGTGGAAGAACTCTTGTGAGCCGGCGACAAGCATCGGATCTCACTCGAGCTGCGGGCGCGACACAGCCGGGGCGGGGACTGGCTTTCCAGCGAAGCGGGCGACCGGTCTCGAACCGGCGACCTTCAGCTTGGGAAGCCGGTCCCCGCTCCCGCCTATTCTACGGAATCCGTATAGCCCGTGCGAGATTTCCGCCGATCATCGTATACCCGCGAAGCCCCGATATACGGTCCCCAGAGGGTCAACCTGACACAGAAAGTGGCACACCCCCACGGCAGTCCGTAACAGCGCCATCCCCACGCCACTGATCTCGTCCTCGTAGGGCAGCAGGGAGTCTAGCGGGATCTATAGAAGTGACTATGTTTAGGTGACGGCCGCGTTATCTGAGAGTCCTTCAGCCTCAGTTCGCTCTTTTCCCACCGTTTTACAGAAGGCTGTACAAGGATGCGCCACGACCCCGGCTGGGCTGCGGTGCCCATCGTCGCGATAGGTTTCCTGCTGGCCACCTTAGCGATGGGAGGCGTCCATCTTTTTCTTTGGGTTCTGAGTTAGGCTTCTCGCATCTAGCCCCTCCACGCTCCTGATCTCGTCCTCGTATTAGAGAATGGCCGTACCGCGGCGAAGGTACATCTCAAGTCCCACATTGATTAAGTATGTTGGATTGAGCTCGCCAAATGTTGTGGGATGGGAGCTCCGCGCCGGCCTGCCTGGAAGGCGTGAACGGGCTAGCGTAGTGTTTATGGGTCCAAGACTGCGATCCGGGCTCGCTTCGGAACAACCGTGATGACCCAAAATCGAAGGTAAGGTACTGATGTCTAACAGGTTAGCTGCGGGCGCGATCGTGCTTGGCGGACTGCTGATCCTCTCGGCATCCCTGCTGGCGAATGTACTCGGACTGCTCCCTGCTGTGGCAAGCCTGGGGATTGGCGGCGATCCTGGCTTTGGTCGCCAGCAGATCCTGGGCACAATTGTCGGCCTGGGCGGTCTCGTTGTAGGCGTCTGGCTTTGGCGAAGGGCGGCCGAAGCGAAGTTTAGGAGCGTACACTACGCAATCGCTGCGTTGGCCTTGGTGGTCGTGATTGGAGGACCAATCTACGTAGTAGGTAATAGGAGCTTACGGCCGTCCGCAGAAGTCTGGGTATGTGTGGAGGTGGAATCTGTTCCGAGCAGTGCAGGAGGCACTGGTCAGAAGCGAGTGGAGTACGGAGTGCGGATCGCGAATACGGGGGCGTCCAGGGTTTATGTGGACTCGGTGGTGCTGCTGGCGTTTCGCGATTCGGTGGTGCTGCTGGCCCATCGCGATTCGGCCGAATGGTGGCTTCCCCAATCTGAAGTTGTCTCGATCGACGACATGGTCCGGTGGCAACAAGTCGATTCCGTGACGATCAAGCCGAACACTCCGGCAAGGTGGTTAGTGAGTATGGGAGACGAGCTCTCGAGAAGGCGGTTCATCATTGTGCCGGTCGCAGAATTGAGCCCTCTATATTGGTTCTTCGGTATTGCCTTTCTTCGGCACCGTCCTGGACGACCCACTATCAGAAGGAGTGACGTCAATTGGATCGACAACTTTTTCCAAGAGTGTCCGTAGGGAACTCCTACGGTATCCTTCGGGGCCGCCCCTCTCGCATCTGGTTTTGATCCTCGTTGGGAGGATGAACGGACCGGGCTTCGGCCTCGCAGGCTGAAGGTCGGACGCCAGAACTCGCTCGACGGCGGGAGCTTATCTGGTCGGTGTGCGAGGTTGCTGTGACAGGTATCCGCGAAGCCCAAGGGATTTTAAGTCACGGCCCACCCCGGGGACTCATCGGTAACAGACTGACAGTACGGTACGATCTGGGCTCTCCGCGAGCCTCGAGATGTCCGGATTCTCCGATGGTTCCCGCTCAGTACGGCAAGGTAACGGCAAGGTCAGATGCGGGCAGGGGCGGCCCCGAAGGAACCGCCCCCCATTCGTCAAACCCCTAACGCTCGATGAAGGCGCTAAGTTACAGGGTCGCACGGGACATTGAATCCCGTGCGACCCCTTCTCGCATGTGGCCCCTCACTTGACCTCTCGTAGCTCCGATTCGTGCTCCACGACCCGCAGCATGGTCGCTTCGTCGGGCCGCTGGTAAGCGAGTTTTAGTAGGGTGCCGAACCTGACACAGAAAGTTACACACCCAAACAGCCTGCCAAAAACCCCCACCCTCTAACTACAAGCGGGGACTGGCTTTCCAACGAAGCGGGCGACCGGTCTCGAACCGGCGACCTTCAGCTTGGGAAGCTGACGCTCTGCCAACTGAGCTACGCCCGCACAACGACAACAACTTAGAATACTGCGGCTCACACCTTCCCCACGCGACCCTCTCAGCAAGCTCTCCCGATCCTTCAACCACCGAGCGCCGTGCGTATCTCGCGAGCGAGGGCACCGGCCGAAGGCTGGTCCGGACGCCCTGAGGAGACTCCCGCGGAGGCTCCGAAGATCAGGCGGCCGCCAGCTCGCGCAGCGGAGAACCCGCGGCGCCCGCCGGGGGGAATCGCGAGAACCAATGGGGCGGGAGGGACTCGAACCCCCGACTTCTGCGATGTGAACGCAGCGCTCTAGCCAGCTGAGCTACCGCCCCCGGTCGACGTCCGTGCGGACGCTCGGAGAACCCCGAGAAACCTGAGGACCGACGGTCGAAACGTGTCGGTCCTCGAAGAGCGGGCGACCGGATTCGAACCGGCGACCTCAACCTTGGCAAGGTTGCGCTCTACCAGCTGAGCTACGCCCGCGCGCCTGTGCCGGAGAGGTACCTCCAGAGGCAAAAAAGGAGCCGCTTGTCCCCGCGGCTCCCATGCCCGAAAGCTATCTGCTTTGCAGTGACTGTCAACGTTGCTGAGTTGCCATATGGCCACCGCGGTCGCGCCCTCCCACCACCGCCGCGACGTTCCCGGAGGTGCTCATCGGACGCTCAGGCCCGCCACGGAGTGAGAAGCCGGCGCAAGGCAGCGGGGTTGTCGAGAGCCAACCGGAGAAACGACTTCTCGGCATGGGCGCGTGTGCTGATGTAGCACCTCGTGCAGCTGTTCTGCTTGGTGAAGTTCTCGAGCATGTCCTCCTGGCGGTCGAAGTACGCCATGACCATCGCGCACGGCGTCATCCGTCCGTCCGGGTTGACGACCAGGAAGCGGCGACCTGCCTGGCAGCCGGGAATCCCCTCTTCGGCGAGGAAGCGGTAGAACTCCCTCAGCGTCCGCGCCGTCGTGTAGACCGGATAGCCCGCGCGCCGCATGTCGATCACCTCCTCGATCACCTTTCGGAGATCCTCGAGCCCGTCGCCGCTGACGAGGCCGCTCCGGTCCTGTACGCGCAGATGCGTGTAGACGGAGAAGTTGATCGGCAGACCCCACACCTTCGCGAGCCGGACCATGTCGGGCACATCGCGATAGTTCCAGGCCGAGATGCACACGTTGAGGCTGACATCATCTCTGTCCGACGTGCGGGCCAGCTCTGGCACCACCTGCGACATCTTCTCGAAGAGACCCGGAATGCGGCGGAAGTCGGAGTGGCGATCATCGGGATAGTCGAGCGACACGGAAAGCTGATGCATTCCCGCTTTCTTGAGCTTGAAGAAGCGCTCAGGCGTGAGCTGCGACGCGTTCGTCACCACGACCATCCACGGAAGCCCACCGGGATGCGCGATCGACTCGAGAATCTCGTAGATGTCACCCCGAGCGAGGGGCTCGCCGCCCGAGACGTTGACGACCACGGGCTTGAGGTCACGGCTGATGGCACCGTACTCGGCCGGCTCCAGCCTCTTCTCCTTGATCGGACCGCCCCAGTTGCAGTGCCAGCAGTTCGCCGTACACGCGTGGGTGATCTCGAAGGAGACCGTCAGCGGCTTGTTCTGGATCGTGTTCAGCACGCCCCGCCAGACCATCTGCGCCCCGACGCGCCCGGAGACGTTCATGGCCCGGCCTCGGCGGCCTCGACCTGGGCCTGCTCCGACCGGCCGCCCACCGCCGCGCGGTTTCCGCGTCGCCGCACGGCCTCGCGCAGCTTCCTGGCCAGGGCCGGCAGGGCCTTGATCATGTAGAGGTTGATGACCACCAGGAACGCCGCGAAGAGGAGCCAGTTGGGGATGTCGGTAACGGCTCCCAGCCAGGCGAGGAGGAAGTAGCGCGGATATCGCGCGACGACCAGGGCCGCGAGGTACTTCTTCAGCGGGTAATGGATCGAGAAGCTCAGGAACTTGAACGGGAAGAAGGGGATCGGCGTAAAGCCGGCCACCACGAGCGTCGCGAACGGATACTTCAGGAAGTAATCGATCGTCCGCTTGTAGAGCTTCTTGTCCTTGTAGGCGACGACGGTGCGGTGGTTCAGCAAGGGCACGAAGACGGTATGATCCATGACGCCAGCCACGACCGTCCCGACCGTCGCGGCAGCCGCCGCCAACCACAGGTTCGCGAACTTTCCGAAGTAGATGAGCACCGGCTCGTGTGGAAAGAATGAGATCGCCGCGTTCGCCGGGATCGAGTAGAAAGCCAGGTAGATGTAGCTCTCGGAACGGAAGTCTTGAAGGATCAGGTAGGTCGTCACCAGCCCGATCAGGACCATGACGCCGCCCAAGATCCAGACCTTCAGACCGAGGCGGTCGTAGACCGGACCGGCCTGGCTCTCCCGAAGGCTCTCTTCCCGTTCCCGCGCGCTTCTCGCCATCTATCCCCGCGTATGTCTCCAAGAGGCGTGGGCCGTGCTCGGCCCGATGCTATCCGCGCCGCCGCGCCACGGCAAGGAAAAACCGGCGATCAAGAGTCGCCTGGTACGACTACCGGCGATGCAGATCCCTTTTCTCACGCCGATACAGACGTAATGTTCCGGGTCGAACCCGCGGTCGAAGGCCAAGTCTCGGCCGATGCCACTCCAGTCCACGCCGTTGCGAGGCGATGCCGGTGAGCTCGAAGACCTGTACCGAATGCGGAGCGAAGCTACCGCAAGAAGACCAGACGTGCGCCAAGTGCGGAACCGCCTTTTCCTACGAGCCTGCCGAGGCGGCGGTCGGCTGCGCCGTGTGCGAGGCGGTGATCGATGCGTACGTCGAGACCTGCCCGGCGTGCGGCGAGACGGGCTATCCGGCGCTGCGGCCTCGCCGTGGCAAGCGCTGGCTGGGAGCTCCCGATGACGGATGAGGAACGCCCCCCCGACGCTCAACACGAACGAACCACACCCTTCCTGCTGGCCGGTTTCGAGCGTCGGGTCCTGCCGCGCCTGGCCGGAGCCCTTCCCGCGTGGGTCGTCCCGGACCACCTCACGGCGCTGGGCCTCCTCTCATCCACCTGGATCGCGGTCGCGTACATCCTCTCGAACCGCAACCCGGCCTGGCTCTGGGGCGCGAGCCTCGGGCTCGTCGTACAGTGGTACGGCGACAGTCTCGACGGGACGCTGGCGCGTGTACGCAAGATCGAGCGCCCACGATACGGCTACTACCTCGACCACATAACGGACGCCTATTCCACCGCCGCGATCGGGATCGGACTCGGCCTTTCCCCGTACATGCTTCTCTCGATCGGGCTCGCGGTCGTCATCATCTATCTGATCATGTCGATCAACGTCTACCTGGAAACCTACGTGCTCGGCGAGTTTCGGCTCGGGTACGCCGTTCTGGGGCCGACGGAGGCCAGGGTGGTGCTCATCGCGATAAACACGGTGGCCATCGTGCTCGGGCCGATGCGTTTCGATATTGCCGGCGTTTCGCTGACGCTGTTCGACATCTTCGGGGCGGTCGGCGTCCTGGCGATGTTCGTCCTCCTGCTCATCCGCGTCGGTGGAAACCTCCGAGCCCTCGCCCGCCTGGAGCCACCTCGCCGCTCGGCATGACGGGCGAACCGGGCGCAGTGCTCGACCGGTTCCGCGTCGTTCTCCAGGAGCCGCAGGACCTCGTCAACATCGCCCTCGTCGTGCGCGCGATGAAGAACATGGGGCTCGGCCGGCTCCGACTCGTTCGCCCGGCCGAGTTCGACGCCTACCGCATCGAGGGCATCGCTCACGATACGGAGGATCTCGTGGCACGCACGGAGTTGCACGACGATCTGGCCTCGGCGGTGGCGGACACCCAGCTCGTCGTCGGCACGTCGGCTCGGCGGCGGTCCAGCAAGCAGCAGTGGATGTTCGCCGGCGAGGCGGGCCTGCAGCTCGTCGAGAGGGCTCTCCAGGGCAGTAGGATCGCGCTTGTCTTCGGCCCCGAGCACCGAGGTCTCTCCAATGCCGAGCTGGATGTGTGCGAGGCGGTCATCAACGTGCCCGCGAACCCGGAACACAGCTCCCTCAACCTCGGACACGCGGCTTTGATCGTCTTCTACGAGCTCCGGAACGCGGCGGTGGAGCTGATCGGCTCGGAGGAGCCCGATCTCGGGCAAAAACGGCAGCGTCGAGTGCCTTCGGCATCCAGCGAAGAGCTCGAGCGATTCTTCGAGCTATGGCGGCAGGCCATGGAGACGCTGGGCCTGTTCACCGGCGCCGATCCTGTCCCCAAGATGAGGAGCTTTCGGGCGATCGTTCAGCGCGCGGCCCCTGACCGAAGGGAGCTCGGACTTCTGGAGGCTACGGCGTTCGAGGTCATCCACTACGAACGGAGGTTGCGCGAGCGACTTGGCGGTAGGTCCGAGTCGGCGGAGGATGGCGAGAGCTCTGGGCGCCAGGGGGACCAGGGGGACCAGAGGGACCAGAGCTCGGGGGAGACTTCGACGGAGCCGAAGGCCCCTCGGAGCTAGAGCTTCGAGAGTGCCCGCTCGATCAACTCGTCGTTCGAGTCGTGGCGCTGCATGAGCCCGAGGAGCTCGGACATCGCGTCGACGGGGGTAAGGTTGTTCAGCTCTCGGCGCATCGCATGTGACACCGTGAGAGCGTCATCGCTCAGCAGCAGTTCCTCCCGCCGCGTCGCGCTCCCGGCTAGATCGATCGCCGGGAAGGTCCGCCGATCGGCGAGCTCTCGACTCAGCAAGAGCTCGCTGTTGCCGGTTCCCTTGAACTCCTCGAAGATCACCTGGTCCATTCGTGAGCCCGTATCGACCAGCGCCGTGGCGATGATCGTGAGCGAGCCACCGCCCTGATCGGGAGAGATCTTGCGGGCGCTGCCCAGGAAGCGCTTCGGCTTTTCCAAAGAGCCGGCGTCCAGTCCGCCCGAGAGCGTTCTCCCCGTCCCCTCCTCGACCGAGTTGTAGCCGCGAGCAAGCCGCGTGATCGAGTCCAGGACGAGAACCACGTCTTCACCCATCTCCGCGCGTCGGCGCGCCCGCTCGAGGGTCGACTCGGCGACCGCTACGTGGCGCTGGGCGGGGTGGTCGAAGCTCGACGAGATGACCTCGCCGAAGCCGCACGCCTCCATCTCGGTCACCTCCTCGGGACGCTCGTCGACGAGAAGGATGAGAAGGGTGGCGTTCGGGTGGTTGGTCACGATGCCTTCCGCGATGGCCTGGAGCACCATGGTCTTCCCGGCTTTGGCCGGCGCCACGATCAAGGCTCGCTGGCCCTTTCCGAGCGGACAGAAGAGGTCGATGACACGATTGGTGTAGTCCGTGCGCCCGCGTCGGGTGAGGCCGCACTCGAGGAGAAGCTGTTCGTTGGGGTGTTGGGCGCTCAGCCTGTGAAATTGTCGCCGATCGCCGAGCTGGTCGGGCGGGCGATCGTTGACCGCGAATAGCTTTCGAAGAGGCGGGCTCTTGCCGTTGCCGGGCGCCTTGCCCGCGATCCCGACGATCTCGTCCCCGCTTCGGAGGCGCCACCGGCCGACGATCTTCTGGCTGACGTAGATGTCGTCGTCGCTCGGCAGGTAACCGGCTCTCGCGTTTCGTATGAAGCCGGCACCGTTGCCCAGCACCTGGAGGACGCCTAGATACGTGCCCTCTTCCGAATCGGGCTGCGAGTCTGAATCGTGCCGTTGACTCGTCTGAGCCGTAAGGGTATTCGCCCTGTCAGTCGCGTCGCTCACCACTTCTCCTCTGAGTTGTACGCCATCTCTGGCAGAACGCCGCTCCGATGGAAACAGATCCTGCGGTCGCCGCCAACCATGGAGCCGGCGGAGCTGCCCGGAGCGTTTTCGATAGGGTCTTCCCGCCTCAGTGAGCCGAGACCTGCTCGGCCTGCGGGAATCGAAAGGAACGCTGGCGTGCGGCGCTCCAGGAGTGCGGCGCGAGAAGCACCGCGGTCAGGGATAAAACTCCACACCCTACATGAAGGTTCCGCCTCTGTCTCGGAGCTTCAGCGGTAGCAAGGATCGTACTCGCGCGAGCCTAGACGCCGTTCGGCGGGTGAAACCCGACCGGTCGATCCGGTGTACTCCGCCGCTCGAACGCCTCGAGGCCGGCCGACGTGACGCTGATCGACGATGAGCTTACCGCCGCCCGAGCGCGACAGTATATTGTTTCCGCTGCGGCTATCCGCGGCGTTTCGTTTTATGGACCCCACTCACAGGAATGGACACACATGAATCGCTTCTTTACATGCAGCCTGGTCGCCGCCTTTGGGCTCGTCGCCGTGGGCTGTGGCGGCGGGGGAGACGGCGCCGCAAGCGGGGAGGCTCCGGCCACCGAGCAGCCTGCCGAGACCGAAGCCCCGGCCGCAGGTCTGAGCGTACCGGACTGGATGTTGGTCGATGAGGCCGGCAAGACGGTGACCCTCGAGATCGTCGCCGGAAAGGACGACTCGAACAACCGGTGGAACTTCAACGGCTACTCGCGCGGAAACGGGACGATCGTGGTTCCGGCCGGCTACAACGTTGTCATCAATTTCAGGAACGACGATCCCAACATCGCGCACAGCATCGGCGTGGATTCCGGGACCGGCAATTTCCCCGCCACCTTCCAGAACCCCGAGCCGGTCTTCGCGGGGGCGATGAGCGCCAGCGCGACATCGATGCAGGAGGCCACCCAGCCGGGCGCGTCCGAGTCGATCAGCTTCACGGCTGATGCTGCCGGCGAGTACACGCTCATCTGCTACATCCCGGCTCACGCCGCCACCGGCATGTGGATCAACTTCAACGTCTCGGAGGACGGCTCGGCGGGCTTCGTGAGCTCGTGAGCCAACCGGCCGGAGGTTAGGCCAATGAGCCGTTTGAGGTTCCTTTCTTTCGGGGGCATTCCGATGCCCCCGATTTTCTTGCCCAGGGGATTCGATGGATAGCGAGAGTCGGGTCTTCGCCCCGCGGATCCTGGAAGGCCGCTCCGCTCTGGTTACCGGAGGCGGCTCCGGCATCGGGCTGGGAATCGCCGGCTGCCTCGGAGCCGCCGGCGCCAGCGTCGCGATCGCCAGCCGAAGCTTGGAGAGACTGGAGACCGCGGCGGAGAGACTGCGCGGGGCGGGGATCGAGACGCTCACTCTCGAAGCCAACGTCAGAGAGCCCGATTCCATCCGGAACGCCGTGCTTGCGACGGCCGAAGGCTTCGGCTCCGTCGACATTCTGGTCAACAACGCGGCGGGGAACTTCTATGCTCCCTCCGAGAGCCTCTCCCCGAACGGGTGGCGCGCCGTGGTCGAGACGGATCTGTACGGCACCTTCTTCGCGAGCCAGGCGGTGTTCCCACTCATGCGTGACGCAGGCTACGGTCGGATCGTCTCGATATCGATGACCCTGCACTATCGCGGGTGGCCCCAGATGGCTCACGCGTGTGCGGCCAAGGCCGGCGTCGATGCGCTGACGCGCACGCTGGCGCTCGAATGGGCTGAGCACGGGATCAATGTCAACGCGGTCGCGCCGGGACCAATCCCGACGGAGGGCGTGCGAAAGGCGTTCACGCCGCCCAACGACGAGGCGCAGGATCTGTTTGCCGTCCAGCGTGCCACGGAGGAGTTCGCCAAGAAGGCGATCCCGCTCGGTAGGATGGGCGATCCCGAAGACATCGGGAACATGGTGACATACCTCGTCTCTTCGGCCGCTGATTGGATCACGGGATCGATCTTTGTCGTGGACGGAGGCGGCTCCCTGAAGGGCGCCTAAGCCGCTCGACCCGGCCGACGAGGTTAGATTCCTTCTCAGAAGGATGGCTGGCAATGAGCGAGGAGATTCGAAGATGAAAACAGTGCGCTTCGGCCTGGCGGCCGGTGGCCTTATCGTCGTCCTGGCGGCGGCACCCGGTCTTGGGGCCCAGCAACGCCTGAGCCCTCCCGACTCGAGCGAGCTGGAGTTGGCGGGCCGGCAGATCAAGGTGGCGTTTTCAAGCCCCTCGGTGCGCGATCGCGTGATTTTCGGCGGCCTGGTTCCGTGGAACCAGGTGTGGCGCACGGGGGCGAACGAGGCCACGTCGTTCTCGACCGAGGCGAACCTCCGAATCGGAGACGCTGAGGTGCCTGCCGGCGACTACACGCTCTACACGATCCCCGGCCCCGAAGAGTGGACGCTCGTCGTCAGCCGGCAGACCGGACAGTGGGGCACGGAATACCACCTGGACATGGACCTCGCTCGCGTCGAGATGGAGGTCGAGGAGCTGGAGGAGCCGGTCGAGAGCTTCCGGATCGTGCTCTACCCGCGGGGCCCGGACGAAGGGACGCTTCTCCTGGAGTGGGCTAACACGCGAGCTTCAGTGCCGTTCAAGGTTCTTCGCTAGCGGCACGCTCGTCGGAGCTCGCGCGCTGGGCGCGAGAGCCGACCTCCCTCAAGCGTGCAGCTGCAGGCGATCCGGGTAGCCTGCCAGGAGCCCGCTCAGCACGACGCCAGGCCGGATAGGCTGGTCCTCCGCTCCGTTTCCCGCCGGGATTTGGACGCGCAGGTAGTCCTCGGTGGTCCCCGCCGCTTCGCGCGCGCCCGTCCCGCCCACGGCCGCCGTCTCCACGACGGCGTGAGCCCTCGTGCCCAGGCGTGAAGCCCGATACGATCTCCCCTTCGACAAGCCGATCTCTCTCAAGTCGCGCGCTCGAGCCGCCCTCACCCGCCGAAGCACCTGATTCGGCAGGTTGGCCGCCGCCGTGACAGGCCGGGCCGAGAACGGGAAGACGTGCAGGTAGGTGTAGGGCAGCTCTTCCACGAGACGCCGGGAACCCTCGTGATCGGCGTCCGTCTCGCCGGGAAAGCCGGCGATGATGTCCGCTCCGAGCCCGAGGTAGGGAAGTCGTGAGGCGATCTCCAGGATCCGGGAGCGATACGCCTCCCGCGTGTGCCAGCGGCGCATGCGCTTCAGCACCGCATCGCTCCCGCTCTGCATCGGCACGTGCAGGTGGGGAACGAGACGGCCGCCGGAATCCGCGAGCAGATCGACGAGCGGATCGTCGATCTCGGTGGCTTCGATCGAGCCCAGCCGCAGCCTGATGTCCGGCACCTCGTCCAGCAGACGGCGGCACAGGCCCGAGAGCGGCACGGGCTCGGCGAGGTCCAGCCCATAATGGCCGATGTGGATCCCCGTGATGACGATCTCGGGATGCTCCCCGACCAGCAGTGCCGCCTCGCGGACCAGCTCATCGGGATCGCGCGATCGACTTGCTCCGCGGGCTATGCGGGTAGCGCAGAAGGAGCACCGCCGATCGCAGCCATCTTGCACCTTGAGCCACGCCCGCGTGCCCCGTCGAAAGCGGGTCAGGAGATTCCGATCCGAGCCGCGGAGCTCGACGAGCCCGGCCCCGTTCGCCTCGGCAGGTCGCAGCGGATGTGCGGCTCGCGCGACGGCGGCCGCGTCCTGCCCGGGGACCACCCGCCAGACCTCGTCCATCGCGGAGTATTCGCTCTCCCGGAGAGCGGCGGAGCAACCGGCCACGACGATACGAAGTCCAGGATGCTCCCGGCCCAGCTTCCGGATGATGCGGCGGGCATCGCGGTCGGCCTCGGCGGTGACCGTGCAGGTATTGACCACGGCCACGTCGGCGCGCTCCGCCGAGGCTACCGCCACGGCGCCCGAACGCTCCAGCTCCTGTCGCATGCGCTCGGTGTCGTACTGGTTCGCCTTGCACCCGAAGGTTTGGAACCAGGCTCGCGTCGGGCTGCTGCCGCTCATCGCGGATGCCGCTTCACGTCGCTCTCCCCACACTGGTGGAATCTCGGGTCGATCCGGTCTATTCTGCCGGAGACATCCCCGATTCGGAGGACCAAGATAGCCATTCACCCATCGGCGGCCATCGATCGCCGCCCACGCTCTTGAACCCGCACGTGGTCCTGGCGATCGATCAGGGCACCACCTCCTCGCGGGCCATCGTGTTCGATGCGGCGGGGCGGCCACTGGGAAGCGCCCAACGCGAGCTGCCGCAGATCTTCCCCCGGTCTGGGTGGGTCGAGCACGACCCCGAGCGTATCTGGCGGGACACGCTGGCGGTCGGCCGCGAAGCGATCTCCGCCTCGGCCACGGACCCGTCGCAAGTCGCGGCCATCGGGGTCACCAACCAGCGGGAGACGTCGGTCATCTGGAGCCGCGCGGATGGACGTCCGATCCACAACGCGATCGTATGGCAGGATCGACGGACGGCCGGCGAGTGTCGACGGCTCAGAAACGAGGGGCACGAAGACGGCGTGCGGCGGACGACCGGGCTCCTCCTCGACCCCTACTTCTCGGCAACGAAGCTCGCCTGGATTCTCGACCACGTCGAAGGCGCGCGCGCGGCGGCGGAGCGGGACGAGCTCGCGGCCGGAACGATCGACACGTGGCTGCTGTGGAACCTCACCGACGGCCGCGTTCACGCCACCGATGCCACGAACGCCTCGCGAACGCTGCTCTTCGACATCCACGAGCAGGCGTGGGACCCGGATCTTCTCGCCCTCTTCCGCGTTCCGGAGATGATCCTACCCGAGGTGAGGGACAGCTCGGGCTCGTTCGGCGAGGCTTCCTCCGAGCTCTTCGGTGCGCCGATACCGATCCGGGGCATCGCGGGAGATCAGCAGGCCGCGACCTTCGGCCAGGCGGCGTTCACGCCAGGGATGATCAAGAGCACCTTCGGGACCGGGACCTTCGCCCTTCTCAACACGGGACCGGAGCCGATCGAGTCCCGCAACCGGCTCCTTAGCACGGTCGCCTGGCGCCTGGACGGCGTCGCGACCTACGCGCTGGAGGGAAGCATCTTCGTCGGCGGGGCGGCGGTTCAGTGGCTCCGAGACGGGCTCGGCGTCATCGACGAAGCGGCCGAGACCGAAGCCTTGGCAGAGGGCGTCGAGGACACGGGTGGCGTCTATCTCGTCCCGGCGTTCGTCGGCTTGGGCGCGCCCTACTGGGACCCCGACGCCAGAGGAGCCATCCTCGGGATCACCCGCAGCACCGGCGTCGCGCACATCGCGCGCGCGGCCCTGGAGGCGGTGTGCTATCAGACGCGCGACCTCATGGGTGCCATGGCCGCCGACTCCGGCGCCGATCTCCTCAGCCTGCGCGTGGACGGCGGGCTCGTGGCCAACGACTGGGCCATGCAGTTCCTGAGCGACATCCTGGCGCTTCCGGTGGAGCGGCCGAAGTTGACCGAGACCACCGCGCTGGGCGCTGCCTACCTCGCAGGGTTGGATGCGGGCGTCTTCGGCGGCCTGGATGAGATCGAGGATCTCTGGCAGCGCGAAAGGCGGTTCGAGCCCACCATGAAGGCGGACCGCCGCGAAGCTCTCTTCGCGGGCTGGAAGCGCGCGGTTACCAGGGTCCTTAGCGAAGAATCAACGGGTAGGGAAAGAGAATGACGGAGCTCATCAGCATCCGTGACTTCGAGTCGGCCGCGCGCGAGAAGCTCTCCTCCATGGCGTACGATTACTATCGAGGCGGCTCCTCCGACGAGATCACGCTCGCGGAGAACGACGCAGCCTACGACCGCCTCCGGCTGTACCATCGAGTGCTGCGGGACGTGAGCGAGCGTGACCTGTCGACGGACGTGCTCGGCAGCCGGATCTCGATGCCGGTTCTCGTGGCACCGACCGCCTTTCACCAGCTCGCTCACCCCGACGGCGAGCTCGCGACGGCGAGGGCGACGGCCGCCGCTGGGACCATCATGACGTTGAGCACGCTATCCAATTGCAGCATCGAGGAGGTCGCGGCCGTCGGGGACGCGCCGCTCTGGTTTCAGCTATACGTCTACCGGGATCGGGAGGCTACGCGCGGCCTCGTCGAGCGTGCCGAGGCGGCGGGATGCACGGCGATCGTCCTCACCGTGGATGCGCAGGTCTGGCCGACGCGGGAGCGGGACGTGCGGAACCGCTTTCACCTTCCGAACGGTCTCCAGATAGCGAACCTGATGCCGGCCGGATTCGATGAGATCCGCCAATCCCATTCCGACTCCGGCCTCGCGCATTATGTGGTCTCGCTCTTCGATCCGACGCTCGACTGGAGCGATTTGGCGTGGCTGGCCGAGATCTCCAGCCTTCCCGTCGTCATCAAAGGCATCGTGCACCCGGACGACGCATCGCTGGCGGTCGAGCACGGCGCGGCGGGCATCATCGTCTCGAACCACGGCGGCCGGCAGCTGGACACCTCCGTCGCGACGATCGAAGCTCTTCCAGCGGTGGCGGAGGTGGTCGACGGACGAATTCCGATCCTCGTGGACGGGGGCGTGCGGCGCGGAACGGACGTCCTGAAAGCGTTGGCCCTCGGCGCCAAAGCCGTTCTCGTGGGACGGCCCATCCTGTGGGGGCTGGCCGCGAACGGCGAGGAAGGCGTCGGCGAGGTCCTGGAGATCCTTCGCAAGGAGTTCGACGTCGCCCTGGGTCTTTGCGGTTGCCGGAGGTGCGACGAGGTGGACCGTGGCCTCGTGGCCGACGTATAGTCTCGAGCATGGCCTCTTCATCCCGGAACGTCCGATTTCTCGCCGGCGCCGTCTTCCTGACCGTCGTGACGGTCATCACGATCGCGGTGGTAGGCCGCGGCCGTCTCCTTTCGACACTCGACGTCGCTCTCCGCGGCAGAGACTCCGGTATCCCGGCCGACTCGGCGCCGGAGGCGCGCGCGCTCCTCGCCGAGTGCGGCGACCTCGCGGGACAGGAGAAGATCGACTGCTACCAGGCCCGACTCTCCCTCGAGCTCGGGAGAGTCGGGGTGCGGCCCACGATGACCACACTGGATTATCTGGCCCTCCTCGACGGCGACGTCTCTCGCGACGCGCATGTTTACGCCCATCACGTCGGAATCGAGGCGTACCAGATGTCGTCGGATGTCAACGAGACGTTCTCGAGCTGCAGCGAGAGCTTCTCGTCCGGATGCTACCACGGCGTTATCCAGGCCTACTTCGAGGACCGCGGGAGAGCCGACGCCGAGATCGTCGGAGCCCTCTGCGAGCCCTACAGGGACGACGAGCAGGGCCGGTGGATCCTCTTCCAATGCATCCACGGCATCGGCCACGGGTTGACGACGTATTTCGACCATCACCTGCCCCGGGCGCTCGAGGCCTGCGATCTGCTGAGCGACAACTGGGACCGACAATCCTGTTATGGCGGGGCGTTCATGGAGAACGTCATGGCGGCCACCATGCCTCACCATCCCGCCATGAGACTGGCATCCGCCGGCGACGTGGAGGACGCGCCGTCGGACGGCGGGGACGAGGCGGCCGGCCATGAGCGTCGCGGAGATCGCGGCGTGGCTGGCGAGAAGCCCTGGAAGGCGGTGGATCCCGCCGATCCGCACTACCCGTGCTCGGTGATGGACGACCGCTACGAGCATCAGTGTTACCTGATGCAGACATCGGTCATGCTCTGGTTGAACGGCAACGATCTCATGGCCGCGTCGCGAAGCTGCGATATCGCGCCTCCGAGAATGCGGCCCACCTGTCATCAAAGCCTTGGGCGGGACGTCACGGCTCGAACCAAGGACCCCAAGGAAGCGGAACGCCACTGCCGAGCCGGCAGCGAGCCGTATCGGGGCTGGTGCTACGTAGGAGTCGTCAAGGCGTTCGTGGACTGGACGTCGGAGGCGGAGAGCGGCCTCACGTTCTGCCGGGTCGTCGACGATCCGGGCCACAAGACCATGTGTTACAAGGGACTGGGGGAGGAGATCGCCACGCTGGTGGCCGACCCCGAGACGCAGGCCGCGCTCTGCGCAGAAGCCGAAGAAGAGTACGTAGAGTCCTGCAGAAGGGGAGCACGTCTACCAGCCTGAATCAACCCATCGCTTGAGGGGAGCCTCGCCAGCTAGCGAGTCCGTGCCGAAAACCCAACCCTACTCGCGGCGTACGCCTCCGGCGAGCAGGGCCCACAGCACGAGCACCCCGAGAAGGCTACCGAGTGCGACCAGCGGGTGATCGGTCACGAAACCCGATACCATGCGCGCTCCAGCATCGAGCGACGCCGGAATGCCCCTCAGGATAATGCCCACGTATTCGGCCGCCGCCTGGTACAGAACGAACGCGACCATCACACTCCTTTCGTCCGTTTCAATCTAACTATCCTGGGCCGGGGCACGTGCCGAGGCTGGTACACGGGATGCACCGGAGCCCCGGGCGTCGAGCGCGACCGGGGCTCCGTGTGGCGGGGAACCGGGGGTGGAAAAGCCGTCAGGCGGCGGCCGTTCGCCGCCCCAGCTTGGCATCGAGCATCAGCAGGGCGCTCCCCGAATCGCCCGCGAGAGTCAGCTGGTCCACGATCGCGCCGGCGCTGGCCTCCTCCTCCACCTGTTCGGTGACGAACCACTGGAGCATCACCTGGGCCGGGTAGTCGCGCTCGGTGGCAGCCAACTCGTACAGGTTGTCGATGCTCTCGGTGACCTTCTGCTCGTGTGCAAGGGCCGCTCGCATGACGGCCAGCGGCGACTTGAACTCGGCCGTCGGCTTGTCGATCGCCCGGAGTTGCACACGCCCACCGCGCTCGATCAGGAAATCGACGAGCTTCATGGCGTGAGAGTGCTCCTCCTCGGACTGCATGCGCATCCACTGGGCGTAGCCACCGAGGCTCTCTGCCTCGAAGTACGCCATCATCGAAAGGTATAGGTAGGATGCGTAGAACTCGTCGGCTATCTGCTCGTTGATCGCGTCTTGCACCTTCTGGTTCATCATACCGTCTCCGTTCTCCCGCGGGATCCTCGCCGATCTTGAAATCAGCCCTCATATGAGAGGTGCAATTTATCAATAACCATTATTGATAACAACACCCCCCCATCTCTCGACCAAGCGCGCCATACTACGATGCAGTAATGAAACCCGGTACCCGGCGCGCCCGACTGTCGCGCGCCCGAAGGTTGGCGGCTCTCGAGGGACCTCGCGTACGTTGTCCCCGCGGTCAGGTGTGACGCTCGGGAGCCGTCGGTGGCGGGATGAGAATGGCTTGAGGGTTCTGTGTCGGGTTCTGTGGCGCGAGTCTCAGGCGGTCAGCTGTTGCTGGAGACTTTGACGCGCCCGGTGCAGACGCACCTCCGACGTGCCTCGCCTGATGCCCAGAGATTGGGCGATCTCGTCATGCGAGTAGCCCTCGACCACTTTGAGCTGGAAGACCGTGCGCAATGAGGGGGAAAGCGTGGCAAGCGCCTGCTCGAGCGCGATGCTCTCGACGCCGGCCGGAGCGTGCCGGCGGGTAAAGGGAAGCGGCGCCTGCTCGAGGGAGACCTCCGCGCGGCGTCGCCTGGCTCGACACTTCATGAGGGCCGCTCGCAGCGCGACCTTCCGCAGCCAGCCCGTGAAGCTCCCACGGCCGCTGAACGTTTGAACGCTCGCGGTAAGCCGGAGGAACACTTCCTGAACGATGTCGCTCGCCTCAGCTGGGCAGCCCGTGATGCGGTATGCCGTCTCGTAAACCATCGGCCCATACCGATCGTACGCCTCTTCGAGGGCACGCGGCGAGCGGGTGCGGAGGCGCGCGATCAGGTCCGCCTCGTCGAACGGCTGCTGCGAGCTGTGTTCGGCCATTTGTTCACCTGAGCTCTTTGGCGTCCGCCAGTTCGACCCCCGGCACTCGGAGATGCGCGGCGAGCGTGTCAACGCGTTATCAAGTCGCATCAACTGCCTATCAACTAAAGACGGACCGACCTGCTGGATTTGCGCGCGAATGCGATGGTCGAGGGATGGAGTGAGCGAAACGGAATCGGGCGGGGTGTCCCCGCGGGTGCCCCGCGAGGTGGCTCGTCTGCTCGAGTCTTCGGAGGGCTCCGAGCGCGGGGCGGCCTGGCAGGAGCTCGTCGACCGTCACAGCCGACTCATCCTGTCGACGGTCAGGGTCGTGAGCTCGAACTACGACGAGGCGATGGATCAATACGCCTTCGTCCTCGAGGGACTGAGCCGCGACGACTACCAGCGGCTGAGAGCCTACGCTCGAACGGGTGCGGGCAAGTTCGAGGCCTGGCTCGTGGTGGTGACCCGTCGGCTCTGTATCGACTACCAGCGCAGCCGCTACGGCCGTGCGAAACGAAAGGATCGGCGCGAAGACCCCGACGACGAGCATCGTGCTCGAGAGAGAAGGCGGCTCCTAGATCTGGTTACCGAGGAGCTCGACATCGCCAGAACGGCCGATCGAACGAGCGTGGACCCCGAAGCGGATATGCGCCGGAGGGAGCTCGAGGTCGCGTTGCAGGAGGCCATTCGATCGTTGACGGGCCGGGATCGGCTCTTGCTCCGCTTTCGATTCGAAGACGGTCGGTCGGCACGCGAGATCGCCGACGCGATGGGGTTTCCATCGCCCTTCCATGTCTACCGGAGGCTCAAGAAGGTGCTCGAAGGACTCCGTCTGCGGCTCCGGGAGCTGGGCGTGTCGGACTCCCTCCCATGAGCACTCACGCGCGAGCCGCAGCCCGGCGTCCCAGCGGAAGAAAGACTTCGGCCGCTTCTGTCATCCCACTCCTGAAGGAACCCAGATCCCCGTTTGGAGCGTTGGTATCGTGTCACATCTGACAAGCGAGCAGATGGCCTCTTACGCAAGCCGAGCCGTACACGGCTCCGATGCGGCTGGTGTGGAAACTCATCTTGAAGGCTGCGGCCTTTGCCGCGACGAGCTTATCCAGGTAACCGGGGTGCTGCGGCACGCGCGGCGTCAGCGCCGTGCGCGAGTGGCAGGCGGCATCGGTGCGGCCGCGGCGGCGCTGACCGGCGTCCTGCTCCTCGGACCGAGCGTCGAGCGAGACCTCGCGGAAAGGGAGACCATGCTGCGCGACGGCGGGCCGGCCGTGGAAGAAGGCGTCCGGAAGTTCGGCACGGTCGCGCCACTCGACGGAGCCCGGCTCCAGTCGCTCGCCGGAGCGGTCTTCCTCTGGCGTGATGTGGCGCCCGGCGCCTTCTACAGCCTTACCGTCACAGACGAGCGCGGCGACCTCGTTTGGAGCGGATCGACCACCGACACTCTCCTCCGCCTCCCGGCCGACCTCGAAGTAGAGCCGGGCGACCGCTACTTTTGGTTCGTCGAAGCGTTGCTAACTGATGGCACGACCGCCTCAACGGACGCGAGTCGCTTCTGGGCCGAACCCTGATCCAACGCTCCTTCGGCTGCCGGCTGGCTATTTTATTCACGCTGGCCGCGTCGGGGGGGTGCGATGAGACGCTCGAGTTCGGCCGACCCACCGGAGAAGGGCTCCCCGCCCCCACCTCACCAATCTCCGAGTCCTCCAGCCTGGAATCCCGTCTCTCGACGGCTCTCGACATCTACTACGACGGGGAGTACGACAGTGCTCGTTCCATCCTGGCGTCGGTCGAGGCCGATGCGGCCGCCGCGGGGGATGTGGCCGCGCGGGCTCGAGCCACAACGTGGCTGGGGCTCGCCGCGTGGCGGCAAGGCCGTTACTCGGAGGCAAAAGAGCTGGGCGAGAGAGCTCTGGCGGCCAAGCTGAAAGCGGGCTTCCACGACCAACTCTCGCGCAGTTACAACGCACTCGGATTGGTGGCATGGGACGAGTCCCGATTCGAGGATGCCGCGACTCAGTTCGGGCAGGCCGCCGATGCGGCGAACGAAGTGGGCGACGCGGCAGGGGCAGCGAGGGCTTCCGGGAACCTCGCTCTCGTCGCCACCGAGTGGGGCGAGTTCGCGAAGGCGCGCGAGGGTTACGCCACGATGCTCAGAGCGGGCCGCGCTTTGGACGACGGCGTGATGGCGGGAAACGCCCTCACGAACCTCGGTGCGCTGGAGATCATGGTCGGCCGACCGCTCCACGCCATTCCCCTTCTGCAGGAGGCGATCGGGCTGTACCGCGAGATCGACTACCCGACGGGCCTGGAGAACGCCCTGGGTCAGTTGGGAAGCGTCTACGCGGTGCAGGGGAATCTCGGCGGAGCACACGTCATGTACGACAGCGCTCTGGCGATCGCTCGATCACAAGGGCTCAAGCAGCAGGAGGCGAATGACCTGGCGGTGCTCGCAGAACTCTACGTCGCTGCCGACAATCGGGTAAGGGCCCTCGAGCTGTATGCCGAGGCTCAGGAGATCTATGCCGAGACGGGTCTCGAAACGGAGCTCGGTCGGAGCCTGCGTGCACAGGCAGAGATCTTTGCCGAGCTCGGCAACAACGACCGGGCGCTCGACCTGGCGACGCGGTCGTTGGAGACCCATCGACGCGTCGGAGCTCGCTTCGAGGAGATGGAGGGCCTGGTCGTGCTCTCCGAGCTCGAAGAATCAGCCGGGTCGGAGGACCGGGCGGATTCTCTCCTCGCCGAGGCTCGGGAGCTGGCGAGCCAGCTCGGGACGCGCTCCGCCGCCGCCTCGGTCGCGCTGGCCGCGGCCCGAATATCCGATAAGCGCTCGGAGTCGGAACGCGTCATCGCGGCGCTCGGCGACGCGGGGCCCCGTCTGTTTCAGGGCGACTACGAGACCGAGTGGGAGGCTCAAGCCCTGCGAGCGCGCGCCTTCCTTCGCCTCGGCGAGGTGGATTCGGCGCGCGCCGTCGGCCGGCGCGCCGTGAGCACCGTGGAGCGCGTGCGCGGGAGTTTCCGGTCGAGAGCGATGAGAGCCGGGTTCGCCGCGGCTCGCCAGAAGACGTACGCCGACCTGATGACCGCGCTCCTGCGAGCCGGCATGACCTCCGAAGCCTTCGTGGTCGCCGACCAGGCTCGCGGGCAGGCACTCCGTGAGCACGTGGCCCTGCGCGGCAGCTCGGGTCGCGCCGGCGAAGCTTCCGAAGACGCCGGCCGCGCCGAGGAGCTGCTGCGCCGCATCGGCCAACTCGTCTCGACCCTGGATGCGATACAGGCCGAAGGCGGAGTCGGCGTCGACACAGCTGCCGCACTGCTGTGGGCTCGACTGGCCAGGGCACGAAGCGACTACGAGGCCCTGCAGATCAGCCTGGCGGAGAGGACTTCGAGCAGCGCGAGTCCCCGCGACGCGGATCAGCTCGAGTTCGAGGTGCAGGCGGCTTTGCAGCCCGGAGAGGTCCTCTTCGAGTACTTCGTCATGCCCGATCGCGTCGTGGCCTTCATCGTCACGCGAGATACATTTCTCGTTGTCGCTTCGGAGGTGGCGAGAGAAGATCTGGAAAGCAGGGTCAGACTCGCGCGGAAGCTCGTCGGCAGCCCCGACGGAAGCCCGGACGAGGCCGCCCCCGTCCTCGAGGCGCTTTACGAGACGCTGATCGCCCCCGCCGCTCGCTCCATTCCGCTCTCGGAAGCCGATGCCCTGATCCTCGTTCCGCACGGGGTGCTCACGTACCTGCCGTTCGCTGCGCTCCGCGAGCCCGACCGCGGGCGACGCCTCGTCGAGATCCTCCCGCTCCTTCACCTGACCTCCGCCGCCTCCCTGCCGGAGCTCCGTTCGCGAGGCTCGGGTGGATCAGAGGTCAGCTTCGCCGAGGATGTGACCTACGTGTTGGCTCCTTTCCCGAGGGAGCTTCCCGCCACGGACGAGGAGGCACAGGCGGTCATGCCCCTACGGCCTGAAGCGCTCTTCTACCGGGGAGCGACGGCCACCGAGGAGCGACTCCGGAGCGTGCTGGAAAGCGGCGGGCTCGTGCATTTCGCCTCACACGCGGTCATGAACGCGCGCAATCCATTGTTCTCACGGCTCGAGTTGGCTCCAGGGCGCTCGGGGAGGACGGACGACGATGGCCGGCTCGAGATCCACGAGATCCTGGATCTTCAGATCAAGTCGTCCCTCATCTACCTCTCCGGCTGCGATACCGGCCTGGGGCCGGCTACGGCGACACGCTTCGATAGCGGCGAGGATTACTCCACCCTGGCCCAGTCATTTTTGTATGTCGGTGCGCAAAACGTGTTGGCGACCCTCTGGCGGGTCGAAGATCAAAGCGCCGCTCTGCTGGCCGGCTTCTTTTACGAGGAGCTGCGGGACCTTCCTCCGCCGCAAGCTCTGGCACGCGCCCAGCTTAGGATGATCTCACACCCCGAATTCAGCGATCCCTTCTATTGGGCCGGCTATCGCTTAAACGGTAGCGGCCGCTGAAGTAACGCGCCTTCCGGATGCGAGCCACCCCGGGCGCTGCCCCGGGTGGCTCGAACCCTGCAACTATCAACCCCGCAAATCGGCGAAATGCGTCCGTCGATTGAAGAAAAGGGACGGGAGTCCCCGCGGATTCACCCGTACGAGGAGTAACCCATGAAGTCGATCGCCTTCGCCCTGCTCGTGGCCCTCGGAGGAGCAGTCGCCTGCGCCCAGCCACCGACGGCGCCGGCAGAGCCAGGATCGGCCACGACAGTCGCCGGCAGCGGAGCTGTGGCTGATACGGCCGCCGCACCGCCGGTCACCGAGTCGCCCAACTTCAGTCCCAGGAAGAAGGGCATCGGCACGGAGTAGCTCCTGCGGCAGATGACCGCCGGACCCTCCCCGACGCTCGACCCCATGTAAGGTTTCGCCGGCTCGAGGCACCGACCCACTGAGTGGGACAGCGCCGGCTTTGCCTGAGCCGAAATCAGGCACGCGACGTCCGCGTCGCACATGGGGGTCCGACCGTACGGGCCCGGCAACCTGCCGGGCCCGTACCCCATTCTAGGTACAGCTCGAAGGGATCGCCCAACCCAACAACCGTTCCCTTCGGCCGAACCCTCTCGAATGGACCCTTCGAACGACTGACCAGCCAGTCTCCTATTCGAACGCCACGGATTCTCCCTCTAGCAAGGCTGACTTCGGATCTTCGGCAGTTTGCCGATAGCGGGTGCGGAAGGCGAGGGCGTAGAAGAGGGCGACGAGCAGCAGCAGGGCCTTCATGCCCACCAGGAAGCTCAGCGACTGCAGTACCCCACCGACGAGCGCTCCCAGCAGGTTGGCCCCAAGAGCGACGTCCTTGTGCTTCACGTGTGCGAACGCCTTGATAAAGGCGATTCCGCTGAACAGGATCGGCACGGACGTGAGCAGGCCGATCACCGCGGCCTTCACCGGGAAGGGCATGAAGGCAAATCGCGCCAGGTCAACGAAGAACAGGGCGAGCGTGGATCCGATCAGGGCTGCATACACCGGCACGAGGGGGATCTCTGACCGGCGACTCACGATCAGGTTCGCGAGGAGGACCATGGCGAGAATGCCCGAGATCACGACGGCATTGACGACCCAGGTGTTTCCGAGGACAACGGCTGCCTTGCTGATGTTCTGGACCTCCAGCAGCAGGAAGCCGGCTCCCAGGAAGGCAAAGTGCCAGTGCTCACGAGTCCAGCGAGCTGGGTTCATGACGGCCGGAAGCTTGAAGGCTCGTTTCGCGTGCAGAACCAGCAGAGCCATGAGACCGGCGAGCAGGACGAAAAGGATCGGGATTCTGGGGCGTTCAAGGTAGAGGTAGGGCCAATCGTCCGTCGTCGGCTTGGTCGAATAGGTGAGGTCGAGCGGCGCTCGCGAAGTCCACGTCGCGATCAGATTCTGGAGCCGGTCCTGATCCGCGATCCTCGTCCTGACCGCTTCGAGATCGCCCGCCACGAAGGTCGCTCCTCCCCAACCGACCTCCGACGCCGGCATCCGGAAAGCGATCGGCTCCTCGCCGAAGACATCTCTCAGGATCACGGCTATGCGGTCCGGGATGAACGGCCTGTTCGCCACGAAGAAGTTGAGGAAGATGATCCCCCCTGGCTTCAGTAGTCGCTTGGCCTGGAGTAGGCTCTCGCGCGTGTACACGTAATGGTCCAGGCGCGCGTTCGTCATCGCCGTCGTCGTGTGGGAGTCGAGTTGCCCGAAGACGATCACGTCGTACCGTTCGGTGGTGCTCGCGAAGAAGGACCGCGCATCGTCGGTCACGGCCCGCACCCGCTCGGCTTGGTAGGGCGCCTCCGGGTGGAACTCCTCGCCCATCTCGAGAATCACCGGATCTATCTCGACGGCCGTGATTCGCCTCGCGCCGTTTCTCAGCGCGCCCGATGCGTCGTTGCCCGCTCCAGCGCCGACCAGCAGCACGTCCTCCGGTCTCGGATGGAGCTGGAAGGGGACGTCATACTGGCTGAAGCCTCTATAGGGATGCTCTCCGACGGCGGGGTTGGCGCGGGAGCCGTTGTCGCTGAGGTCGATGATCGCCTGGTAGCCGACGTTGTTGACCGTGATCAGGTACTTACCGGGGAATTGAGGGGTGGGCGTGAACACCTGGCGGTCGTAGATCGTGAGCTTCTGATAGGGAGACCAAACCGTGCGGACCGCCCCGTCCGGCAATGAGAACCACGTAACCGGCACGATGGCGAGGAGAGCGAGCGCGCTCGCCAGCCAACCTGCCCGACGTTTCAGTAAAAACGGGAGATAGAGCAGAAACAGAACCGCGAACCACACGGATGGCGGGGCGAGCTGGCTGCTCAGGAATACGAACAACCATATGCCGACGAGGCTCCCGAAGACGTTGACGGAATAGGCGACGATCGTCCGGGGGTGATCGTCCATGAGCCGACCCAGCACGCGACCCAGCGGCACGAAAGGCTCCATAATGAGCATCATCAGCGCGAACGTCCCCACCAACCCCGCCAGCACGGCCAGCCCGTTATATAGCCTCCCGCCAAAGTCCACCTGGTACCAGATGTTCAGCTGCCCGAGAACGCTCAGCGTCTGGCTGATCGCCATCAGCGCGTCCCGGGTTACCGGGATCAGCAGAAGCACGGCGAGCAGAAGGAGGGCGCGCGCTCCCTTCCAGTACTCAACGGCTCGATCGGCCGTAAAGAGCCCGATGCCGAGACCGAAGAAGCAGACGACCAGAACGGTGTTCTGGAGGTAAGCGAAGATCCGGATCTCGGTCCCGATCCACCGGATGAGGAGCAGCTCCAAGTACAGCGCCAGAACGCTGATCAGAAACAGCCTGGCCGCCATGCGGCCGGGCGTCGTGCCCGGCGTTGCACCGCTGACGCGCCCAGCGGTCACGCTCACGCCATCGGTGGTCGAGCCCCGGTCCGTGCTCATCTTCGTTGTTCTCTCCAGAGTCGCCGGTTCATACGCGCTCCGAACTAGCCGAGATCGCTCTGGCCGCGCAGCATGCGTGCCAATCGGCACGGCGATGGATACTCCGAGATGCAGAAAAGGCGGGCCGAATTCGGGCCCGCCCCGAGAAGGAATGGACTGCGAGTCAGTCTATTCGACCAGTTGCAGGGCCTTGAGGATAGGCCCCCCGCCTCTCGACACACCGGTGCATGTATCCACGAAGCGCATATACACGTTCATGCGCCCGTTCGGGCCGACCCCATGGGGTGAGCCGAAATCCTCGGCCACCTTGTCGACGAAGACGCAGGCGAGTCCCACCACCGTTGCCTGCGTGTTGTTGCCGTTGCCGGTCACCTGGTCGGGTCGGACCACGGGCATGAACCGGATTCGCCACGTGTGCGCGGCCCCCAGACAGCCCGGGATACTGCCACCCGGGTCGATGACGCAGCCATCGACGTCGCTCCACTCGCCCGGATGGTTGTCCACCAGGTCCTCGAACTGCTGATGGACAAGGCTCTGGTGGTTCCCCGGCGCGATTTTCAGGACGTCGCCCGCGCTTATCTCGAGCGTGTGGTCAGGACATTCCTCGACCCACGGCCCGATCGTGTTAGTGTTGCAGGATCCTGACGGATCCGGGCAGAACCAGCACCGCCAGGCGTTGCCGGCGACACACGGGCTGGCCACGTAGTCGCTACTGCCGTCCGACGGCGAGCCGTAGGTTACCTTGATTTCGATCAGCTCGCCGGTGTTGACGTTGCCCGGGTAGAAGCCGGTGAAGTCGCAGAACGGCGGATTATGTCCCCCGATGGTGCTGCCGGCGAGACACTGGGTGTCCGTAGTCCCTTCCTCGTACCGGATGTAGAGGTCGTCGCCGCCACCCTGCGGCGGACCGTCCCAGTTGTCGTCCTCGTCCTCCTCGGTCCAGCGATCCGGGAGCGCGAGGGGCAGCGGACAGATGCCGGCCGCAGCCCAGTTGACCTCAGCGGCGGCAGACGTGCCGACGTTCATCTCCTCCCAGCCCAGCACATGACCGAAGACGGTCCGGATCGCGTTTCCGCGAGCCGCGATGTTGCGGACCCGTACGCGGACCTTTTGCTCCCCGACAAGCACGTCAACGTCTTCGGGGCGAACGTCGGCGGTAGCTCCGTGCACTCTGTTCTTCGTGGCGTACTCGATCGCCCAGGTGCGTGGCCTGTCGGCGTCCGTCGGCGCGGTGATGAAAGACGCCGCTCCGGCCAGCGCCGCCGAGTCTGCGACCCGCTGCGAGTCGGTCCGCGCACCCAGCATCATCCCGACATCGACCGCCAGGGCGACCATTCCCAGGAGAGCAAACATTCCCATCGCCGCGAAGGCGGCGGTTGAGCCGTCCTCGGAGGAGATCAGTCGAAGGGGAGCACACGAGAGTCTCGCCATGGGCACTGCCTCCTCGCCTGCTCGGGGCCGCCGGGGGGACGGCCCCGATTCCGGCATTGTCGACGGTGACTTTTTGCTTTGTGTCCGGTGTCCCGAACTTACCCAGAATGGGCCTCTCCCATTCAGAGACCGGAGCGGCGGGAATCCTTACATCGGTGGGACGAGTCGGGGAGAGCCTTGACCGGCGTCTCGATGTGAAAAGCGAAGTGCGTCCTGGTCGGTGGTCGGAATGAGCGCCGATGGACGTGAATCCGGCTAGTGGTCGTCAGGACGTCATCGAGAGACGATGAAACGATGCGAGCTGGCTCTCGAACGTGCCTCTGGGCAAACGCTTGTTGCCCGCCGAAATCGGTGATCTCGGCCTCGTAGAGCCGCAGAGTTGTCCTCGGGTTTCCAATGTCTTCCACTGTAGCCTCGGCGATCCATACTGCCGTCCTCGAACCACTAGGTATCCCAAGCGTCTAAGGCTTACGCTGAGGTAACGCTTTGTCTCGCACCGTTTTCTGCCACGGTACTTCTCATCGTCTTCTTCTTGCTTGGTGACATGAGAATTCGGCTGCTTTCCCTTGGACGCTGGGCCTATTGTTGCGTTATTCCGCGGTAGACAGGGAGTAGATTCATGTTTTCGCGCTTCTCACCCGTTCGATGCTCTTTCGCTCAACAACTCTTCCGGCGCTTGTCAGCGTCTCTTCCGACCGACGAGAGCGGCGCGACAGCCGCGTTCGTGGCGGTCGGCATGGTCATGATGCTGGGCATGGTGGCCCTTGCGGTGGATGTCGGGATGCTAGTCGGAGCGCGGACCGACTCGCAGCGCGTGGCCGATGCCGCGGCTCTCGCGGGTGCGGCTTCGTTCATCACGGCTCCCGACGACGCAGATCGTCCGAGGCAGTGGGCGATCGAGTACGCGGCGAAGAACACGGTGCACGGCACGATTGCGGATGTGCGGGCGGAGGATGTGGACGTCCTGATGGCCGAGAAGAAGGTCCGGGTGCGCGTCCGGAATATCACGGAACGCGGCAACGCAATCCGAACGATCTTCGCACGCGTCCTCGGTTGGGACGAGGTAAACGTCGGCACCGTCGCGGCGGCGGAGGCCGTGTCAGCAGGCAGCGGGGTGTGTCCCTTGCCGATCGCCCTCCCCGACCGATGGCTGGACAACCCCGGCGGCCCGAACCCGAACGACGGCCATTTCAATCTGGCCGACGGGGACAAGTACGAGCCGTACTTCGATCCGCCCGAGAACCCTCCGATGAAGCCGATGGAGGGACAGTGTTTCTCTCCCCCCGGATACGACGGATGTCTTGTTACGCCTGGCCTCCCTGGCCCGACAGGCTACGCCGGTGACGCATACACGGGGTTCTACGGTGACGATGCGGCTGCCAACCTCGGCGACGTGATCGAGATCAAGACGCAGTCGGGCCCACCGAACAAGGGTGGTTGGGAACACAGACCCCCTGATCGGCGACGGGAGCGTGGAGCAGTACAACGCGAGCCCGTGCGTCGACGCCGACGCATGGCGGTGCTGGTTCCTGCCCGACGGGAGCGGCGGCGCTTCGAACCTGATCGATTGGGTCTGGGGGTGCCCCGACGAGGACAACGTTGTCGTGATCGAGGTTGGGGATGATATCGAGCCGGAGACGGGAAACGTGCAGGCCGTGGTCATCCAGGCGTTCAAACAGCTGGTCGACGGGTTCGGGGGTGACGACTACAGTTGGAATCCCGCCGTGGGCATGGAGTGTATGGAAAATGCCGGGACGTGCATGGAAGAGGCGGACCCTGAGTCGTTCCTTAAGCGCCATCGTGCGATTCCAGTGATCGATCCTACTTCGGCTACGACGAATCAGGATGATGCGACGGTCATTCGCTGGGAGTGCGTGTTCATCGAGAAGGTAGCCGACGCGTTCTATAAGAACGGCAATCCTACGAGAAACGGCGACGGTCCGCCGGGACAGTGGAACGTGTACGTGCGCTTCACCAGGTGCGCCGACGGCATGGTGCCGGGTCCGGAGACCGGACAGACGCTGAAGACGCTGCGCCTGGTGGAGTAAGCCCCTCTTAGCCCGGCCAAGTCGGCTTGGCCCGCGCCTCTCGACGATTAGTAGTCTGACTACCAACCAGTGGGGCCGGTTCCTGCGGGTGCCGCCCCTTCTCGCATCTGGCCCCTCCACGCTCCTGATCTCGTCCTCGTAGAGCCAGGTGAAAACTCTGCGTCTGGTCGCAAGCTGTGGCGTACCGGACCTCAACTTCCGAACCTGCAAGTAGGTATTCTCGCCCAAGTTCGGTAACTGGCACACCTCTGGCTCCGTCTTAAGCGTAGGGCCGCCGAGATCGGCGGCCAGACTGACGAGCCAGGGGGACCAATGCGACCAAGGACCGTGATGTTAATGGCCACAGTAGTTGTGGCGGTGGCGTGTTCAAGTAGCTCCAGCAACGCTCCTCCAGAGGCGAGGCCATCGGCCCGTAGCTCACCTGTTTCGTCGGGCACCGTTCGGACTTCGACATCTACGGCAGCCACACTGGGCATTCCGCCGGGCCATCTCCCTCCGCCTGGAGAGTGCCGCATTTGGGTGCCCGGAACGCCACCGGGACACCAGCGAGAAGCTGGAGCTTGCTCGACCCTGGAGAAGCAGGTACCGCAGGGCGCATGGTTGGTCCACCGACCCTCGAAGGACAAGAAGGTCGTAAATGTGTGGGTCTACGACTCCGGGGCATCGCTGCCAACGGTGCTGCGCATCTTCGATGCGGTGACCGGAGCGTTGATTGGCGAGGAGCTACTCTGACTGGGAGAAGTGCGAAATGGAACGAGACGCCAGGGTAGGTCCACGAACGGCCACTACGGCACAGTCGGAGCGCGACAGGCGCGAGTTGTACCGGACCCTCAACGCCCGGAGGTAGCAGTATGTTCTCCCGTCCGTTGCACTCTCCCGTTCCCGTCGACTCTGGGGCACCCTGCGCGGCGGGGGTTGTTGAGAAGTACGCCCGGAGAGATTCGAACTCCCAACCTCCTGATCCGTAGTCGGGCTGAGCGATGGGCCAGATACGACGAAATGTAGTATTCACGCGGTGTTTCGCGCGTCCTCTGTCGTATCTGAACTGGGGTAAAACCGCAGGAAATCGCACCTTTTTACCCCACTTTTTACCCCACCCCTAGCGCTGCCGTCGCCCTCAATAGGTGCGTGGGCCGCCAACGCAGACGCGCCGGACTCAAAAGCGGTTCCCATAACCCGTTATTGTAGCTTAACTTGCTAAGATTTCGCGAACCTATTAGCGGTCACCGCTAATCATTTCTAGATTGATTTGCTGCGGTAGCTAAGGGAAACCCGCAGAGAAACCCGCCCACCTGCTTTGCGCTTGGTCTTCGGGGAACGCTCAAGCCACACCCTCCACGCTCCTGATCTCGTCCTCTAGACCGGAGCGCCAGGCGGTTCGTTGCAGTGAGGGCGATTGCTTCCGATAGGAATGGAAGCTGGAGAGCCGAGGCTTTAGGCGCCCAAAAGGGCCGGAGGGCGGCCCCGCGTGTCCTTTCGGAGAGCGCCGCCATGGCCTCGGCTCGACCACTCTTACTGCCGACGCCGCCTTCGCTCAAGGAGCTCATCGCGCTCCTCGTCAGGTAGCGACTTCAGGTAGAGAGTGGCAGCGCGCGGCATGTCCCCCTGCTCGATGGCGATGTTCAGCGCCCGCTCGTAGGCGACCCTGGCGACCGGGATGTCCCCGAGATCGCTGGCGCGGATCCCTACCTCCTCGAACAGCTGGCGTGCGCGCTCGAGCTCGCCGGCGTAGTAGCAAAGCAGGCCGGCGCGGGTCAGGTACTTGAGAACGTCGGGATCACCGTTCCCGAGAATCGAGGCCGCTGCCTCGTAAAGCTCTGCCGCTTCGAGATAGTGTCCCGGGCGTTCGAGGGTGACCGCCTCGGCGACCATGGTCGCGGTGTGGGGAATGACCACCGTCGAAGCGTCGACGTCCAGGGCCAATGTTTCCTGCCCGGACGCAGCGGCGGGCGCCGCGATGAGACCGATGGCGACGGTCAGCCACAGCGTGTGGGGTCTCGCGGACATCTTGACCTCCTTTGTTGGGCCTCGGACGAAGTCAGCTATCCTGGGCGCGCTGCCACGTCCGAGGAGCGCGTTGGCGAGCTCACTGGCCGGCAGCCTTCTTGGCACTGCCAGCCCGACCCGCCACTCTGGTTACGGAAAAGCTCGGAGATGGCCTCATCGCGCCGCGTATGACGGAGCGAGGCGACGCTGTTAGGTTCGAGAACCGTCAGGCTGGAGAGTCGGAGGAATCGTGACCAGGTCGGCGTGAACGACTCACTCCCAACCACCGTATCGAGACTGCTGGCGGAGGTCAGAGCCGGCAGCCGCTCGGCCTTCGATGATCTCGTCCCGATCGTCTACGAGGAGCTCCGCGACCTCGCCCGTGCGCAGCGACACGGCTGGCAGGGCGACGAGACGCTGAACACGACGGCCCTGGTCCACGAAGCTTACCAGAAGCTGGCCGCACAGGACGAGCCGAGATGGGAGAGCCGCGCGCACTTCCGCTCCGTGGCGGCGAGGGCCATGCGCCAGGTGCTGATCGACTACTGCCGTGCCCGACGCGCCGCGAAGCGTGGCGGCAAGCTCGTTCGCGTGTCGTTCGACGAGCTCAGGGTGGCGGGCTCCAGCGGCGAGCTACCGGACCGACATGCCAGGTTACTGATCGCGCTCGACACGTCTTTGGAGAGATTGAGCGCGCTCGACAGCCGGCAGGGCCGGGTGGTGGAGTGCCGGTTCTTCGGCGGCATGACGATCCCGGATACGGCGGAGGCGCTCGGCATCTCCCGCACCACGGTCCAGCGCGACTGGGTGATGGCAAAGGCCTGGCTGTATCGCGACATGCAGCAGCAGCTGGACTCGAGGGCGTAGCGAGGATGTGACGACGAGGCAGCGGTGATTCGCTGCGGCCCCAGCCTCCCGCTGCCGGGGCGTTTTAGCGTCACCGACCCCCTACAGATAGAGACGGGGACCTACCGACAGCGTCATCTCACCGTCGACGCTATAGTTAAACTGGTTTTTTGGGTGTATCCAGCTGCCTGACATGCTCCATCTACCGGGGCGGAAGGCTGGGCGAGATCCGTGGACCCAGAGCGCAGAGAAGACCTCAAGCGACTCTTCGAGCAAGCGTACGCGCTGCCCGTCGAGGAGCGGGACGCCTTCCTGGACGAAAGCTGCGAGGACGACCCCGAGGCGCGGGCCGAGCTCTCCTCCCTCCTGAAGGCCGTCGACGAAGCTGACCCCTTCTTCGACGAGCTCGGCGACGCGGTCATCTCCCTTCCTTCCGTGTCCGAGGAGCCGTTCGCCGAGGCTTTTTCCGAGCACGAGTCCTTCGTCGGCCGGACGGTCCAGCAGTACCGCATCGAGGAGAAGCTCGGGAGCGGCGGCATGGGGGTCGTCTACCGCGCTTGGGACACCCGGCTCGATCGCGCCGTCGCCCTCAAATTCCTACCGCCCTACCTGAGCGCGGACGAGGCGGCCACGGAGCGTTTCCTGGTCGAGGCCCGGGCTGCAGCCGCGCTCGACCACCCGAACGTGTGCGCGATCCACGAGGTCGGGGAGGACGAGGACGGACGGCTCTTCATCGCCATGGCCTTCTACGAAGGCGAGACCCTGGGGCAGAAGCTCGAGCGCGGACCGCTCCCAATCGAGGAGGCGTGGGACTACGCGCGTCAGATCGCGGCGGGGCTCGCCGCCGCTCACGCGGCGGGACTCATCCACCGGGACATCAAGCCGGCCAACCTGATCGTCACCGAAGGCGGGGTGCTCAAGATCCTGGACTTCGGGCTGGCAAAGACGGCCGAGGCGAGTCTGACGGAGGCTGGGATGAGGCTCGGCACACCGGCCTACATGTCGCCCGAGCAGACACGCGGAGAGGAGGTGGAGGGGAGCACGGACCTGTGGTCGCTGGGGGTGGTGCTGTACGAGATGCTGACGGGCCGGCGTCCGTTCCGAGGCGAGCGCAACTCGGCGGTGATCCACGCCATCCGGCACGAGGAGCCC
>Ga0255058_10000146_pt1 | contig 42219 bp, 39 predicted proteins | sample Cases_109_9_MG_FD_188637 | JGI IMG/M metagenome (GOLD analysis project Ga0255058, IMG submission 188637) | Seawater microbial communities from Amundsen Gulf, Northwest Territories, Canada - Cases_109_9 | ecosystem: Environmental > Aquatic > Marine > Gulf | place: Canada: Northwest Territories...
GCGTCGAGGCCGGGTGCCAGCACCCCTCGCGACGGCGAGCGACGCTTGACCTCGGCGATGAGCTTGCCGCCGCTCACCGCTCTGCCAAAACCCCTGGCCGGTGGCGCCGAGGCAGCCTTCGCCCGGAATTCGCCGGCCCGCGGGCGAACCGCCTCGGCGCGCCGCTCCGCGTCGCCAAGGATCTTTTTCAGCATGGGGGAACAGTACTCAGTACTTAGAGGATCAGCGGATAGGGCACAATCCCGCCACGATCTGAGAACAGCTATCCGCTGATCCGGGGCCCGAGCGGCCCGCCGCGTAGCGGCAAGAGCGGGAAGCACTGCACTCGGACTTTCGAGACGGCCGATGACCTATCCGCGCGTCTTCTTGGTAGCTGGGTTCCTCAGCTACTCCCCTTCCGCGCTGGCCTGTGTCACCCGCAGATACTTCACGAGGCTTTCGATCTGCTCCTCGGTGAGACGACGGTCGAAGCCGGGCATCGCTCCCGGGCCCACTTCGATGACGCTGGCCACCTGTTCGTCCGACAGGCCAATATCGGCGTTTGAGCCGGCACCGATCGGTGGGCCCAGCCCTCCGGTGAGATCGGCCCCGTGGCACTGAGCGCAGGCGACTCGATACAGCTCCTCGCCATGTGTCCCCTCCAGCCGGTCGCTGCACCCTGCAATCAACACGGCGACCAGCAGGACGAGGACAAGGGCGCCACGCTTCACCGTCTGATCACAGATCCGGTGCGGCGGCGATTGCCGTCAGCACCGCCGTTGCCTTGGCCACGCATTCGCGATATTCGGAAGCCGGGTTGCTGTCGGCGACGATGCCTGCGCCGGCTTGTACCCAGGCGTGCCCGCCGTCGGCGATCATCGTCCGCAGGCCGATTGCCGTATCTACGTTCCCTGAGAAGTCGAGGTAGCCGATAGCGCCGGCATACGGGCCCCGCCGCGTAGTCTCCAACTCGTCGACGATCTCCATCGCCCGTACCTTTGGGGCCCCGCTGACCGTGCCGTGCGGAAAGGTCGCCCTCAGCACATCAACCGCGCCGACACCCTCCCTGAGCCGACCTGATACGCCAGAAACTATGTGCATGACATGCGAGTACCGCTCGATCACCATCAGCTCATCAACGCCCACCGTCCCGTAGTCACACACCCTGCCGAGATCGTTGCGAGCCAGATCCACCAGCATCACATGTTCCGCCAGTTCCTTGTCGTCGGAAAGCAGCTCGGCCTCCAACCGGCGATCCTCCTCGGGGTCGAAGCTTCGCGGCCGGGTTCCGGCAATTGGTCGGCTGTACACCACACCGTCGCGCACCCGCGTCATCAGCTCCGGTGAGGATCCGGCGATCGACATCGTCCCGTGACGGAAGAAGTACATGAAGGGTGAGGGGTTGATCAGCCGGAGGGCGCGATATACGGCGAAGGCATCGCCGTCGAATTCCACGGTAAACCTAACGGAGGGGACGATCTGGTACGCGTCGCCTGCGTTGATGTAATCGATCGCGGTCCGTACCGCTGCTTCGAACTCGGCCTGGTCCACGTTCGCTTCGGCCTCGGTTGGTGGGTCGAACGCAGGACGAAGAACGGCACCAGGGACCGGCGTCGAGGCCAGCCGGTCGGCGTCTGCGGCCAATGCGGCGCCGGCCTCGCGGTACTGCTGTCGGGGGTCGTCACCAACGAACACATTGCGGATGAGAATCACGGAGTCCCGCAACGAGTCGATGGCGGCCAACCCTCCGGTGAACTGCCACACCATTTCGGGCAATGAGCGGTCGTCCTTCGGTGCGTGTGGCAGATCCTCGACGTAACGCGCCATGTCGTACGCGAGATAGCCGACGGCACCACCGTGCAGTGGTGGAGGCGCAGCACCCAGGCCGGCAGCGGCCCCGTCCGGGGCGCTGAAGCGCTGCATCAGATCGTCGAGCACCGCAAACGGATCGCCATCGACGAGCTCCAAATCGGCGCCCTCGACGCGGGTCACGCCATTGCCGGCGATCAGCGTGAACGCGGCATCCCACCCCACGAATGACCAGCGCGCCCAGCGCTCCCCCTTCTCCACCGACTCCAGCAAGAAACCGGCATCGTCACCGACCAGCTTCTCGAACACGGAGACCGGCGTGTCCCTGTCTGCGAGCACCTCGAGTGCGACCGGGACCACCGAATAATCGGAAGCCAGGTCGAGAAAATCGTCTTCGCTCAGGGAAAACCTCACCGAGCGAGACTAGCGACCAGGTCCCGAGTCGCGAGTCGCGAGTAGCGATGCTCGTATCTCTCCATCCAGGGGCGAGTACCACCGACGGCTGCGATGAGGTTGCTTGATCTTCGGTTCCTCGTTGCCGGTGGCCGGACACGGGTCCCCAGTTTCCGAGCCCCCATCCCAGAGATTCTGGCTTGCGACTCGCGACTCCAAGACTTGCGACTCTAAGAAGTCGTCAGGCTGTCCAGGCCGAGGCTGTCGAGCAGCTCGAAGAAGAAATTGGACAACTGGCCAAGGCGACCGGTGACCATCACCACGCCGAACGCGACGAGCAGCAGTCCAGAGACGACGGTGATGGGTGTCAGGTATCGCTTGATCCAGTCAAACGCTGAGAAGGCCTTGGCCAGCAACAGCGATGTCACCAGGAACGGGATTCCGAGTCCGAGGGAGTAGAAGAGAAGCACGGTCATGCCCTCCCCTACCGTCGCAGTGGCCGCTCCCAGGGCTAGCGCCGAGGCGAGAAAGGGCCCGATGCACGGGGTCCAACCGAAGGCAAAGGCCGCTCCCATTACTGGGGGGCCGAAGTAGCCGAGCGTCTGCGCACCGTGGGCTTCGACGCGCCGTTCTCTCATGATCGGCAGCAGCAGCGTTGGAGACCACACGGCGGTGACGGCAATGAACAGGCCCATACCGATGATCACCCAACCGGCGACCTGGGTGAAGATCTGCTGATTCAGGAACGCCGACAGCGAGGTGGCGGTGGCCCCGAGGGCAACGAACACAGCACTGAACCCGAATACGAACAGCCCTGTCATTCCCACCACCCTCCGCATCGACACCTCGCCGGTCGACAACTCCTGAAGCGAGTAGCCGGACATCAAAGAGATATATCCCGGCAGCAAGGGCAGCACGCAAGGCGACAGGAAGGAAGCGGCGCCTGCCAGCGCGGCGGCAATGAGTGAGACTTCGGTCACAGATCCTCCGTAGGGACCGTGGGAAAGAACGGTAGCGGCGGCCTTGATGTTCCCGGCGACGGTAGGCTCCCGTCGTTCCTCCACCCCCTCTTCGGCTCGCGTATGGCATTACCCAAGTTCCTCAGCCCGACTGAAACGTTCACCGTCAGCGACCGGCGAATCGTGTTCCTGCTCGGGATCGTTGCGTTCGTCGCCGGCTACGCCGGCGCGCAGATGGCCCACACCCTCCCTTTTGCCAGGCTTTCCCTCGATCTGACAGAGGGCACCATGGCCCTGGTATTCGCCGGCGTACGCGCCGCTTCGCTCCTCGGAGTCGGGTTCTCGATCGTCGCCGACCGCCGCGGGAGAAAGCTTCCCCTGATGGCTGCATATGCATTGCTAGCAACCGGCAGCTTGCTCACGGCCTTTGTACCCATTCCCGCCGTCTACATCGTTGCCCAGTCGGGAGTCCGGATCGGCGTCGTCGCCATCGCCGGGCTCGGGATGGTGTTGCTGGCGGAGGAGTTGACGCCTGGGTTGCGCGGCTATGGGATGGGTTTGTACGGGTTGGCCGGCTCGCTTGGCGTCGGCACCGGTCTACTTCTCCTCCCACTGGCCGAGCGCGCCGATGAGGCATGGCGGATCCTGTTTGCTCTCGCCGGGTTGAGCCTGCTGGCGATCCCCTTGCTGCTTAGGTTCTTGCCCGAGAGCCGCGCATTCCGAACGGGTCCTGCGATCTCATTCGTGAGCGCCCTGCGCATGGGGCTCGGCAGGCATTTCTGGCCGCTGGCCGGCGTGTCCTTTTTCATCGCCGCCTTTGCCTCGCCCGCTTTCGACTTCGTCCTGGAACGGCTCATCAACGATTTGGGATGGCAGGCAGGAGCCGCCAGGTTCCTCCTGATCGTGGCCAGCGGACTCGGCACGGTCGGCTTGCTCGTTGGGGGGCGAGCCGCAGACCGAATCGGGAGGCGGCCGACGACTGTCACTGCGATCATCATCGGTCTGGTCGGGGGCCTCGGTTTCTATTTGCTCGACAGCGGCTGGTTCCTTGCCGTCTCGGTATTCCTAGCGACGTTCGGCGCCACGATGCTGACCCCCGCCCTCGGTGCGATGCGAGCCGAGCTGTTTCCGACCAGGGTCCGAGCCACCGCCGCAGGCTGGATCACCAACGTCGCCATTATCGGGAGCATTGCTGGGTTCCTGATCGCAAGCCTGCTCATCGGCCAAGTCGGGTTGCCAACGACAATCGCAATTCTCGGTGTCGGCGTGATCGGCGCAGTGTTCCTCACCCTGCGGCTACCTGAGACGAAGGGCATGGACATCGTAAAGGCCCGCCGCGGCAGGAGCTCCGCTGCCTCCTAGGGGTTCTATGAAATGAGGCGCGGGTGCGCTTCTAAACCTCGTCCGGCTCCGGGGCCGGTGTTTTGTCCGGGTATGGGCACACGTCGGCTAGCGGGCACTTCCAACATCTCGGGCGCCGCGCTACGCACACCTCGCGGCCGAATTGGATGAACCGCATGGAGATTGCACCCCAATCTACCTGTGGGTACAGATCGCGCAGGGCGAACTCGATTTTCTCGGGTGCACTTGTCGACACCAGCCCGAGTCGGTTGGACACGCGGTTCACATGGGTGTCCACGGCAATCGCCGGCTGACCGAACGCCTCAGCAAGGACCACACTTGCGGTCTTGCGCCCGACGCCGCGCAGCGTGATCAGATCGTCTAGGTCGCCGGGGACCACGCCGTCGTAGCGGTCCACCAAATCCGCAGAGAGGGAGATGATCGACGCGGTCTTCTGCCGAAAGAACCCGGTCGAGTACACCACCTCCTCGACCTCCTCTAGGTCGGCTCCTGCCAGGTCGTCAACCGTCGGCCAACGCTGGAACAACACCGGCGTGACCGCATTCACGTTGTCATCGGTGGTCTGCGCGGAGAGCACGGTGGCGACGAGCAGCTGCCACGGATTGTCGTACCGGAGTGCGGTCGACATCTCCGGGTAACGCTGCCTCAGGCGGTCAAGGATTTCTTCCGCTTGTGCGCGTTCGGCGACGGTCGGGGCATCGGACATGGGTAGCGAAGCTTACGAGTCGCGAGTCGCGAGTCGCGAGTCAAACCTCAACGCAACGTTTGTTGCTGAGGACTGACGACTGATGGCTGACGACTCGGGTACTTGCTACTTGCTACTTGCTACTTGATACTTCGTACTTGGTACTCTGAACGCGTCGGATCCCTGCCGCACACAGTCCGACGCCTCCGATGGCAATGAACAGAGCAACGAGCAGGATTCCGAATAGCTCGATGCCGCTGAAATATCCAGGCTCACACCTGGCGATCCCGCTCGGGCACAGCCCCAGTGCCGTTCCGCCTGAGACCAGATCGAATACGAGGAATAGCGGCACTGCGGCGATTGCAGCGACGACCGCGAGCAGGATCGCTTGGACGACTCTCAGCAGGATGACCACGCAGCGCAGCGTACCCCGACGGGCAGGTTGACATGCTGCTACCGTCTCGAATCACACTGATGTCATTCGCCTTATGACCACCACAATCCTTCCCCCGCCGGCTTACCACGTCGAGACGTTCACCGACGACGAGCGCGCCGTGCTCGGCAGGTTCTTCACCGAGCTCGATGGACCGGTCTATGCGGTCGTCAACCTGCCTGAGGTGGTGAAAGGTGCGTTGTTCGCACGCTACAGCCGCTCACCGAAATCGGTGCGGCGCCTCTTCCTCGATGAATTCGTCGCCGACGCCGATGCCGGGTTGGAGGCGATCGCCGGGCAACTCGATGGCGCCGATCCGATAGTCGACCTGCAGCGAGCCGAGCGACTTTACGACCGCGTATTCACCCAGTACGGGGACGACTCGGTCGCCCAACTGGGTGCTGCGCACATCGCCTGCGAACAAGCCTCCAACCTGCTCACCAAGGTCCTCGAATGGGGACGCCTCGGCTCTTACCTCGAGGAGTCGACTCGCTACATCTTTTACGACCGGAAGCTCGGAGCTCGCTATCGCTATCACATCCCAACCGAGCTAGCAGGCTCCACCCTCGGCGACGACTACGTGGAGCAAATGGATTGGCTGTTCGATGCCTACTCATCCCTCGTGGCCCGTGCGGTTCCGTATTACGAGACGTTGTTCCCACAACAGGAGGGGGATTCCAGCTTCGTCTGGCGTTCCACTATCAGAGCCAAGGCGTGCGACGATCTTCGCGGGCTGCTCCCGGCATCCACTGTGTCCAATCTCGGCATTTTCGCAAGCGGCCAAGCATATGAGGCACTGCTGCTTCGCATGCGTTCCCACCCCCTGCACGAGGCGCGCAGCTATTCCGACCTCATCCTCACCGAGCTGCGCAAGGTAATCCCTTCGTTCCTCAAACGAGTCGACGTCCCCGATAGAGGCGGAGCGTGGAGCGACTATCTGGCGTCTGTGGCTGCTGGACTCGGCGCCCGTGCCGCCCAAATCGGGCTTGCGCCACAGCACCGAGACGAAGTCACGCTCGTTGAATGGGATCCGGACGCCGAGACCAAGGTGGCGGCAGCTGCGCTGTACTCCGCTTCCGATCTGCCAGACGATCAACTGCTCGACTATGTGCGCCGGCTTCCCGTCGAGGACCGGCAAACGTTGATTCGCGCCGCCATCGGCGAGCGTGGCAACCGGAGGCACAAGCCGGGTCGATCCATGGAGCGGGTGTTCTACCGGTTCGATGTCCTCTCCGATTACGGGGTCTTCCGCGACCTGCAGCGCCACCGGATGCTGACCCTCGAATGGCAGCGCCTTTCACCCGTCCACGGTTTCGTCACCCCGGGCTCCATCGCCGACATCGGCGGCGGGGCACAGTGGGCAGAGGCCATGGAACGGGCGGAGGCACTCCACGAGAGAGTGGCATCCGCTCATGGGGAGGATGTCGCCCAGTACGTCATCCCCTTCGCCTACCGCATCCGGTACTACCTGCACATGAACGCCAGAGAGGCCTTCCACTTCACCGAGTTGCGCAGCCAGCGCACCGGGCATCCGGATTACCGCAGGGTGGCTCAGGAGATGCACCGGCTCATCGGTGACGTCGCCGGGCACCGCCTCATCGCCGATGGGATGAAGTTTGTCGATTACGACGACTACGAGCTCTCCAGACTCGAGTCCGAGCGCCGATCTGCGGCAAAACGGGCCGCCCTCGAAGTGCCGGGTGAATGATCCAGCCCGTTAGCCTGCTCGGCTAGGAGGATGCGATGGCCCAGTTGAATGTCGACGATTTCGTCGAGCGATTCCGAGACCGCGCCGCCGCCGTCAAGGAGCGCGGCATCCCACCGCTCGAGGGTGATGCGCGCCGACAGTGGATCGCCAGCGCCGAGAACGACTACATGGATTACTCACTGATCGGACGCGCCGAGTGGTCTGTCGATGACGACGCGCTCGTATTGCGGATTCCACTCAGCGACGGTGGTCCCTGACCCCAACCAGAGGCGAAGTGGATGAGACGCGATCTGGCCGGTATCGATGAGGGAAATCCGCTGAGCCGGGGCCCGAGCGGCCCGCTGCGAAGCAGCAAGAGCGGAAAACATCAGACCACCTCCGCCGAGACAACCCATAACCCATCGACCGATCTCACCAAGGCGAAGCGGATGGAACGCGACCTGGCTTTTGCTGAAGAAGAGAACCCGCTGAGCCGGGGCCCGAGCGGCCCGCTGCGCAGCAGCAAGAGCGGAAAAAATCAGACCACCTCCGCCGAGACAACCGATAACCCATCGACCGATCTCACCAACACCAAGCGCACCGCCGCCGTCGGAAACTTGCGGCTGCCGACTATCGCCGCCCCATGATGCTCGACCGACGCCTGCTGCTCGTCTCCGGCAAGGGGGGTGTCGGGAAGTCAGCGGTGACCGCGGCGCTTGCCATTGTCGCTGCCCGTCATGGCCGGCGGGTTCTCGCCGTTGCGATGACCGAGGCCCTCGGCCTAGCTTCCCATTTCGGCATCGAGACCCTCAGCACCGAACCGCTGCAGGTCCACCCTGGTCTCTTCGCCTCCGTTGTCGACCGCGCTAACGCCCTCGACCAATACCTCAAACTCCAGGTGCGAGCGGCTCGATCTCTCCCTACCACTCAGTTGAGCAAGGCACTCAACGTCCTCGTCGACACCGCTCCAGGGGTACGGGAGATCGTCACGATGGGAAAGCCGATCTTCGAAGTGTGGGAGGGAGATTGGGATCTGGTGGTTGTCGACGCACCCCCCCTTGGCCAGCTCCAGTCGTACCTGACCGCCCCCCAAACGATCACCGGTCTCATCCCAACCGGTGGGGTACGAGAACAGGCGGCAAGGCTCCAAGCCACCCTCGGCGACCCTGAAGTGAGTGGATTGGCGCTGGTCACAACCGCCGAGGAGCTTCCCATCGTGGAGACCCGTCAGGCGATCGCCCAGATCGACAAGGAGCGTCAGATCCTCATTGCCGGCGTGCTCGCCAATCGCGTCTTCGACCCGTTGGAAGCGTCTCGCGCCACTATCGAACGGCTGGATCCATCGGAGGCCAGGGACGCGGGCTTGCTGCACAGCGACCTCACCGCACAGCAAAGGAAGTGGCTCGACGCCGTGCCAGACGATCCACGGCTCCCCTACCTGTTCGACATGCGGACACCAGCAGAGGTCGCGGAGCGCCTTGCCGATGAATGCGAGCGGCTCTTGTGAGCGGAACAAAGGTGGTCGTCGTGACCGGAGCCGGCGGAGTTGGCAAGACCACTCTGTCGGCAGCGCTGGCCATCGCCGTCGCCTCTCGCACCACACGTACCCTGGTCATGACGGTTGACCCCGCGAAGCGGCTCGCCGACGCCCTCGATTTGACCAGCCTCGGTGGGGATCCTGTGCCGGTGATCGACGCACCCGGCGTGTGGGCCGCGATGCTCGACGCTACCGCATCATGGGAAGCGATCGTACATCGCTACAGCGAGCCGGAGATCGCAGACCGCCTGCTGGTGAACCCGTACTTCCGAGCCCTGGCCGATCGATTCCCTGCCGCGCAGTCCTTTGCCGCTGCCGAGGCAATGTCGATCTTCATCGAGTCCGGGAGCTGGGACCGCATCGTCATCGATACCCCGCCGTCGGCTGGTGGTCTTGATTTCTATCTCGCCCCAGCAAGAACAGCCGATCTCGTGGGGGGGAGGCTGCTGCACTGGCTGACCGGTGCCCAGCTGCCCGGCCGCCGATTCCTGTATCGATTCACCGGAAGGCCGCTGCTCAAGGTCGCCGATAGCGTGCTCGGCGGACCGTTACTCGAGGACGTCGCCGAGTTCCTGCTCGATCTGCGGACCATGTACGACGCGTTGACGGCGAGGGCTCACACGATGCAGCGGTATCTACAGCAAGCGACCACGCTGGTGGTGACCACAGCCGATCCCGCACCCGTTGCCGAGGCTGATCGCTTCTTCGAGGAGTTGACCGAAACCGACGTGAAGCCGGCCGCCATCATCCTCAACCGCGCCCTACCGACGGCCTGGGCCGACGCCGCCCTGCTGCCGATCCCCAACGTCCCCGACCCGGCAGTCCGAGCCGAGCTGACGAAGAACCTGGTGAACTGGGGCGGTGAGGCCAGGCGCCAGTCGGCTGCCATGGTGGGACTCGCCGACCGCTACGGGGTCCCCCTCATCGCCGTTCCGTGGGTACCCGTCCCCTTGACCGATGCGGAATCGCTGATTGCACTCCTCGACGGTATTGATCTCGATGCGGTGATCGACCAGTGATGGGCTTGACTGGGAACTGGAAACTGGAAACTGGGTGGTTACAACACCACCGACGGTCCCAGCAGCTCGCGCAGCTCGGCGAACAGGGCGGAGCGGGCTTCGACCCGGTGCTCCTTTCCGAGTCGCAGCACTTTCTCACCGTTGTCCGCCGTCATGTGGAGGTACACCTCCGCGGCTCCTGGATGATTACTCAAAATGCCACGCAGCTTGCCCACCGTGTCCTGCGACAGGCGGGTCGCGGGCACCTTGAGTCGGACAACCGAATCAGCATCGAGTTGAGGTTCGTGGATCTGCTGGGCGATGAACTTGACATCGTCGCCGCGATGGTCGACCCGCCCGGTCACGATCAAGATGGCATCCTCGCGGATGAGCGGACCGAACTCGGACACCGTACGCGGGAAGCTGACCACTTCGACCGCACCCTGCAGATCCTCGAGACTGAAGAAATACATCGGCTCGCCGGCCTTGGTATACCGGGTGGTGATCGCTCCGACGATGCCACCGATTGAGGCCTGCGCACGATCCTTCAGATCCCAGAGCCCGGGGATGGATGCCGAGCACATGGCTTCGAGGGTCGCCTCGACACCGAGCAGGGGGTGGTCGGAGACGTATAGGCCGAGCATCTCTTTCTCGAATCCCAACTTGACCTTCTTGTCCCACTCGATCTCGGGGACCACGATCCCGACTGACTCTTCACCAACATCTGCGCTGCCGAACAGGCTGTACTGACCCATATCCTCCGCCCGGCGACGGGTGATCGTGGCGTCGAGCGTGTCGAACGCCACCTCGAGCAGGCCGCGGCGGCGGTGGGCAAGCGAATCGAATGCGCCAGCCTTTATCAAGGCCTCGATCGTTCGTTTGTTGAGCACGTTGACGTCGACCCGATTGACGAAATCGTCGAAACTGACAAACGGGCCGTTCTTCTCCCGCTCGAATACCACGAGATCTACAACAGCCTCTCCGACGTTGCGAATCGCAGACAACCCAAAGGAAATGCGACCATCGCTCCCGACGAAGTCCGACTCCGAGAGGTTTACGTCGGGAACCAACACGGGGATTCCCATCATCCGGCACTCGTGCAGGTAGACGGCGGTGCGGTCCTTGTCTCGTTTGGCCGAGGTCAGCAGGGCCGCCATGTACTCCGACGGATAGTGGACCTTCAACCACGCGGTCTGGTAGGCGACGAGCGCATAGGCCGCAGAGTGGCTCTTGTTGAACCCGTAGCCGGCGAAATGCTCGATGAACCCGAAGAGCTCCTTGCCCAACTGCTCCGTGTACCCGTTGGCAACACATCCTGCGATGAACTGCTCCTCCTGGGCCTGCATCACCGCTGGGATCTTCTTCCCCATCGCCTTGCGCAGGCTGTCCGCTTCTGTCAGCGAGTACCCCGCCATCTTCTGAGCGGCCTGCATGACCTGCTCCTGGAACACCACGACCCCGAAGGTGTCACCGAGGATCTCCTCGAGGTCATCATGGAGGTAGCTGATCTCCGCCTTCCCGTTCTTTCTGTTCGCGTATTCGAGATGCATCCCTGCGCCGAGCGGTCCAGGGCGATATAGGGCGTTGAGGGCGACGAGGTGTTCGAACCGATCGGGCTCGAGGTTGCGCATCAATGCCCGCATCGGCCCACCCTCGAACTGGAAGACGCCAACCGAGTCGCCGCTCTTGAGCATGTCGTATACCGCAGAGTCGTCGAGCGACAGATTGTCGATATCGGGTTTGGACCCGGCGTTACGGTCGATCAAATCGAGGGTGCGTTCGATGGTGGTGAGGTTCCGGAGCCCAAGGAAGTCCATCTTCAGCAAGCCAAGCGCCTCGACGCCGTGCATCTCATACTGGGTGACGACCTCGGCGTCGTCGCCCTTGCGCTGGATGGGTACGACCTCGGTGAGCGGCCGCGGAGAAATCACTACCGCCGCAGCGTGGATCGAGTCCTGGCGGCGAAGGCCCTCGAGGCCTCGCGCGGCGTCGACAACCTCCTTGACCTGCGAGTCGGCGTCATAGAGCTCTCTGAGCCCGGCAGCGCTCGTGTAGTGATCGCGCACCATCTGATCGGCATAGGGACCCGGTTCGTCGAGCGCCTGGGCAAGGGTTGCGTCCTTGCCGAGAATCGACGGGGGCATCAGCTTCGCGGTTCGGTCCCCCACCCCGTATGGATAGCCGAGCACCCTGGCAGCGTCCCGGATGGCCTGCTTCCCCTTGATCGTAGAGAAGGTGATGATCTGGGCGACGTGGTCCGACCCGTATTTCTGTGCGCAGTATCGGATCATCTCGCTGCGGTACCGCTCGTCGAAGTCCATGTCGATGTCGGGCATCTCGCGACGCCCCGGATTGAGGAACCGCTCGAAGAGCAAACCGAACTCGATCGGGTCGAGATCGGTGATGTCGAGACAGTACGAGACGATCGAGCCGGCGGCGCTGCCCCTGCCGGGCCCTCGCCTGATGCCGCGCTCGCGGGCGTGTCGCATCAGATCCCAGACGATGAGGAAATAGGCAGCGAAACCCATATCGGTGATCACACCAAGCTCGTAGTCGATACGGTTGACGACGTCCGGCCCCGGCGTCCCGTACCGATTCCTTGCCCCCTCCATCACTCGCTGATGCAGGTACTCCGCCTCGCTGGCCCCCTCCGGTACTGGAAACTGGGGGAGGAGGAAATTGCCGAACTCGACGGTGAGGTCGGCGCGTTCTGCGATCAGGAGGGTGTTGGCAGTTGCATTCGGGTACCGGTCGTCTGGGAATAGCTCCTGCATTTGTTTCGCAGACTTGAGGTAGAACTCCTGAGAGTCGAACCGGAACCGTTTTTCATCACTCTTGTTAGCGCCCGTCTGAATGCAGAGCAGCACATCGTGGGTGTCGGCCTCTGCGGCGTAGGTGTAGTGGCTGTCGTTGGCGGCGAGCAGCGGGGCGCCGATGTCCGTTGCCACCTGGAGCAGATCGTCCATGATCCGTTTCTGGGCGGCGAGCCCGTGATCCTGGACCTCCACGAAGAAGTTGTCCTTGCCGAAGATGTCCTGATACCGGGCCGCCGCGGCCACCGCACCCGAGTAGTCGCGGACCTGACCAACGTTGCCCTCCTCGCTGGACCCCTCGGGAGCGAGCAACTGAGGCACATGGCCGCCGAGGCATCCGGTTGTTGCCACGATCCCCTCGCTGTGCTCTGCAAGGAGCTCGGCGTCCATGCGAGGCTTGTAGTAGAACCCCTCGAGATAGGCGCGAGACGACAGCTGGATGAGGTTGTGATACCCGGTTTGGTTCACCGCGAGCAGGGTCATGTGGTAGCGAACGTCTTCCCGTCGTGGTGGTCGGTCGAACCGGGACCCAGGCGTGAGATACGCCTCCATGCCGATGATCGGCTTGATCCCGACCTCGGTGGCTGCTTTGTAGAAGTCGATGACCCCGTATAAGACCCCGTGGTCGGTGATGGCGATCGCCGGCTGATCGTCGGCGGCGGCGGCGGCGACCATGTCGTTGACCCGCGCCGCTCCGTCGAGCATGGAAAACTCAGAGTGAACGTGTAAGTGGGCGAACCCTTCGCGGGGCAACGGCTTCCTCGGCTGGCCGGAACTACATCGGTGGCATTCAACCACGCCGGGACCACACAAGCGAGCGGCCGCAGACAGCATTTCGCGACCTCGGGCGCAGCCCTGCGATCAGTCTTCGGCTTTGCTCTCGGCACCCAGCCCGGCGATGTGTCGCTCGTACGCCTTGCGATGCCGCCAGTTCTCGCCCATCGCCTCGGCGAGCTCCGGAGCAACCTCGATCGGCACGACCAGGTCGCCCTCTACCGGCCACTCCTCGACTGATTCGACCGCGGGCAGGCCCCGACCCGCCCTGGCGGCACCGCCGATAGTTCCTAGATCGACTCCCCTGGCGATAAACCTGCGGCTCAGAGCCTCTCGCGTGCTGCCTTTAGCAGCTCGCGGAACGCTTCTTCCAGGGCGGCGCCGAACTTGTCGAGGTCGTACATCAACCCGAAGTCGCCGTTGAGGCCCCAGTCCACCGAACCGGCGTAGCTGAACAACGCCACCCCGACGCCGTGGCTCTGCCACAGCGGTACCAGCGGATAGGTGCTCTGCACCTTGGCGTCCAGGAGATAGAGGGGAAACTGGGGGCCGGGAACGTTTGTCACCGTCATGTTGAAGGGTCTGGCGTTTGCCGCCAGGCGAGCGCCGAGTGCCACCAGGGTTGCCGGGGCCCCGGCTGAGAGCCGCACCAGCGTCGAGGCACCAAGGGCTTGATTCGACTTCTTCAGCATGCGGGTCTCCTCGACCACGGTGGCGTGTCGTGTCACCGGGTCCGATTCTCCGATGGGCAGGTTTACCAGCCACATCGCCACCTGGTTGCCCAGGGTTCCGCGATTCCGCGGGCTGCGGACGCTCACCGGCGCCATCACTCTGAACTCGGTCTGGGAGAGCGCGTCGTCATCCACGCCCCGCTGTTCCATCAGAAAACGGCGGACTCCTCCCGCCACAGTGGTGAGGATCACGTCGTTCACTGTGCCGCCGAGGAGGTTCTTGACCTCCTTTACATCGGCGAGCGGTGTGCTGAGCCAATCGATCCGCCGGTCCGGGCTGATCTGCCCGTTGATTGCGGTCCCTCCGGTCGGCGTCAGCCAACCGCTGGAAAGGGAGGCGCTCACCGCCTTCAGCCTGCGGAACAGGTTGTCTCGGATCTCGGAGGCGTTCTCGACGAGGCTGCCGACTTCGAGCAACGACTCCATCAGTCCCGAGATCCTCCTTGTCGTCTCCCGCACCGCCAGCTCCGTCCCGTTTGGAACCCCCCGCGGCTCGTAGGGTGAGCCTGCAACGATCTCAGTGGTCGGTTCCAGGCCCATCAGCATCGCCATCAAGTCCACGCCGGCAATCCCGTCGATCATGGAGTGGTGGATCTTGGTCACCAGGGCAAAACGACCACCTTCCAGGCCCTCGACGACGATCATCTCCCACAGCGCCTTGGACCGATCGAGCGGCTGGGACATGAGCCGGCCGGCGATCCGTTTGAGCTCCTCCTCCGATCCCGGTCGTGGGAGCGCGATGTGCCTGATGTGGTGCTCTATGTTGAAGAACTCGTCGTCGACCCACACCGGATGACGTTCGATCGGCACCCATGCCAACCGTTGCCGGTAGCGAGGGACGACGTGCAGCTTGGACGCCACAAAATCCCGCACCAGCTTGACGTCGATACCCCCGTCGCCGGTCGCAAACGAACCGGCTTCGAAGATCGTCACCGCGCCAACGTGAAAGTGAGTCGAGCGCGACTCGAGCGCGAGATATGAGTTGTCGAGGTACGACAAGCGGTCGTAGTGGACGGACATCGTGGCCTCCCAACGATCGATTTTAGCCAGGGATGACACCCCGGTTCGGCGGACCGAGTTGCTCGAGCGACCTGGCGAGGTCCTCGGGAACCGATGCCTCGACGACCACACTCGTCGACCGCGAAGGATGGGCAAACTCGAGCCCAACGGCGTGGAGCCAGGTGCGACCGGGATCACCGGAGACGGGGCGGCGAGGACCATAGACGCGGTCTCCTACGACCGGGTGGTCGATCGCTTGCAGGTGCACCCGAATTTGGTGGGTGCGGCCGGTTTCCAGCTCCACCGCCAGCAGGCTGACCTCCTGGTCGTCCCAGGCCGCACTTACCCGGTAGTGGGTGCGAGCGGGACGGCCGGCGCTGGTCACCGCCATACGCGTCGGGTTGGTCGGATCCCTTCCGATCGGTGCCTCGATGGTGCCGGTGGCGGAGTCGAACTGCCCAACAACCAGTGTCAGATAACGCCTGCTGATCTTTCTCGCACGAAGCGCGTCCTGAAGGGTCGCCTGGGCCCCTGGGGTCTTGGCGACGATGAGCAGGCCCGAGGTATCGCGGTCGAGCCGGTGAATGATCCCCCATCGTCGATCCGGGCCGAGCTCACCGGCGGCGTCGAATCGTGCCAGCAGGCCGTTGGCGAGAGTGCCGCTGCTGTGACCCGCCCCGGGATGCACAACGAGCCCCGCTGGCTTGTCCACGACAATCACATCGTCGTCCTCGTAGGCGACGCCGAAGGCAATGTCCTCCGCCTCAACCGTCACTCGATTCACCTCGATTGCCACGGCAAGCTCATCGCCGACCGCAACTCGATCGGACGGACGGAGGGCCACACCGCCGCGCTCGGCCTTGCCGGCATCAATTGTCTTTCTGGCCTGAGCTCGACTGACGTCCCACATGGCCGCGATCGCCCGGTCGGCTCGGCTCCCGTCGAGCTCTTCGGGGACCGCAGCGGTCATCGGCGAAACAGTGACGAAATCAGGAGCACGACCACGCCGATGGTGACCGCGCTGTCGGCAACGTTGAAGGTTGGGATGAACCACAGGTCGATGAAGTCAACGACAGCGCCGTCGATGATCCCCTCCCCGCGAAACAGCCGATCGCTGAGGTTGCCAAGGGCGCCGCCGAGTAGCAGCCCCAGTCCTATCGCCTCACCGCGATGTGCGGTATCACGAAGGGCGAACAGGATGAAGACGACGACCCCGATAACGACCAGGCCGAGCAAAGGGCCGCTCCTGGCGAAGGTCGAGAAGGCCGCACCGGTGTTGTGAGTGAGACGGAACCGCAGGAAACCCTCGATGAGGACGATGGGGTCGTCGGCAAGCGCATTCACCGCCCACGCCTTGGTCAGCTGATCGGCGACGAACACGATGGCTGCGACGATCAGAGCCAGCACCCGGAGGTTCAAGCCCGGCTTGCGGCCTCCACCGTCGTCGTCGCGTACGGGAGGGCTTCCAGCCTCGCCAGCGGAATCGCCTTCCCCGTCACTTCGCATATGCCGTACATACCCTTCTCCATGCGGTCTTGCGCATGAATGACCTTCTCCAGAAGCTCTCTTGCGTTCTGCTCCACTGAGATGTCCATCTCCATCTCGAAAGCGAGTGAACCGCCGTCGGCGTTCCCAGGATCCGCACTGTGCTCCGACGCAGACTCGGCAAGCCTGCCAACCTCTCGCTGCCGCTCGACCTCTTCGATGAGCTCTTCGAGCCGTTCTCGCTCGGACTGGAGCTTCTCGCCGAAGCGATCGAGTGTGGATTGCGCCAATTTCCTGACCACCGGGCCTCCAATTCGCGGCCGGGAATATAGCATCGGTTGTGGGACATCATGCGCCTCCTGCGTTGAGCAGTCTGCGAGCGTCCACCGGGTCGACGCCTCGCAACACCAGGGTTTTCTTGCGGCTCGTGCTGCCGGAGAGGAGTTCGACGGCTGCTGCGCCCGATGTCGTCTTGAGGATGGTTTCTAGCTCCCTGTTGGCTTTCCCGGCTTCGGGCGGAGCGGCGAGACAGACACGCAGCGCACCATCGTGAAGACCGACGATCTCGGTGCGCGAGGCCCGGGGAACCGCCCATACCGTCACCAGGGATCCCCCTGGATGGTGTTCGATCCAACTCATCGTCGGACGCTACCCGTTGCAGCACCAAGAGCGCGTGCTGACGCTGCCGGCGCAGCAGGAAACGGGTATCCTCTCGGTAACGCACAGACGGGGACGCGCCCTCGAGCGAACCTGCGGTTGCAGCGAACCGACGACGGTGAGAGGTCGGTACCGCAGGCGGTGAGGGACATCACCCCCGAGCGGCGAGCAGATCCCCCGGATCGGCCGGGGGTAGATCTCGACGGCGCTCCGCCGAAATCGGAGAACGAGAGCGTGCTCGCTCTCGGCAGAGCGGCCGGCTTCAGCCGGCAAGCCGGGTGGTACCGCGGGGCCACCTCGTCCCGGCGCATGAGACCGGGAGGATCCGTGACCGACAGCTATACCGCCCCGACCTTCGTCAGGGTCGACCCGGCCGTCGATTTACGCGCGGTCGATAGCCGGATCCTCGCCTTCTGGGATCGGATCGACGCCTTCGCCACCTCGGTCCAGATGCGTCCGGCGGAGTCCGAATACACGTTCTACGACGGCCCCCCCTTCGCAACCGGCAGCCCCCACTACGGGCACATTCTGCAAGGCGTGGTCAAGGACATCGTCCCGCGGTACTGGACCATGCGCGGACACCGCGTGGAGCGACGGTTTGGCTGGGACACGCACGGTCTCCCAGTAGAGATGGAGGTGCAGAAGCGCCTCGGGGTGAGCAGCCCTCGCGAGATCGAGGAACTGGGCGTTGACCGCTTCAACCAGGCGGCTCGCGATCTCGTCTCCGACATCACAACCGACTGGTACGACATCACCCGCCGCATCGGACGATGGGTCGACTTCGACGATGACTACAAGACAATGGACACGGCGTACATGGAGTCGGTGTGGTGGGGCTTCAAGCGGTTGTGGGATAAGGATCTCGTGTACAAGACATTCAAGGTGGTCCCGTACTCGTGGGGTGCGGCGACACCGTTGTCGAACTTCGAGGTGAGCCTCGGCGGATATCGAGACGTCGACGACCCGTCGGTGACCCTGCGGCTCCGGGTTCTCGACGGCAACGACGTGGTGGATGCCGGGGACGAACTGCTGGTATGGACCACGACCCCGTGGACCTTGCCGGGGAATCTGGCTGTCGCCGTTGGCTATTCGATCGACTATGTCAGGGTGGCACATGGTGACTCCCGCTCCTGGGTGGCGCGGCAACGGGTCGACGCAATCTGGCCAGACGAGGATCACGAGATCGTCGGCATCGGGAAGGGTGCCGACCTGCTCGGCGTCTCCTATGAGCCGCCGTTTTCGCACTTCGAGGTCCAACGAGAAAAGGGAGCCTTCCGGGTCATCGCCATGGAGGAGGTCACGACCGAAGACGGCACCGGTCTCGTCCATCTTGCGCCTGCCTATGGGGAAACCGATTTCGTCGCGTTCCAGGCCAACGGCATCGACGCCTTCGTCGACCCGGTCGATGCTGTGGCGAAGTTCACAGACGAGGTCCCCGAGGTTGCGGGCAAGTACGTCAAGGACGCCGACCCGATCCTTCTCGATCTGCTTGCGGAGCGAGGCCGCATCGTCCGTTCCACCAGGATCACCCACCCCTACCCGTTCTGTTGGCGCACCGATACTCCCTTGATCTATAAGGCCATCCCGAGTTGGTACGTGGCGGTGGAGCGCCTCAAGGATCGGATGGTGGCACACAACAATGGGATCCATTGGGTTCCCGAGTACGTGGGGACTGCCCGGTTTGGAAACTGGCTCGAGGACGCCAGAGATTGGGCGATCTCGCGCAACCGCTTCTGGGGAACCACGATTCCGGTCTGGGAGTGCGACGGCTGTGACGAACAGGTATGTGTCGGTTCGATCGACGAACTGGAAGCCCTCGCAAGGACGCGACCTGACGACCTTCACAAGGACAACCTCGATCCGATCACTTGGCGGTGCGCTACCTGTGCGGGAACAATGCGAAGGGTGCCAGAGGTCTTGGACACGTGGTTCGACTCAGGCTCAATGCCTTTCGCCCAGATCCACTACCCGTTCGAGAACGCCGAGCGGTTCGAGTCTGGGTTCCCCGCGGACTTCATCGCCGAGGGCCTCGACCAGACCCGCGGCTGGTTCTACACGCTGCTTGTCCTGTCGACCGGGATCTTCGACGTGGCTCCGTTCCAGCACTGCATCGTGACCGGGTTGCTGCTCGCGGAGGACGGACGCAAGATGTCCAAGAGCGCAGGGAACTTCTCCGATCCGTCGGACATCCTCAACGCGTACGGAGCAGACGCCATGCGCGCCTACCTCATCAACTCGCCGGTGTTGCGGGCGGACCCGTTGCGGTTCAGGGACGATGGCGTCAGGGAGGTGGTAAGGACCGTCCTGCTCCCTCTGTGGAACGCGTACTCGTTCTTCACCACCTATGCAGAGGCCGACCGGATATCGGCTGAGGACCTCGCCGCCGCACCCGCCATCACCGACCGACCCGAGATCGATCGGTGGATCCTCTCCGTGCTGCAGAGCCTGATCGCCGATGTCAACCGGGAGATGGAGTCGTACCGGTTGTTCGCTGTGATTCCGCCGATCATCGGTTTCGTGGATTTCCTCACCAACTGGTACATCAGGCGGTCGAGGCGCCGGTTCTGGGCGCACCGCGTCGCTGGTGACGACACCGACAAGCTCGCCGCCTTCGCCACGCTGTACGAGGTGCTGACCACCTTCGCCACGGTGGCGGCTCCGGTTCTTCCCTTCATCACCGAGGAGATCCATCAGGGTCTGGTCACCGCGATCGACGAGAGCGCGCCCCCGAGTATTCATCATGTCGACTATCCGACCGCCGACCGGGCCGTCATCGATCCGGCTCTGGAGACGGCCATGGCCTACGTGCGAACTGTGGTCACCCTGGGACTCGGCCTGCGAAAACGTGACGGTCTTCGCGTGCGCCAGCCGCTGAAAGCGGCCACCGTGATTACCCGTGATCTCAAAATACGGCAAAGCATCGCTGCCCATAGCCGCTTGATCGAAGAGGAGCTCAACGTGCGCGAGGTGGAGGTGATCGCGGACGAATCCGATGTGGTCGAGCTATCGGCGAAGGCGGATTTCAAGCGGATTGGCCCCCGCTTCGGAGAATCTACCAAGGATATCGCAGCCGTCATCGCCGCTCTCGATCACGACACAGTTGCCGCGATGCTCGACGGCGACGCGCTGACCGTCGGCGGCGACGAGATAAACGCAGAAGACTTGGTGGTGTCCAGGACCCCGCATCCCGGGACGGTGGTGGCATCGTCTGGACCGATCACGGTGGCGCTCGACACGACCGTCACCGACGACCTTCGACTCGAAGGCGTCGCCCGAGAGATCGTCAACCGCATCCAGCGCATACGCCGCGACCTCGGTCTCGATGTCACCGACCACATCGCCGTGGTTTGGTCGGCAGACGATGAGATGATCCGGGACGCATTTGGCGTCCACTCCGCCCTCATCGCAGGCGAGGTGCTGGCCGAGTCGCTCGACGAGGGATCACCCGATGCGGTGCTCGTCGACATCGACGGCAACGACGTTCATCTCGGCATCGAGGCGCTTCTCAACAGATGACAAAGCGAATCACCTGGATCCCGATGATCAGCACCAGCGGGGAAAGGTCGAGTGCGGCTCCCCCGATGCGCAGCGGCGGGATGAGGTTCCTGATCGGACGCAGCACCGGTTCGATGAGCCGGGACATGAAGTCGTAGAACCTGCGCACCGGGTGGTCGAAGGACAGGCGGCCGTACGACGCCACATAGCTCAGGACGATCCAGACGATGATGGCCCAGAATGCGATGTTGAGTGCGAAACAGACGAGATCGACGAGAAGGTCCATCGATCAGTCCGGGCTGTACAGGCCAGCCGCCGCCAGGCGGTCGAGCTCGTCGACCCCGACCGTGACCCCTGCCGGCGAAACCAGGATCACGCCTTGGGCGGTCTTTGCCATCCTACCGTTCAACGCATAGGTCAGCCCTGAGGTGAAGTCGACAAGGCGTCGCACCATCTCGGGTTCGGTGCTGCGAAGGTCGAGCACGATGGCGCGCCCGCTGCCAATGCCGTCGGCAAGCCGTTGGGCGTCTGAGAAATTGCGCGCCATGATTACCTCGGTTTCCGGAGTTGTTGGTAACAGCTCCTCCGGAACCGATGATGACCCGGGGTCCGGTTGCACGTACACGCCCGCTTCCGTGTGCTTCCAGGTCGATGTACGCCGGGATGAGTCTGGCGGATCGACGCGGCGACCGGCGACGGTGCCGGGGGGCCGGGCGGTGACGGTTCCGGTCGCGTCAGGATCGGTCGCCACCGCCGTTGCAGAGGCTCGCTCATCGCCGCCCAAGCCCGGGTATCCACCTTCGTCGTCGACGAGACCAAGGTAGAACAGGGTTTTCTGCCAGAACGTAGCCATGTTCAGTCCTCCACTCAGCGAGCTCCGATATCGGGCTCGCCTGTGCCAAAGATAGCCCGTCCCAGGCGAATAATCGTTGCACCGCACTCGATCGCGACTTCGAAGTCGTCCGACATACCCATCGAGAGCTCGACGGCGGCTGGGTGCCGTGCGCGCAGTCTGGCGCCGATAGCGGCGAGCTCGGTGAACCACGATCGCGAATCCTCTGCCATCCCTGGCGCTGGGGGGAGAATCATCAGGCCGCGTACCGGCACACCGAGATCGACCAGGCGCTGCGCCGCCTCCATCACTTGGGCAGGCGGATACCCATGCTTCTGTGGTTCGGCGGCAATGTTGACCTGTAGCAACACCGGCGGTGGATCCGGCAGCTGCGCCCACGGTTCCTCGAGACGGGCTCGATCCATCGAGTGCAGCAGCTCCACGCTCGGTCCGATCACCTTGACCTTGCGTCTTTGCACACTACCGACGAAGTGCCAGGTGATGTCAACCGGAAGCCGGCCACCGAGCCGCGACGCCAGTGCTTCGGCGCGGTTCTCGGCGAACAGGCGAAGGCCATTGTCGTACAGCTGTTGCACCTCGCTGTCGCTACGGCCTTTCGACACCACGACGAGCGTCACATCGGAGGGCTGGCGGCCGGCGCGCTGGACAGCACTCGCGATCCGGCGCCGGACCTCCGTCAGCTCGCGGACAGCCATGCGACTGATACCTGCCGTTCCTTGGTCCCGTCACGACGGTGCGAGAGGAATCGAGCATCGGTGAAGGTGCAGACATTGGCCCGCCATACCTCCAGGGATCCGAGTTGCGCCTCGGCAGCCGACCACAGGTCCACGCTGCTTGTACCCCATGTCGTTGTTGCAACGAATGGGTCGAGGAGGGCCAGCACCTCGGTCCCGACCTCGTAGCAGCAAGGCCCTATCGCCGGGCCGATCGCCGCTCTCAGCGGGGTATCGCCAACGATGCGGACCGCAGCGACGCCGGCATCGACCACGCCTGCGGCCATGCCGCGCCATCCGGCGTGGACCACAACGGTGGTTCGGGCGCCTTCGATGATCACAGGGACGCAGTCGGCTGTCGCCACGGCAACCCCCAGGCCGGCCGAACCGGTCGCCAGACCGTCGCCGTCTCCCGCGCCCCCAGGCTGATCGACGGCAAGAACGGTGCTGCCGTGCACCTGGTTCAGCCACGACCAGCGATCCGGAGCACCAGACCGTCCAGAAAAGTGAGAGCGGACGGCAGGATTTGTGCGCGGGTCCCCGTCTGCTGCCTCTCCGAAGATGGCGCCGCGGAACCCGGGCGGTTGGATCATCCCTGGACGAAGCCCGGGATCTCCATATCGTCGGTCCCTCCTGGCTCATCGTCGGTATCGCCGAGTCCAAGACCCTCCGTTGGCGAGGACGTCGAACCGAAGGAGAATGGAGAAGGTCTGGGGCCTCGATCGAACCCCGCAGCGATGACGGTCACCCGCATGGCGTCGCCGAGGGTGTCGTCGATGACTGCGCCGAAGATGATGTTGGCATCCCCGTCGGAGTGATCGGCCACGATCGAAGCCGCCGTGCTCACCTCGTGCAGCGTCATTTCCCTCGGTCCGGCGACGGCGAGCAGCGTGCCGCGAGCGCCGTCCATCGACGACTCGAGTAGCGAACTCGAAATCGCCTTCTCCGCGGCCTGAACCGCTCGGTTCTCGCCGGTCGACTCCCCTATTCCCATCACGGCTGAGCCGGCGTCGGCCATCACCGACCTGACGTCTGCGAAGTCGACGTTGATGAGGCCGGGGGTAGTGATGAGATCGGAGATCCCGCGTACTCCGTTGGTGAGTACCTCGTCCGCCATCTTGAAGGCGTCGTTGACCGGGGTGTTGTCATCGGTTATTTCGAGCAGTCGCTCGTTGGGCACGATGATCAGCGTGTCCACGGCGTTCTTCAGCTCCTGGATGCCCTGCTCTGCTGCGACCGAACGCCGGCGACCTTCGAATCCGAATGGTCGGGTCACAACGCCCACGGTCAGCGCGCCAGCTGCCTTGGCGATCTCGGCGACGATGGGCGCCGCTCCGGTTCCGGTCCCGCCGCCCTCACCCGCTGTGATGAAAACCATGTCGGCTCCGGCGAGGGCATCCTCGATCTCGCTGCGATGATCCTCCGCCGCCATCCTCCCGATCTCGGGATCGGCTCCTGCTCCGAGCCCCTTCGTCGTGTCGCGCCCGATATCGAGTTTGAGATCCGCATCCGACATCAGCAATGCCTGGGCGTCGGTGTTGACGGCGATGAACTCGACTCCACCGACGCCGGCCTCGATCATGCGGTTGACGGCATTGACGCCGCCGCCGCCGACGCCGACCACCTTGATCACTGCGAGGTAGGAATGCGGGGTGTAATTCATCTCATTCATCGGAACCTCCAGGCCGCATACCAAAGGTTAGTCCGTGGGTGGAACCTCTGGTGGTGTCTCTCCCTCATCCTCGACCTCAGGTTGAGGGTTGGCCACTGCCGGCCGTCGCGGGGCGGTGATATCGACAGAGCTGCCGGGGGCCAGGCCGTGTTCGATCAAGGCAGCAAGCGCGACCGCCTTGAACTGCATCTCTCTGGCTCGGCCCAGTCGAACCGTCAAATCATCGATGGTTGCCGTCAGCTGCCCTCCCTCATCGACGGAAACGACAGTCACCCGTGCGATGTCGCCCGGCAGCCAGTCGATGAACTCGAGGGCCCCCAGTGTCGCCGTCGTCGAGATGGTTGTGCCGGGGCGGATGGTTTCGGGCACATTGAGGGCAATCAGGGCCATCCCGATCGGGCTATCGAGCATCTCGACAACAGCACCAGTAGTGGTGACATGCGCGTAACCGCCAGCTGTGGTGACTGCGGCCACCGGAACCTGCTCGGTAACCTCGACATCGACACTGCCAGGCCAGCTGACCACCACCCGCGCGTCTGCGACCCACGGATCGGCGCGTAGTGCCGCCTCAATAGCGCCGGCGTCGACGGAAACAGTCGGCATGCCCAGGACGACATCGAGGCGGGCAAGAACGGCAGCGGGATCTGAGTGCTCATCACCGGTGACGGTGACCCTGTTGACGGAGAGCAGCGGGGATCGCACCAGAGCGAACCCGGCCGCCGCCATCGCGACCAGCGCTACCAGGCCGATCACAAGTCGAAGCCTGGTACGAGCCCGCTCCTCGGTGACTCGATGGCGGCGCTGTGCGATGCGTCGGTCCATTGTCTTCATCAGCGAACCTCCGGCCCCTCGTCACCTTCGAATCGACCGACGAACCGCAGCTCCGGCTCCAACCAAACCCCGGTCTCGTCACCAACGCGACGCCTGATCGCCCACACCAGATCCCAGACGTCCTGGGCCCTCGCTCCTTCGTTGGATACGAAAAAATTGGCATGCACGTCGGATACGGCGACGCCGCCACGACGGTAGCCCTTGAGACCGAGAGCATCGATGATTCGCCCTGCGGCGTCTCCCCGTGGGTTCTTGAACACCGAGCCGGCGTTGAGCGTCCCCCCCGGCTGATGCTGCTTGCGCCAGCGGGTCACGTCGCGCAGGATCTCCTCGCCCCTGGCTCGGGACTGCTCGACGGTTCGAAAGCGCGCAGCCACCACAAGATCGGCATCGTCGAGGTTGGAGTATCGGTACGCCAGATCGAGGTCGGCCGGCCCATCGCTTCGCTCGTTCAGCGTCAACCGATTGAGAATGGTGGCGTCGAGCAACCAGGTAGCGGTGTCCGACCCGTGACCGCCTGCATTCATCCTCACCGCTCCCCCGACCGAGCCCGGGATACCAACAAAGAACTCGAGCCCACCACGATCGTGTGCTGCGGCAAATCGAGCCAGTCGCGGCAGCGGCATGCCCGCGCCTGCGGCCAGCGACCCGTCCTCGTTGAGGGCCGCCTGCAGAAACGCCCCTACCAGCCGGATCACCAGTCCAGGAAAGCCATGGTCCGAAACCACCAGGTTGCTTCCTCGTCCAAGCACGAGGAGTTCGACGTCGCCGGCCGACCGCAGAACAGCACGCAGCGTGTCCTCATCCTCGACATCGGCGAACCACGCCGCGACGCCGCCGAGCTTGTAGGACGTGAGCGGTGCCAGGTCGACGTCGCGTTGCATCGAGGCGTGGCGGGTCTTGATCACGCTCGATCCCCCTCGCCCTTTGCCAGCAACGGCCAAATCGAAGCGACATCGCCTGCTCCCATCAGCACGACCGTGTCACCACTCTCCACCCTTCCGCGAAGCACCCCCGGAACGTCATGGAGCAGGGGCACGTACTCAACGCTCCCACCGGCTGCCGCAACCGCCTCGGCAACGATACGACCGGACACGCCCGGTTGCGGGCGCTCACCGGCGCCGTACACGTCGGTGACGATGATCCGATCGGCTGCGGCGAGCGGGGCACCGAAACCCGGTGCAAGGTCGGCGGTCCTTGTATATCGGTGCGGCTGAAACACCACCCAGAGTCGGCCCTCGGTCCCTTTGCGTGCGGCAGCGATGGTGACCTCGACCTCGGTTGGATGATGTGCATAGTCCTCGAGAATCGCGACTCCTCCGCGCCGCGCCTTGACCTCGAATCGGCGCCGAACACCTCCGAAGGATGCAAGCCCGGCGGCGAGGCAGTCGCGGTCGAGCCCGAGCTCGCTGAACAGGGCGACAACACCTGCCGCGTTCCTGGCGATGTGGGTGCCCGGTTGGGGCACGGTGACATCCACAGCACCATGCGGTCCTTCCAGGCGGAATGACACCCCGGCGGCGGTCGTGGTGAGATCGGTCACGCGCCACGTCGCCTCCTCGCCCGTCCCGTAACCGATGACCTCGGTTCGCTCGGCCAGCCGTTTGACACCGGGATCGTCTATGCACCCGAGCACGGGCCCATCGGTCGCGGCTGCAACCTGGGCAAAGGCCTCCTCGAGGGCGGAGACGGTCTCGTAGTGGTCGAGGTGGTCCGCTTCGATGTTGGTGACGAGCATTCCTGATAGATGAAGATGACGGAAGGTGCCGAAAGCCTCGTCGGCTTCGAGCACGAAGAGGTCCCGGTCGCCGAGATGGGCCCCGGTGTTCAGGGCGGTGATCTCGCCGCCAACCACGAACGACGGGTCCCGCCCGCACGCCCGAACCGCAGAAACGGCCAACGCGCTGCTTGTGGTCTTGCCATGGGTGCCGGCAATGCCGACCGTTGGAATTGCCGCCGTCAGCGCGTCGAGCAGAGCCGGTCTCCGCCACACCGTCAATCCTGCGTCGATAGCTGCTCTCAGCTCGGGGTCGTTTTCGGGGACGGCGGTCGATGCAACCACGAGCTCGATATCGCCAAGACGCTCCGGTCGATGACCGACCCACGTCTCGACCCCGCTGTCGGTCAGTCCGTCGAGCAGGCTGCTCGGCTTGAGGTCCGAGCCCGTGACCCGATGGCCGAGCTGGGATAGGAACTTTGCCAGGCCCGACATGCCGGCGCCTCCCGCACCGATGATGTGGATGCGCCGCTGCGCAACGAGGTCGAACGATGCTGGGTCAAGCATTGGCCACCTCGAGTACGATATCGGTAACGGTGGCCGTTGCGGTTGGACGCCCAACCGTTGCCGCTGCAACCGCCATCCTGTTCCTTCGCTCCCGGTCCGCGAGCAGCTCGGCGAGTAGGTTGGGCAGAGCCGAGACCTTGTCCTGGTCAACGATCACACACCCGCCGGCAGCCTCCATCTCGCTGGCGTTCTCACCCTGGTAGCCCCTGCCCGCAGGAAGAGGGACGACGACGGCCGGCGTGCCGGTAGCGGTGAGCTCGCTGATCGTCAGCGCGCCAGCCCTAGATAGCACGAGATCCGATGCCGCATAGAAGCGCTCCATATGCCCTTCGTACGGGACGGTGACCCATTGGGGATTGTCGGTGGCGCGGACGGCGACCGCATCGTGGTTGGCTGGTCCGGTCACGTGGAGAATGGTGTACCCGGAGTCAACGATGCGGCTGGCGAAGCCGACGACCTGCTCGTTGAGCGCTGCTGCGCCTTGGCTCCCGCCGAACACGCCGAGCACGGTCCGTTTCGAGTCCAGTCGGTACCCGGCGATTGCGTCGCTGCGGAGGTTCGGATCGTACGCAGCAATGGGCTCGGCCAGCGGATTGCCCGTCAGCTCAGCTCCGATCAGCCTGGGAACTGTCGCAGGGAACGCAACCAGGGTCCGAGCGGCTCGTCTCGTCGCCACACGGTTGGCGAGACCAGGCACCGCGTTCTGCTCGTGTATCACGATTGGATAACCGGCTGAGGATGCACCGAGGCCGGCGGGAATCGTGACATAGCCGCCAAAGGCGGTGAGCACACCGCGCCCACGGCCGTTGAGGTTGTCTTTTACCGTCCGTGCCGCTCGGCGGATCATCAACGGCAGGCCCACATTCCGCAGCGAGAGCGACCGCCGCAACCCGCGTATGTCGAGCCGGACCAAATCGAATCCGGCTTCAGGGACGGCTGTGGTCTCGAGTCGTTCCCCGCCGAAGAACACGATGTCGGAGGCCGAGACACCACGGCGCACGAGCTCTCTGGCGACGGCGATGGCAGGGACGAGGTGCCCTCCCGTACCAGCCGCGGCGAAGGCGAATGTCATGATCGGGTGGTGCCGGCCCTGGCGATGTTGACCAGGATCCCGACTGCGGCCAGGTTGATCAGCATGGCGTTGCCCCCCGATGACACGAACGGCAGCGGAACCCCGGTGATCGGCAGCGCGCCGACCACACCCCCGATGTTGACCAGAGCTTGCAGCGACAACCAGCCGACGATACCGACCGCGAGCAGCCGGCCGAACATGTCGGGTGCCTTCAGTGCGATCCGGATCCCGAGGAAACCAAAAGCGGCGAACAACACGAGTACCAGTGATGCGCCTGCAAACCCGATCTCCTCGCCGATGATGGCAAAGATGAAGTCGGTGTGGGCGTTTGGTAGGAAGGACCATCTGGCGCGACTGGCGCCGAGGCCGACCCCGAACCAGCTGCCCGTGCCCAACGCGACCAGACTCTGCACAGCCTGGTGACCGGTGTCCAGCGGGTCGGCGAACGGGTCGAGGAAGCCGGTGATTCGCGCTCGCCGGTAATCCATGGCGAGGGCACCCCCCACGGCGAGCACGCCGCCCAGGGTGGCAGCGCCTGCCAAATAGCCGATCGGCGCTGTCGAGGCGATCATGACGGAAAAGGCGGCGCCAGCGACGAGCAACGCGGTGCCGAAGTCCGGTTGGAGGACCAGAAGCACCGATATCGACCCAACGACGGTCACCACAGGTACCGTAAAGTGGCCGAGGTTCCGTAGAAGGGTGCCTTTTCTCGCCAGGATCGCCGCCAGGACGATCACGGTCGCCAGCTTGGCGAACTCCGATGGCTGGAGGGTGATCGGTCCGACCTCGATCCAGCGCCGCGCCCCGCCCCTGACGTCCCCAAAGAACAGTGTCGCCGCCAGGCCGGCGACACCCAGCAGGTAGATCGGAACCGCCACGCGTTCGTAGAAGCGATAGGGAACCCTGGTCGTGATGACAAAGGCTGCGAGCCCAAGACCGACCCATAGGACCTGACGCTTGATATAGAAGAGGGCATCTCCGGTTTCTCTGATCGAGACCACCGAGGATGCGCTCAGCATCGCCCCCAGCCCGACGATCAGCAACATCACAACCGGGACCACAAGCAGGATCGATCGCCGTTCCCGAACCGCGACCGCGGTCGCCCGGATCCGACGGCGCGACCGTGTCGGCTCCTCTGGTGCGTTGCTGGTATCGAGCATCGAGCCAGCTTCGTCGAATCGCCGCGTCGTGGTGGTCATTTCGACACCTCCCCTAGAACCAGGGCGGCGAACCGGTCGCCGCGCTCTTCGTACCCGGAGAACTGATCGAAGCTGGCACAACCAGGTGCCAACAGCACAACATCGCCAGGCTCGGCCACGCGTCTCGCCGCGTCGACCGCGGCGTCGAACTCGACGACGATCGTCATTGGGACATCGCTGCCGGCGGCCACGTCGGCCGCGGCCTCGCCGTACGCAACAAGGTGACGCACCGTCGGTCCGACGATTCCCGAAAGGTCTAGCCCCTTGTTGCGGCCGCCTGCGATCAAAACCACGCGCTCGTAGGACGTTGCGGCGGCGCGGGCCGCGTGCGGGTTCGTGGCCTTGGAGTCATCGATAAACATGACACCGTCGATGGTTCCGACAAGCTGGCGACGATGCGGCCCCGGGGTGAACCGAGCGAGGGATCGTCGGATTCCCTCCTCGGTGGCGCCGGCTTCCGTGGCGACTACCACAGCAAACGCCAGGTCGGCAACGTACGACGGGTCGTCGGTTGGCAACGGGTATCGGTGGTCACCGAAGACGAGCTCGGAGCCACTCGCACCCGCACCCCCTTCGGGTACCCCGCTTGCGCTGACGGGAATGGTGATGGCGGCGGCCCGAGCCGCCAGCGCTATTGAGCCCTCGTCGTCGACATCGTAAGCCAGGCGGTCGGCACCGTTCATATTCTCGAAGATCCTCGCCTTGGCCTCCATGTAGGCGGCGGCGGTGCCGTGCCAGTCGAGGTGATCGGTGGCAACATTGAGGATGGCGGCGACCTCGGGATGGAAGGTGTCGATATATCGGAGCTGGAAGCTCGAGGCTTCGATGACAACGACCTCGTGATCACCGTCGACGATGCTGCTCACCGGGGTCCCGATGTTGCCTGCGGCTACGGCGCCGACGCCGCTCTCGGTCAGCATCGCCGTCGTCATGGCCGTCACCGTCGTTTTCCCGTTCGTTCCCGTCACCGCCACATACGGCGCCTCCAGGTGTCCGGCTCCGAATTCGAGCTCGCTCCACACGACGATGCCGGCTGCTGCGGTGTCAACGAGCGGTGGCGCATGTTCCGGAACGCCCGGCGAGGTGACAACTGCGTCAACCCCGCGCAACTGAGCCCGATCCCAGGCACCGGTCACCACCGTGAACCCTTCGCGTCGCAGCCCGGCTGCCCCGGTCTCGGAATGGTCATAGATGCCAACGGTATGCCCGCGGTCCCTCGCCAGGCGGGCCGCAGCCCTGCCGCTCACCGCGGCGCCGATAACGAGCATGTTCACAGTCCCGCTCCCGTGGCGGTCGACGCCACGAAGTCGGCGTAGAAGATCCCGATGCCGAGGGCAACCAGGATCCCAGCGATGATCCACAGCCGAATGATGACGACGGTTTCGGGCCAGCCTTTCAACTCGTAGTGGTGATGGAACGGCGCCATACGGAGGATTCGCTTCCCGAATACGCGAAAGGCGAATACCTGCCCGATGACCGACATGGTCTCCATCACGTACAGGCCACCGAGGATGATGAGGAGCAGCTGGGTGTTGGTGAGCAGTGCCAGCGCGGCAAGCGCACCTCCGACGGCCTGGGATCCGGTGTCGCCCATAAAGATCTGCGCTGGGGCGGCGTTCCACCACAGGAAGGCGAGCACAGCACCCACCAGTGCGGCGGCGAATCGGCCGAGATCGAGTGCACCGTTCGGGTCGACCCCGTAGAAGGCGACGTTGCGGAACTGCCAGAACGCGATCAACACGTACGCCCCGAACACCAGGGCGCTCGATCCGGCAACGAGCCCGTCGAGCCCGTCGGTCAGGTTCACCGCGTTGGCTGCAGCCGTGAGCATGAGCAGGACCAGCACGAAGTAGAGCGCGGGACCCATGTCGATCCCAAGGGGCCGGACGAACGACAGCTCGGTGGATGCCCCGAACATCTGAGCTCCCCAGGCAAAGATCCCGGCGACGACGAGCTGGCCAAGGAACTTCCATCGCTTGGAGAGCCCCTGGTTGTGTTTCGCCGCGTGCTTCTCGTAGTCATCGAGGAACCCGATGAAACCCATGCCGACAAATGCGAACACGGCGAGCAGGCCCTCGGGTGCAAACGGATGGAAGGTGAGGTCGAAGCCTGAGCCGAGGCTGAACAGTCGAAAGTGGGCAGCGCCATACCCGAGCACGGCCCCGAGCAGGATGACCACGCCACCCATGGTTGGCGTTCCCTTCTTGTGCATGTGGCCTTGAACGTCCTCCTGGATGAACTGGCCGATGCTCCGCCCCCTGAGAAAGCGGATGGCGACCGGCGTCGCCGCGAGGGTGAAGGTGAAGGCGACGGTTGCGGCGATCAGCAGCTGGATCACGGTCGCGCCTCCTCTATCAGCTCGGCGGCTAGTCGCTCCAGACCGACGGATCGGGACGCCTTCACCAGGACCACCGAACCTGGCCTGGCTTCATCAAGCACGATGTCCGCCGCATCCGACTGTCGGGCAACGTTTCGTCCGCCCGCGGCCTCGGAAAGACCGTGGTCCCGGCCTACGGTGATGACATCGAACCCGAGATCGGCAGCGATTCGGCCGATGCGCTCGTGTTCTTCATCCGTCACCGGACCGAGTTCTGCCATCTCGCCGAGCACAGCGATCCGGGGTCCTGGCATGGCGGCGACGGTCTCCATGGCGGCAACCATTGAGTCGGGGTTGGCGTTGTAGGCATCGTTGACGACGGTGATCCGGCCCTGGTGAACCTCCATCCGCCACGGCGCGGCGGTGGCGGTAGCGAACCCGTTGGCGATCGTCTCCAGATCGAGGCCGAGGACCAACGCAGCAGCTGCAGCGGCGGCAGCATTGACCGCATTGTGCGCGCCAGCCATGGCAAGCTCTACGGCTACCGAGGCACCGTCGGCGTGGAGCACGAAGTGGGGTCTCCCCTGCTGGTCGACCGCGATGTCCGACACATGAACACCAGCATTTGGGTTGAGGCCGAATGTGATCGTTGGCCCAGGGTGAGGACGGACCAGGCGAGGCTCATCGTCAGGGAGCACTGCCACGCCCCCTTCCACGAGCGACTCGATGAGCTCGAACTTGCCGTCGGCCAGAGCATCTTTGGTCCCGAAGGTCTCGAGGTGAACAACTCCGAGGTTGGTGATGATGGCTACGTCGGGGAGGACGGCAGGTGCAAGCCAACGGATGTGCCCGAGGCCGCGCGATCCGACCTCGAGCACGAGGGTCTCGGTGTCGTCGGCGGCGGAGAGCACGGTGAGCGGTACCCCGACTTCGTTGTTGAACGACCGCGGCGAGGCGAAGCTCCCGGGAAGCGCCGCGGCAAGCAAGTCCTTTGTCGATGTCTTTCCCGTCGAGCCGGAGACGGCGACCACTCGCGCATCCAGCTCGCTCCTGCGGGCCGCGGCCAGGTCTCGGAGCGCATTGGCTGTGTTTTCCACCTCGACTCGCGGCAGCATCTCGCTGATCGAGCCTCGTTCAACGACGCTGGCAACCGCTCCGCCGGCGATGGCGCCGGCGACGAAGTCGTGCCCGTCGTGGTGCTCACCCTTGATGGCGACGAACAGCGCGCCCGAGGTGACCGAACGCGAGTCGGTAGAAACCGAGTGAATCCGCATCGACGCGTCGCCGTCGACGACACCATGCGTGGCCGCTGCCACCTCGGCAAGCGTCCAATCGAGAGGCCCGGTCACGCCGTCGCCTCCCCCATCGCAGCCCGAAGCTCCTCTGCGGCGACCACCCTGTCGTCGAACGGGTGGATGGTTCCCTCCACTTCTTGTCCGGTCTCGTGACCCTTGCCCAGGATCAACACCAGATCCCCCTTTTCGGCTCGACCGACCGCGCTCCTGATCGCCAGACGCCGATCGGGTTCGGTGAAAGCCTCCGTGCCCGATGCCAGCCCTGCGGCGACCTCGGTGATGATCACCAGAGGATCCTCGGATCGCGGGTTGTCGGACGTCAGTACCACCACGTCGGCTCCGGCGGCTGCCTGGCCCATTGGCGCCCTCTTGGCCTTGTCGCGGTCCCCTCCGGCGCCTACAACCGCGATGACCCTGCCTTCGGTGAGGCGGTGGGCGCTCTCGATCATCGCCCCAATGGCGTCCGGAGTGTGGGCGTAGTCCACTACCACCCCGAACGGCTGTCCTTCATCGACCGGTTCGAAGCGTCCCGGAATGGCGCCGACGGCGACAAGTCCTGCGGCAATGGTCTCGTTGGTGCATCGCAGCTCGCGGGCGATGGCAGCCGCCAGCAGCGCGTTCCGTACGTTGAAGCGCCCCGGCAGGGGCATCGCGGCCCGGTAGCTCCCCTCGGGCGTGATCACGGTGAACGTGCTACCACCCAGGGTCACCTCGATGTCGGTGGCGGTGATGTCGGCAGCCTGATCCAGTGCGACGGTCGTGACCGGCATCTGAGCGGCAGCGGCGATGGAACGGCCGGCTTCGTCGTCGACGCCGACCACGGCGCGTTCGGCCCTGGCAACATCGAACAGCCGCCGCTTGGCTGCGAGATACGAGCCCATATCACCGTGGAAATCGAGATGGTCCTGCATGAGGTTGGTGAATGCGGCGACCCGGAACCATACGCCGTCCACCCGATGGAGAGCCAGCGCATGGCTGGACACCTCGACGGCAACGACGTCGACGTTGGCCTCGACCATCCTTGCCAGCAAACGCTGGAGATCGGACGCCTCCGGTGTCGTCCTCGACAGAGCGACGTGGTCACCGGCAATGCGGCCGCCGACCGTGCCGATCACCCCCGGGTTGCCTCCGCCGGCTGCGACTATCGACTCGATGAGATGGGTGACGGTTGTCTTCCCGTTGGTTCCCGTGACCCCGACGACTGCGACGCGTTGCGAGGGCTCGCCGTGGACGGCCGCAGCCAGTGGACCGAGCGACGCTCTTGTATCTTGCACGACGAGTTGGCTGTAGGTGCGTTCCCCTGCTCGATCAACGGCGACGGCAGCGGCCCCTGCGGCGACGGCCGCATCCACGAAATCGTGCCCATCTGTCACCAGACCGCGTATCGCGACGAACAGGTCCCCGATCTTCACCGCTCGTGAATCATGGGTCACATCGTCGATCGACACATCGTTCCCGATCACCGAGGCGGGGCCTGGGACGCGATCTGCGAGTGTGCTGAGCAGCATCGCCTCAATCCTTGTCCGGCGCCACGCCAAGCTGGTGCAGCGCCGACTCTGCGATCTCGGCGAACACTGGGGCCGCCGAGGCACCACCAAACTGAAGCTCGGTTCCGTCGTCGAGTAGACCGGTTGGGGCATCGAGCACGACGACGATTACGATCGCCGGATCGTCGATAGGCGCGATGCCGACGAACCAGGCGATGGTCTCGTCTTCGCTGTACGCGCCCTCCTCGACGTCGAATTTGACCGAGGTCCCTGTCTTGCCACCGACGCTGAATCCGTTGATCCGCGCCCGGCGGCCGGTGCCGCCCTCGACGACGCCCCGCAACATCTGGCGCATGAGGCCGGCGGTCTCAGCCGACAGCACCTGGCGGCGCCGCGGCTCGCTGACGACCCGCCCTCCATCGAGCCCAATGAGCTCGGCCACGACATGCGGCTCGACCCATTGGCCGTCGTTGGCAATGGTGGCATACACACCCGCCATCTGGATCGGAGTTGCGCCAATGCCGTACCCGATCGCAGCCGAAGCCCCACAAGTGGAATAACACCATGCGCTGTAGTGGTCGAGGCGACCCGCGGCCTCCGGGTTGAAGTCGATCGACGCCGGCCGACCGAGGCCGAAGGCATCGAGGAATGCGTAATGCCGCTCGTTGCCCAACCGGCGTTGGATCTCAATGGTGCCGACGTTCGATGACTTGGCGACGACATCAGCGACGGTCATGGCGGTGGGGAGATCCGAATGATCCTCGAACACCTCATCCCCGATCGTGATCTCGTGAGGGGTTTCGATCACCGTGGCGGGCCCCACGATGCCCAGCTCGAGTGCGCCGGCGACGGCAACCACCTTGAGCGTAGACCCTGGCTCGTATACGTCGGCAACCGCTCGATTCCGCAACGTCGCCGGATCAAGGGCGCCCCGATCGTTTGGGTCGAAGGAAGGGAGCGACACCATGGCGAGGATCCTTCCTGAGGACGGAACCATCACGATCACCGAGCCTCCAAGGGCTCCGCTCTCGATGGCGGCGCCGAGAGCCTGTTCTGCGGTGTGTTGGATCTCGCGATCCAACGTGAGGATCACGTCCGACCCTGGCACCGCTGGCTCGATGAGGAGCTCCCCCTGTGGGATGGCCCTCCCTGCGGCATCTCGCTCAACGATTCGTGTTCCAGGGCGTCCGGCGAGGGCACCGTCCATGATGGCCTCGATGCCTTCGATCCCTGCGCCCCCATCGAGACGGGTGAGACCAACGACCGGCGCGGCGAGCGTCCCCGATGGGTAGATCCGCACCGGTTCTTCGACGAAAGTGAAACCGTCGAGTCCCGCCCCTTCGATCGCCGTCGCTAAGACTTCTTCTTCGGCATGCTCGAGTTGACGTACCAATGGCACGTAACGCCCCTCGCTCTCGAGCTTGACCGCGACGTCGGCGATGTTGGCGCCGATCAGAGGACCGATGACCGCAGCGGCCGCCGCCGGATCATCAATCAGCGCAGGATCGGCGACCAGGGAACTCCCGTAGATGGTGACGGCGAGCTCGATGCCGTCTCGGTCATAGATCGTTCCCCGTTTGGGCAGAATCTCCTCGTGGCGCACCCGCTGATCGAAGCCCCGCTGCGACAGCGCGGCGGCATCGGCACCCTGCACCTGGAACAGCCGGTAACCGATTCCGGCCCACGCCAGGATCATGACGACTGCGAGCACAACGACCCTGGCGTCTTGCAGACGCCACTGCGGCCGGCCCACGTCAGGCTCCCCTCAAGTGCTGGCGAGGTGCCAGATGGCCGCCAGCGTTCGGCCCGGCCATAGCTGCCCTCCCGTCACGGCAGCTCCGAGAGGAGCGACCTAGATGCGGTCCATCGTGCCGCTGCGTAGTTGGTATCGGAGGCGAGGCCCGAAGCTTCGATCGTGATGCGCTCCTCCGGGTAGACGAGCCCGAGGCCGGCCGCGGCCTCTGTGATCCGTTGCGGGCTCTGCAGCCTCGCCACCTCGAGCCGCAAATCCCAGTGGATGCGCTCTTGGGCGGCGACGTCTTGGCCGATTTGGTGAAGTTCGAAAGCGGCCCGATCCAACGAGATACGCGAGTAGATCAGGGCGAAGAATGCAAGGACGACGACCAGCGTGAACACCGCGAGAGGTCGTACCCTCGTGCGATCGCGAACCGGGCGGGCGGACCACCTTGTCGTCAACGCTCCGGCGGTCAAGACGTCACCTTCTCCGCCGCTCTCAGCACCGCACTCCGAGCCCGCGGGTTCTTTTCGATCTCCTTGGTACTCGGGAGTGTGCGCCCCAGAAGGCGCAGCTCAGCAGCGTCGCCGTATTCGCGCACTGGGAGATCGGGGGGGAAGGTGCGCCCCGCAGCTCCTGCTACGAAGCGCTGCTTCACCAGGCGGTCTTCGAGGGAGTGGTATGAGATCACCACGACTCTGCCTCCTGGCCGGATTGCTCCGATCGCCGCATCCAACCCAGCGGCGAGGGCCCCCAGTTCATCGTTGACCGCGATCCGGAGGGCCTGGAAGATCCTCCTGGCCGGATGGCCCGGTCGCCTCGCTGCGGCAGGGATCGCATCTGCGACCACGGCAGCGAGCTTCTCGGTGTCATCGACAGGGCGTGCTGCGACGATGGCGCGGGCGATCCGGCGTGCGAAACGCTCCTCCCCGTAGTCGTGGAAGATGGATGTGAGGCGATCCACGTCCCACTCGTTGACCAATTCTGAGGCGTCCAGCGCGGTATCGGGCCCCATCCGCATGTCCAATGGACCAGCGCGCCGAAACGAAAAGCCGCGCTCCGCGGTATCGACCTGATGCGAAGAGATGCCGAGATCCAGAAGTACGCCGTCGACATGAGGACCATCAGATGGTTCGGTGCCACGTTCACCGGCGACCACCTCCATCAGCTCGGCGAAGTTGGCCTGGACCAGAGACAGGCGCGGGTGGACGGGGGCGTTGGCGATAGCGTCGGGATCCCGATCGATTCCGATCACTGTTACCTCGGGAAACCGATCCAGGAGAGCAAGGGCGTGACCCCCGCCGCCGAACGTCCCGTCGACAATGATGCCGCCCGCGACGGGCTCCATGAAGTCCACCACCTCGCTCACCATCACAGGGTTGTGATAGGTCGAGCTGGTCTGACCCATGGTCAGCCCCCCGGAACGCTGGCGCCACCATGGAAGCGGGCGGAGTAAGGGGCCTTCCAAATGGCATCCGGGGGGCTGACCACAGACCAGACCAAGAGACTTCGTTCATATTCCATCCTCCGACAGCACCTCCTCGATCCCGGCGTAGTACTCGTCGGCTTCGGCGGCGACCGATTCCCACACGTCCGTCGCCCAGATCTCGATGTGATCGGCGACGCCCACTACCGCCAGGTCCTTCCTCAGCCCGGCGTACGTCCGCAGCGCCTCTGGGAGCTGAATCCGCCCCTGCCCATCGAGACGCTGGTCCGTCGCCGAGGCGAAGAAGGACCGCGAGAAGTTCCTGGCCCGCCGATCTGTTCTTGGGAGAGAGAGCACGCGACCTGCCTCGTCTTCCCACCGATCCATCGAAAAGACGTACAGGCAGCGCTCCTGACCCTTGGTGACGACGCACCCTGCTTCCAGCCCCTTTCGGAACTTGCTGGGCATCACAATCCGCCCCTTGGCATCGAGTGCATGGGTGTATTCCCCAAGAAACACGCGTCTGCGCCTCCATCACGGTTCGGTCACCATCCTCCACAGGTCGCCACTATGGCCCACTATCTACCACCTGTCAACCTTATCGGCCCCCGACAACCCCCGCTTTACCACTGATTCGCGATGACGCCGGCCGGTCTCGACAGAAGTGGAGCCATTTTCCCGCTCTTGCCGCTTCGCGGCGGGCCGCTCGGGCCACGGCTCCGCGAAAGGCCTTGCGACAGAAACCGGATCGGGCTCTCTTGCGGAGCCTCTATTTTTCCCGCTCTTGCCGCTTCGCGGCGGGCCGCTCGGGCCACGGCTCCGCGAAAGGCCTTGCGACAGAAACCGGATCGGGCTCTCTTGCGGAGCCTCTTACCACTGATTCGACGGTGGCCCGGGCCGGGTAGCCTCTGCGCCATGGAGCGGCCGATTGTCGTTGTCGGGCTGGGAGAGATGGGTGGGGTGTTCGCCAGGGCCTTCCTGAGTGTGGGATACCCCGTCTATCCCGCGCTCCGCCATACCTCGATGGAGGACGCCGCCACGACCGTCCCCGACCCCGCACTGGTCCTGGTCACCGTCGGGGAAGCCGACCTGGATGAGACGCTTGACGGCCTTCCTGCAATGTGGCGCCCTCGCGTCGGTCTGATCCAGAATGAACTGCTCCCGCGTGACTGGATGAGACACGGGATCGCAGACCCGACCGTTGCCTCCGTCTGGTTCGAGAAGAAGCCGGGTACACCGGTCAAGGTAATCGTCCCCACCCTCGTTGCCGGGCCCCAGGCGGAACTCGTGGCCACAGCGTTGGATCGGCTCGGCGTTGCGGCAAAGGTCATCCCTCGTGACGAGCTGGTCGACGCCCTCGTGGCCAAGAACCTGTACATCCTGACCGCAAACATCGGCGGCATGCAGACGGGCGGGACGGTGTCAGAGCTGTGGAACGGGCATCCCGAGCTGGCGGGACCGGTGGCCGCCGAGGTGCTCGATATCCAAGAGCACCTAGTCGGGGAGCCGCTAGATCGGGAAAGGGCGATGGATGCGATGGTTACCGCCTTCGACGCCGACCCCGACCACGGCGCAACGGGCAGGAGCGCACCACGCCGTCTGGAGCGGGCTCTTCGCTTCGCACGCAGCGCCGGGATCGCGACGCCCGCACTCGAAGCCATCGCGGAAAAAGTAGAGCAGTAGCGAGGACGCAAACCGATAGGTGACCGGTCGTATCGACAGAGGTGGAGCTTTTTTCCCGCTCTTGCCGCTTCGCGGCGGGCCGCTCGGGCCACGGCTCCGCAAATAGCCTCGCGAACAGAGACTGGATCGCGCGCCATGTGCGGAGCCTCTTGCTACTGATCGACTGACCTAGCGAGCCATGCGAGGGTGCGTGACGGTGCCGTGTCTGCCATCATGCGCCGGTGACCGAATCGATCGCCATCCAGGACATGTACGACGAGCCAGCGGCGCACTGCTATGGGTGCGGACGGCTCAACGATGCCGGCTATCAGATCAAGACACGACCCCAGGGGACTAGGACGCTCACCGAGTTCGTACCCGAGCCGTTCCATACTGCCTATGTCGACTCGACCTACGGTGGCTTGATCGCGTCGATCATCGACTGTCACTCAACCGGCTCGGCGGCGATCCTCGCTATGCAGGCTGAGGGCGGCACGATCGGGAGCGACCCGGCGCCACGGTTTGTCACCGCTCACCTCGAGGTGGACTATCTGGCGCCGACGCCGCTGGCCCCGATGCGCCTCGTAGGGCGCGCCCTACTTGACAAGGGAGCTCCTTCAGACCTGGCGGACATCGAACCCGGCTCGATCCGCAAAGTGATCGTCGAGACCGAGTTATGGGTCGACGATCAGGTGACCGCCAAAGGCTCTGCGGTTCTGGTCAGGATCAACAGCGAGTAAGTGCCCCCGTAGGCCGCTGCCCAGCGCGAGCGGCCCGTAGCCAAGAGCGGGAAAAATAGAGGCTCCGCAATCGGGAGCGATCCGGTCTGTGTTGAAAAACCATTTGCGGAGCCGTGGCCCAAGCGGCCCGCCGCAAGGCGGCAAGAGCGGGAAAAATAGAGGCTCCGCAAAGAGGGCGCGATCCGGTCACCGACCGGTGCGCGAGCTTAGACCTTGAGGTAGGGCGCCCACTCCGCATCCGGCATACCGCCGAGCGCGGCTGCGACCCAGCTATCCCTCGGCGGCACCCGCGGGTTGCGTCTCAACTGGAGGCCCGCCTCTTTAGGAGTTCTGCCTCCCTTGCGCGTATTGCACCGACGGCAGGCGGCGACCACGTTGCGCCACGTGTGTTCGCCCCCTCTCGAACGGGGAATGACGTGGTCCAGGTTCTCAGCCTGCCGCCCACAATATTGGCAGGCGTCGCGGTCGCGATGGAAGACGGTTCTCCGGTTCACAGGAACCCGCCTCGCATAGGGCACCGCCACAAATCGGCGAAGCTGCACCACAGATGGCGACGCCATCGTTATGTGCTCGGAGTGCCATACCACGCCGTTGGACACGACGACCTCGGCACGGTCGGCAAGGACGAGCACCAGCGCCCGCTGAACGGGAACGACCGACAGCGGCTCGAGACTTGCATTGAGCACAAGTGCGCGGGCCATGAGGAAAGGCTACCAGGGGTGAGAAAAACACCGGGCGTAGCGGAGTATTGCCTACTACGTAGGCAATACGTATTACGAGGATCAGCGGATAGGGACCAGTTCGGGTGTGTGTTTGTTTCGCCAGTCGACGAGTTTGGCTGCGATGAGCATTGTGATAGCTAGGGCCAGCTGCGCGAGTCTGTGTTCTGGTTTGCGGTCGGTGTTTCTTCTGAGCTGTCCATAGTCGATGAGCCACGAGTTGGTTCGTTCGACAAGCCAACGGTTGTCGATTCGGAAGGCGGGACGAATCGGCTCGGGCTGGCCTCGCTTCTTCTTGCGTGAAATGTTGACGTCTTCGATCCCGGCAGTGGCGATGAGGTCATCGACGAACTGGTAGTCATAGCCTTTGTCTGCGTGGATTGTTTCGATGTCGTGATGCAGTCCACGGCTGGTGATTGCCGCCAAGGTGGGTTCGACAAGTTTCGAGTCATGCCGGTTGGCAGGAGCAATTGCCCACCCAATCGGGACACCTTCCCCATCGACCGCAATTGACCATTTCCACCCTGTTTTCCCTCTATCAGCAGGATTCGGGCCGGTTCCGTCTCCACCACAACGGGCCTTCTGTTGGGATCCATCAATACACACATCGGCCAGGTCCAACCCGATAATCCGGTCATAGGCACCCACGGCTTGCTCACAAAGCTGGTCAAACACACCATTGGTGATCCATTCATCACGACGAGTCCGCAACGTTGTGTCAGACACCTGGCAGAACAACAGCCGTTCCGCGTCCTCCCATGAACAGCCCGTAACAAGCCGAATCAAGATTCCCCTGAAACACAACCGGTCAGAGATCCGCTTGCGATGACATCCCAAAGGATGAGAATCAGGCCGATCCGGAAGCAGCCCCTCAACCGCGTTCCAGACAACATCCATCACTTCTGGATCGAGCGCACGCATAATGACACCTCCACTGGGTTGTTGACGGTTGCGTGTTATCCGGCATCATCGCCGGAGCAACCCAACACCCAGTGGAAATCGCCTATCCGCGCGTCCTCTAAGTCGGCTCACCAGCAAAGTTTCTTGACTCACCGGCACATCTTCCGAAAGCCCATGCGCATGAGTAGAGAATGCGACATTGCCTCCACCGATATCTGCCGATAGGCGTGGCTTGCATACTGAGGTCCGCGTAGAGTTTGGGCCGCTACGTGGGAGGGACTAGGCCCTCTGGCACCTAGAGAACCCTCATTGATGTCGGCATAGTTGATACCGATAAGAAGGGTTATGGGCGTTTACCTAGGTGATGATCGCACTAACTCACGCGCCAACAGGTGGTGCGGATTGCGTCTTCATGTCAGGCCGCGGGGTGCTCGGTCTGACACATACTGCATCGGTGCAAAGGTCGCGGGTAATCCGGCTCCTGGTTGTTTGTTCGACATGCCCATATCTTTCAACGA